>ULRZ01058093.1_pt1 | contig 14091 bp, 14 predicted proteins | sample 1955861 | NCBI WGS metagenome assembly ULRZ01 (sample SAMEA4835694, study PRJEB28245) | human gut metagenome | biome: gut microbiome; material: fecal sample | place: Denmark | collected 2008 | reverse complement strand
AGTGCCCTTTCAAAGGGGGATGCCCTAAATTGAGTGCTTACTTATGGAATGAATTTAGTGCTTTATAATTATCTATTGGTAAAATAATTTTGACTAATAGGACGTAATTCCTCTAAAGTCCTTTATCTACTGAAACTTTGAAACATTCTTCAAAATAATTACTATGGATAAGAATTTGAAAATAGCCGTAGCCGGAACCGGTTACGTAGGACTTAGTATAGCAACGCTTCTTAGCCAGCACCATCAGGTGACGGCTGTAGATGTGATACCAGAAAAAGTTGATTTAATCAACCAATGCAAGTCACCTATTCAGGATGATTACATCGAAAAGTATCTTGCCGAGAAAGATTTGAATCTGACCGCAACCTTGGACGGAGCAAAGGCATACGGCGATGCGGATTTTGTGGTGATTGCAGCACCTACTAATTACGACCCGGTGAAGAACTATTTCGATACCAGCCACGTGGAGGAAGTGATAGACTTGGTGATGAACGTCAACCCCAATGCCATTATGGTCATCAAGAGCACCATCCCCGTGGGCTATACCGAAATGATCCGCAAGAAGATGAACTCGGGCAACATCATCTTCTCGCCCGAGTTCCTCAGGGAGAGCAAGGCCTTGTATGACAACCTTTATCCCAGCCGCATCATCGTGGGCAGACCCGAAGGGGACAAACGCTTGGATGAGGCCGCCCACACCTTTGCCGCCCTCTTGCAGGAAGGAGCGATCAAGGAAAACATCGACACCCTGTTCATGGGTACCACGGAAGCCGAAGCCGTGAAACTCTTCGCCAACACCTACCTGGCCCTGCGTGTCAGCTATTTCAACGAATTGGACACCTACGCCGAAATGAAAGGACTGGATACCCAAGCCATCATCAATGGCGTATGCCTTGACCCACGCATCGGCACGCATTACAACAATCCCTCTTTTGGCTATGGAGGTTATTGCTTGCCAAAAGACACCAAACAGCTTTTGGCCAATTACGCAGATGTACCCGAAAATCTGATTCAGGCAATAGTGGAAAGCAACCGGACAAGAAAGGATTTCATAGCAGACAGGGTATTGCATAAAGCCGGTTATTACGATTATTACAATCGTGGTGATTTCAACCCGTCAGAAGAACGTAAATGCGTGATTGGCGTTTATCGCCTGACAATGAAATCAAACTCAGACAATTTCCGTCAATCATCCATCCAAGGTGTAATGAAACGCATCAAGGCAAAAGGTGCGGAAGTGATTATCTACGAACCGACTTTGCCGGATGGAAGCACGTTCTTCGGTAGCAAAGTGGTAAATGACTTGGATGCTTTTAAAGCACAAAGTCAAGCCATTATCGCCAACCGATATGATTCTTGCTTGGATGATGTGAAAGACAAGGTATATACCAGAGATATATTCCGCAGGGACTGAACTGTGGCTCAAAACAATTCTCATCCCAATCAAATAACTGAGAACGTTTGCCATCAAGGACTTACAGTAATGAAATGTGCACACGAACAGAAACAACGATGACTTCCGCCCCCTTATCCGACAAGAAAAAGATAGCCAAGAACACGCTGGCGTTATACGCGCGCATGCTCTTGGTGATAGTTGTGGGCCTCTACACCAGCAGAGTAGTGCTCCAAACGCTGGGTGTCGATGACTACGGTGTCTACAACGTTGTGGGTGGTATCGTGACCATGATAGGCTTCCTCAATTCCGCCTTGACGACCGCCTCGCAAAGATTCATCTCTTACGAGCTGGGCACGGGCAGGAAGGAGAGGCTCAAGGGGGTGTTCTCCACGTCAGTCTCCATCCACCTAGCCTTGGCGCTGATCGTATTCGTCATCGCAGAGACGCTAGGGCTGTGGTTCATCAACACACACCTCAACATTGCGGCAGACAGGATGGAGACCGCCAACTGGGTGTTCCATTGCTCCGTGTTCACACTCATGGTTTCCGTTGTCAGCGTACCCTACAATGCCTGTATTGTCGCCCACGAACATATGAGGGCCTTCGCCTTTATCGGCATCTTGGAGGTGCTTCTGAAGCTGCTCATCGTCTATCTGCTCTTGATCATTCACCACGACAAGCTCATCACCTATGCCCTGTTTGTGTTGGGCGTAAGTCTTATTGTACGCTTGACATACGGTGTTTACTGCAAGAAGAATTTCGAGGAGTGCACATATCATCTCACATTTGACCGCCAGCTGTTCAAAGACATGTTTGCCTTCGCTGGATGGAGTGCGGTGGGCAACTTCGGCTTCAGCTTCAAGGACCAAGGCTCCAACATCATCCTCAACCTCTTTTTCGGTACGGTAGTCAATGCCGCCAGGGGCATCGCCATGCAGGTGAACGGAGTGATAAGCAATTTCTCCAACAATTTCACCATGGCCCTGGCTCCGCAGATCACCAAGCAATACGCAGTGGGGAATATATCTGAAAGCATGAAGTTGGTCTATGATGGCAGTAGGCTCTCTTTCTACCTGATGGCTTTGATAGCCACCCCTGTCTTGGTGAATGTGGACTACCTGCTCTCCTTGTGGCTGGACGTCGTACCGCCCTATACACCTGAGTTTCTGTCGCTCTGCTTGCTGGCAGGCATGGTCAACTCCATGGTTCCTCCTGTCGCTACCGCCCTGCAGGCCACTGGCAAGATAGCGCTCTTCCAGGTGGTCATTTGCGCCATCACGCTCAGCGAGTTGCCGTTGGCTTACGTGTTGTTGCTCGCTGGCGGAAAGCCTTATGTGGCCATGTTGCCCACGGTGTTTATAGCCATCGTGGCTTTGTTTGCCCGTGTCTTGTTGCTCAAGCGACAAGTGTCCATCTACAGCCTGCGCCATTTCGCCTTTTCCGTCTTCGGGAGAAACGTGTTGTTGGTTTCGGCGGGCATCACGTTATCCGTTTGGATAAGGACATTCTTACCGGAAGACTTTTTCTCGTTTCTGTTGAGTTCCTTGATGGCCTGCGCCATCGTGAGCTTGTCCATCTACGTCTTGGGACTCACCAAACACGAACGAGATCTAATTAGACAAAAAGTCAGGAGTCGAATCCTGAAACGTTGATTGAACACAAAGGACAACATTCATTGATAAATGTCTCAGGCTGACGTATAGACAGGTAAAAAAACATTGAATCAATATAGAGAAAATTTACATATGGATAAGGTAAACGTTTTTTTGATTTTAAAATATTATGTTTTTCATTAAAATTTTATCTAGTTGTATCAAGACATTTTGTTTCAACTTCAGATACTTATCTCTGCGACAAGCTATCCATTTTCCTGTTAGAATTTATCAAGGATTTCACATAATGAAAATGAAGGGAAAGATCATCTTAGATTTTGATTGGAAGAATGAACATATCGTTTTAGGTCATGGCGGTAGCCCTGCTTTACAAAGCTTTAGTGGAGGAATGTATTTGGACGCTGAATCTTCTATTACATTTCGTGGAAATGCAGTCATAAGCGAAGGTACCGTGCTTCGTTGCGATAAAGGTGCGAACATAACCATAGGGAAAAATCTATATTTCAACAAGAACAATTACATTCGTAGCTCATGCTCTGTGGTGTTTGGCGATGGTTGCACACTTGGATGGAACAACACCATTAATACTACTGACGGACATTATTTTGCATCAAATGATACCAATAGCTCGCTAATTGAGAGTCCTATATATATAGGGAATCACGTCTGGATAACAACTCATTGCATACTCAACAAAGGTGCAGTAATTCCCAATGGGTGCGTGGTGGCACAGGGAAGCATTATTACCAAACGGGCATTTGAAGAAAATTCTTTGATTGGTGGTATTCCTGCAAAGGTTATAAAACAGCATATAGTATGGAAAAACTAAATAAACACTTTCACAATGAAATTATACCAAGGATTTAAAGCTTTCTATAAAGCTTGCAGGCAACTATACAATTTGTTCGTTGCACCACAAATTTGTCAATATGGAATGAAAGTGGAAAATGCCATGGTGCATATTCCTGCCTCAATTGTTAATCCTAAGAATTTGTATATGGAAGAGAATGTGTCAATTGGACCGAATGCTGTAATATATAACCCACTCACAAAAGTGCATATCAAGCGTAACTCTTATTCCGGTCCTCGTTTGTTTATCAGTACAGGAAACCATTATCTGAAAAAAGGAACATTCTCAAGATTGCTCACAGACGATGACAAGGTAAAAGATGGCGTGATTCTAAATCATGACGTTTGCATCGATGAAGATGTGTGGTTAGGCGCGAATGTTTCAGTATTATGTAAGCATATACATCGTGGAGCTGTAGTAGCAGCAGGGGCTGTTCTCACAAAAGACGTACCTCCCTATGCTGTAATGGGGGGGGTACCGGCCAAAGTTATCAAGTTCCGTTTTACTGTAGATGAAATATTGGAACATGAAGCGGTGCTATATGAATCAAGAGAAAGATTTACGAGGAAAGAACTTGAAGAAATATTTTCCAGATATGCAAACAACAAATAACACAGGATACAACTTACTCTGCATGGGATTTTTTATGTTCATGCTATACTCCATGCAGATTTGGTTCTCTATGTTAGAAAATGTGTATATAAACAATTTCCCCTTTTTGTTTATTATATGTTCAGCTTTTTACAAAGGGCTATGGAGTGCGAGTAAGTCAAAAATCACATTGGCTATCGTTTATCTATCTGTCTGGGTTCTGACAAGAGACTTTGACGAAGACATCTTTCAAATTAGATACACCCTGCCCATCATTTTAGTTATTCTGCTGCGTAATGAGTATTATGGGAAACTTATAACATCAATATCCAAGATGTTCGCTGTAATATTGATACCTGCCATATTCTTACATCTATTGATTTTACTCATTCCTATCCCACCTTTCGGATTATTCTCTACGCCATTATATGGAACTTATGCCAACTACATTTTTAACATCCATTCTTTGGGTCTATATTCAGAAAGATTTAACGCTTGTTTTTGTGAGCCAGGACACTTGGGAATGATAATGTCTTTTCTGCTATACATCAACAATTATCAAGTTAAAAAGTGGTATGTAAAAGTTTGTTTGGTCTCACTTCTGTTGTCGCTTTCATTAGCAGGATATGTTCTTTTACTGTTAGGATATGTGTTCTATTCGTTTTCCGGGAAGTCTGTAGTGCGGTCAATCAGATATTTTTTGGGGGCTATATTAGCATCCATAATAGTCTATTTTGTTTCCATCGATTATAATGGAGGACATAATTATGTAAATGAAAAAATCATAGAAAGACTTGAGTACGATGAAGAAGATCATGGCATAAAAGGAGACAACAGAGTGTCGCCGGCGACAGGTGCGTTTTTTGAAGCCTCCAATTTGTCTGATTTTATTATAGGAATGAGAAGTCAGAAAATGATGCAAGATTGGAATCTTGAAGGAAGTGGATATAAGATGTTCATCATGGAATATGGGATTATCTCCTTGGTATTGGTGTTTCTATTATATTTGCTTATAACAAGGATGTCACCCAAGAATAGGCGTAGATATTGTTTCGGATTACTCTTGTTATATTGCGCTGCATTTATACAACGTTCATATCCATTCTGGGCAGCATGGCTCATTCCATATATATGTTTTTGCATGAAAAAAGATGTATACCTGAAAATGTCTAAGGACTCAATCATTTCAACAAAATAGTTTCATTATGGAATTCGATGTAGTTATAAATACAGATGACAATTATGTCCAACATTGCATGGCCATGTTGTGCTCTCTTTATGAGAATAACAAGTCACATACTATAACGGTACATGTCTTGATGAAAGAATTGTCCGTAAGCAGCAAGCAGGAGTTGCTAAGGCTGACTAAGACGTATGATAATGAATGTTTGTTCTATACTGTCAATGAAAAACCTTTGGAAGGGGTTCAATTCCGTTCCAAGCGTCCTCTGAGCAAGGCTGCATATTATCGCCTGTTACTGGCAAGTGTCCTGCCTAAAAACATTGATAAGATTTTATATTTGGATTGTGACATAATAGTCTTAAGAGACCTTTCAGAAGTATTTGAGATAGAATTAAATAATTATGCCTTAGCTGCGACTTTGGATCATTTCCCGTACTCCAACCAACACCGCTTGCAGTTGCACATGGAGGCTGACGAACGCACCTTTTGCTCTGGCATCATGTTAGTTAACTTAAAATATTGGCGTGAACATGATTGCGAGCCAAAATTGTTGGCATATGCCAAAAGACATAGAGAGGTGGTTTTTCTTCATGATCAGGATGTCTTGAATTATGTATTCAAGAAGAAATGGTTTTTGCTTCCGCCTAAATGGAATAAAGGAGCCTATGTGCATCTCTGTAAGAAAAACGAAATGTATAAGCGTTATGACTATGTAGAGTATCGTAACTCTCCAATGTTGATACATTATGCGGATTCCCTATTAAAACCTTGGTTGGATATTCATTCATTATCAAGAAATCAATATCTAAAGTATCTTCGACTCTCTGGATTTAAAACGGCTTCTTTCACTAAGGTTACATTTTCTATGAAAATAAGGAATTTCATCTCGCTTATTAAGTTTTATATCGTTGATGTGTATTATATTTTTAAATATTTGAAATAATCGTATGGGTAAATCTTTTGATGTAGTGATTCCTGTTGCAGGCAAAGATACGCTTTTCATGAGAAAGGTCGTTTATTTCGTGCGAAAAAATCTGAGAGATGCAGGTTGCATATACGCCTTAACAAACAAAAGAAACATATCTAAACTATCAGCAATAAAGGATCCGCAGTTTGTGATCATAGATGAGAACCAATTGGTAGAAGGTTTGTCGTTTCAAGGCGTTAAAGAGACTTTGACAAAGGCTGGCATGCACAGACCATCGAGATCTGGGTGGTATTTTCAACAACTGTTGAAATTAGCTTTTGCGAAATCTGTGTATGCTAAAAAATACTACTTAACATGGGATTCCGATACACTACCTCTCAATCCTATATGTTTTTTTGATGATGAACACCCATTATTCACGAAGAAGATTGAATGCCATCAACCATATTTCGAAACAATGGAGCGTTTGTTAGGGTTTGGTAAGATAGTTGACTTTTCTTTTATAGCTGAACACATGCTGTTCAATACATCTATAGTTAACGAGATGCTGAGTGTGATTGAAAGATCCCAAGTAAATGGAGCTACATGGTTTGCAAAAATAATCAATGCATGCGATTTCTCAATAGACAGTGGAAGTCTTTTTTCTGAATTTGAAATTTATGGAAATTACTGTATGAAATACCACCCTAATCTTTATAAAGTGAGGCAATTGAACACGTTCAGAGCCGCAGGTATGATTAGAGGAAGGTATATAACAAAGAAAATGATTGAACGCTTGGCTATAGATGTTACTATAGCATCATTTGAACAAGTTGATGCGCCTTTCCCATATAACATCGGCTTCCTATTCTCCCGAGTAAAACGTAAGGTTTCTGATTCTATTCTTAACTATCGTAGGTTAATTTATAGGGGGGGGGGTAAATTATCCTGACAAACAAAAAGTCGTCATCCCCGTATGCCATAGGAAGGAGGTTTGCCATGCAGCCTGATTTCCTTAGACTCTTGCGCATACCTCGTCGAATCCGCATGGTGTATTACATTCATTGGAATAGAATCAAGTTCCGTTTGGCAAGAATCCATTTCGGAACTTCAATGCAGGTATCCAACAAAGTGTACATCAACATCCATCCCACAGCTACAGTCAGCATTGGAAGCAATCTAACCTTTACCAGTGGAGCATGTTTCAACCCATTATGCAGAAACTTGCGAGGGAGCATTTATGCAGCAGAGAACGCAAGGATCACTATCGGCAATGACGTGGGCATTAGTTCTGCATGTCTTTGGAGTCAATCGGCCATAAGCATTGGCAATCATGTGAAAATAGGCGGTGACAGCATCTTGCTCGATACGGACGCACATAGTCTGAACCCTATTCTACGCCGTAATCCCATTGAGGATATAATGGATACCCATTCACGCCCTATCATCATTGAGGATGACGTGTTAATAGGCACTCGCTGCATCATACTGAAAGGCGTCACCATCGGCGCAAGAAGTATCATCGGGAGCGGAAGCATCGTGACCAAAAACATTCCGGCAGATTGCATAGCGGCAGGAAATCCTTGCAGGGTGATACGATATTCAAAGCCTATCATGACAAGGTGACCCTTATTGAATCGAATACATCAGAAGAGAAGTATGAAACTCATGTTCTATATCCTTTCCGTGTCCATGCTGTTCTTCTTCATTGGAATCCTCAAATTGGACATTCCTCTTTGTTGGAGTGGAAATTGCCAATTTATTGGATGGGGAACACTCCTTTCACTCAATTGGATAGGATTAGGTGCTATAGGTTTGGGGATAATCCTGAGCATGATATCCTACAATAGCATCATTAGACATTTTAAAAATACGGCAGAGAGGGGCAAAAAGAAAGTGTCTTCGGTGGAAGATATGAATTCTAACATATCTTCCTTCATCGCCTCGTATATACTTCCCCTCATGTTGTTCCCACTTGATTCCTTAGGAAATATGATGGCATTCGCCTTGTTTCTATACATCTTGGGCGTGATTTATTGTAACACTGATGATTTTTTCCTAAACCCAGTGTTGTTCATATTCGGTTTCCGGTTCTACACCATTAGGTTGGAAGGCGATGAACAATCCATAAAAATCATCACACGCAAAAAAATATCAGCAGGAAAAATGATTATTCCTGTGGATATAGCATCCAATATAGTATTTTACGCAAAATAATTAAAAACATGACCAAAGAGGAATTAATTCAAAGCCTCGCGTTTATATTTAACGAGCAAGATGTGCCACAGGTAGTAGTATTTGCAGTAGGTGGCAACAACTCCCCGTTGCTGCTAAATGTGCACCCCAATGCGCAGGTTTCGCTGCTGCAACTATTTAAGAACAGTATTTCTACACATATACTGTCCGACAACATTCAACTTGTGGCATACTCCATGGCCGACAACAGCAAGGATTGCATATACGAATATGACATTGATGGTGAACTGCCTCCAAAAATGAAAGAAATGGAGGAGGTGATGGATGATTTTGAGATAGGGATGTACGACTATGATAGCAATGGCACAAGAGGTATAGACCATTTGCTGATTAAAATTACCAATGGAGAGAATAATGCAGTTTTGTATAAAAAAGTTGCTAATGTAGACAGATTCTATCGTAGCAACAAAACGATATTCACATATTTTAGCCAAGGCTCATTGGTGGAAACCGATACCGACTTCTTGCGCATAGGTAGTGGCTTTCAATCTATTCTCGCCTGCAACCACTTTGTTTTCCTTGAAGATAAGTTTGCGGAAACCGAGTTCAATATATTGGAAAATTTAAATAAGGAAGTAGATGCTCGCATCACTGCCCTTGAAAATACGGGTTATTTTAGCTCTTTGGAGAAACTCAAGAAGTATGCGGACAAAGTACCTTTCAGCAGAAAGCTTGTCAAGGTACTTCGCTCATCCCCTATCATCAATTATAACATCGATAAGTCCAAGGTGTTCGATTTTATTCGATCAAAAGATGAACTCAAAAATCGCATTTTGATAGAAAAAGATGGAAATGAAGAATACATCGTTATAAACTCACAAAAAGGGGCACAGGCCATATTAGACTTATTCAATGATGAGTTCTTGATTTCTGAATTGACGGGAGCATCTTATCAGGCTCAATCAAAAGTTGAGTTATAGTATTTTCAACGAAACACTTGATACATCTGCATATATGAATAATATAACAGTCGTTACCATCTGCTACAATGCCGCTGACTGCATTGCTGCAACCATGCATTCCGTGCTCAGCCAAAGCTACGAAGATTTAGAATACATAATCGTAGATGGTAAATCAAAGGACAATACAATTGCTATTGTGAATGATGTGATAAAGGAGTATCCACAACGAGATGTCAAGGTAATAAGCGAACCAGACCATGGCATTTATGATGCCATGAATAAAGGTATCAAAATGGCTTCCGGTGAATGGGTGTGTATGATGAATGCAGGTGATAGGTTTGCTTCCGATAACGTGTTGAGGGACATATTCCAGATGCCGGTAGACGTGAACACTGCTTTTCTTTATTCCGATTTATACAAGATGACAAGCTATGGAAAAATGTTCCGAGTAAATATGTTTTGCGATGAGCATACCCGTAGGCTCGTTCATCAATGCGTTATCTACAGAAAAAATCTTCATAATGAATATGGCTATTACACTGTTACACCTAAATTAATCATATCGGATTATCTGTTTTTCCTGCAAGTGCCAACAGAACAAATAAAAAAGGTTGAAACTATTATTGCCATTTATGAAGGGGCAGGGGTTTCGGAAACTGGAACTTGGTGCAAGAAGCAAATATTGTGTGCCGATGTCGTATTTAGACATAGTTCTTTTTGGAAGATATATATAGATTTTGTCATATGGAAACTTAAGACATGCCTGCCTAAACGAATAAGAGAGAAAATAAGATTGAAATTGTCGGGAGTAAATTGATTCGGAGCACATTATGAAACACAGACTTCTTAAGAAAATTGCAAATTGCAAAGTCGTGTCTTTCGACATTTTTGACACATTAATTGTTCGAAAATGCAAAGAACCGAAGAAGGTGTTTGCGCTTGTCGAAAATAAGTTTGAACAAATGTATGGACATCAAACATTCTCGTTTGAACAAATACGGATCATGTCTGAAACTGAGGCACGTAAAAACAAAAATGGTGAGGAAGTATTTTTAGAGGATATATATCAAGTCGTTTCCAAACATATAGGCAAAGAACTATCATCCATACTCATGTCAATGGAGTTTGAAACAGAATTGAATGTATGCGAAGCTAATAAAGACATCGTTAATCTTTATCAAGCTATATCAAAATCCAAAGATGTTTTTATGGTCTCAGACATGTATCTTGATAACGAACAAATAAAGTCGATTTTGAGTTCTTGTAGTATTCCTTTGCCTAAAAGGTTATATATTTCTTGTGAAGCCAATGCCAGTAAACGAAACAGAGAGCTCTATAAATTATTGATGAAAGAAAACTGTTTGAAAGCGAGAGACATCTTACACATTGGTGATAATCTTATTAGCGATTACATTAATCCTAAATTATTAGGTATGCAATCTGTTTGGGTAAGGAGATAATATTATGGAGAAAAATAAATATTATGATTTTGGCTACGCTAAATTCGGACCATTACTTTGGGGATATTCACATTGGTTGTTGGACAATATTTTAGAGAAAAGGATAAATAGAGTGTTCTTTTTCTCCAGAGATGGCCTGATTATGAAAAAGGCATTCAATCTTATATCTGGAAGTGATCAGATAGAATGCCATTATTTGGAAGTTTCACGTAGAAGTTTGCGAGTTCCGGTATTGTGGAAAGATTTGAGTTTTGAAAACCTATTAACAATGTTATCACCTTCAAAGGCTATATCTATTCAGTCTATTTTTGATGGTATAGGTTTATCAATCTCATCTTATGTAGATGTGATTCATAAATATGGATTTTCGACCAATACAGTTTTTTATCGTTCTGAGATTTTGAAGAATCAGAACTTAATGTCAATGTATAAAGAGTTAAGTGTTGATATCAAAAACAATTCGTTAATCGAATATGAACTGCTAAAAAAATATTTAACTCAGAATAATGTCAATGGAAAGTTTGCTGTTGTAGATATCGGTTGGTCTGGTGGAATGCAACGTTTCCTTCAAACTACACTTAACACAATGGGTATAGATAATGAGATATTTGGTTTCTATACAGGTATTGCTTCTTATTATAAGAGAAACACTTCTACAGAAAAACTGGACCTGAATGGATATTTGTTTGATTTCAGCCATGATAAATCAGCGGTTGATATAAGAAGCAGCTATGTTGGATTATATGAGCTGTTATTCTTAGAAACAAAGGGGTCTGTAAAAAATTATACTGAAGATAAAAACGGGGAAATTGTTGCGGTAAGATATCCTTATGAATATGCTGACGAAAAAGGTCTTTTGAATGAAGCAAAGTGCATAGGTGTAGTTCAAACAGCAGCATTAGATTATGTCAAAACAAGAGAAAATGATAACGTTGTAATTCCATCAAAAAAGAAATTGTGCAAGCCTTTGATAAATGCAGGTGCAAGACCCTCAAGCGAAGCATTAAAATTATTTGCGGATTTCAGGTTTTTTGATGAGGGCGTTTGCAATTATTTAGCCAAACCTAAGGGTCTTGTATATTATCTTTTCCATCCCAACAGATTAAAAAAGGATTTCTATGCTAGCCGTTGGAAAACAGGATTTCTTAGAAAATTATTTCGAGTTCCAATTTCATATCAATCACTTTACAACTTTCTAAAGCGTTTATAATATGTCATCAACGTTAGTCAAAAGTATCATAAAAACTAATTCCATAGATATAAGGTCTTTATTCTACAATGGTGGGCGTATTTATTCGTTTTTAAATCCAGTTTCCTATCTCGACGCATTGGACAATAAAATCTTATTTGAACAATTCGATGGAATTTTTGCCGATGGTTCTATTTTGGTAGCAGCTATCCGACTATTATATGGAAAGAAGGTGACGAGGCGGAGTTTTGACATGACCTCTATGGCCTCACAGTTGTTGGAATACGCACAGAAGCATGCAAAGTCTCTATATATCGTTGCTTCAAAACAGGAACAAGTTGAGAATGCGGTCAAAGTATTTAAGGAACATTATCCAAAACTAATAATATCCGGATATCGGAATGGTTATTTCTCATCTGATAATGAACGAACGGAAGAAGCTGAGCGAATTGTTAACAAGGCACCAGACTTTCTGATTGTAGGTATGGGGGCAATAGTGCAAGAGCGATTCCTGCTACAGGTTAAACAAACTGGATATGAAGGCATCGGCTTTACCTGTGGTGGTTTTATTCATCAGACAGCAAAGAATGAAATAAACTATTACCCAGCATGGATTGACAATATGAACTTACGTTTTCTGTATCGGATGTATAAGGAAAAACATACACGCAAGCGATATATACAAGCGGCATTATTATTTCCCGTCCGTTTTATCACCGAAAGATTTTTCGGATGAGAACTATATTCCTGTATATCATATATAAAAATGATATTGGGACTAAGATTATAAAGACTATAAGCGGGATAATTTGTCCAACTATTTTCTGTATTGTTCTTTTCATCCTGCAAAGTTAACATTATATTATTTCAAAAAAACAAAAATAAAAAAGAATAAATAGAATTAGCATTTTGATACACATCGCCAAAAGGAGATAGATACTAAAAACATAATATAAATCAGATCTTAAGGATTATGAGAAAAGTTGCATTAATCACTGGCATCACGGGACAAGACGGTTCCTATCTTGCCGAACTGTTGTTGGATAAAGGATATGATGTACATGGCACCATCCGCCGTTCATCGGTGGACTATCGTGAGCGCATCGCCCATCTGGAAGGACTTCCGCATTTCCACCTGCACTACGCGGACTTAGGTGACTCCATGAGTATCATCCAGGTGATGAACAAGGTGCGTCCTACCGAAGTATATAACCTTGCCGCCCAAAGCCATGTGCAGGTCAGCTTCGATTCGCCGGAATTTACTTGCGACGTGGATGCTACGGGAGTGCTTCGTATCCTGGAAGCCATCCGCCAATGTGGGCTAGCCGACACCTGCCGCATGTACCAGGCTTCCACTTCGGAACTGTATGGCAAGGTGGAGGAAGTACCGCAGAACGAGAACACGCCATTCCATCCTTACAGCCCCTATGCCGTGGCAAAACTATACGGTTACTGGATTGTGAAGGAATATCGTGAGGCATATAACATGTTCTGCTGTTCGGGCATCTTGTTCAACCACGAGAGTGAACGGCGCGGGGAGACATTTGTGACACGCAAGATTACGCTTGCTGCCGCACGCATCAAGCAGGGCAAGCAGGAGAAACTGTATTTGGGTAACCTGTCTTCACTTCGTGACTGGGGATATGCCAAGGACTACGTGGAATGTATGTGGCTTATCCTGCAAAATGACAAGCCTGAAGATTTCGTTATCGCAACGGGTAAGCAGCATAGCGTGCGCGAGTTC
>ULRZ01001730.1_pt1 | contig 14254 bp, 9 predicted proteins | sample 1955861 | NCBI WGS metagenome assembly ULRZ01 (sample SAMEA4835694, study PRJEB28245) | human gut metagenome | biome: gut microbiome; material: fecal sample | place: Denmark | collected 2008 | reverse complement strand
CGTGTGCTCGGCATTGACGAGAACCTTGTTATCCCCAACAAGGCGCTGTCGGTCTACGACGACGCCGTCGTGTGCTGGCGTGGAGAGAAAATGAGCGAATGGAAGCGTGCGTTTATCATCGCCGCCGCCAAACGCGGTTTCCACGTGCATCGCCCGTATTACCAACTATCCGACGAGGAGCGCGCGCTACTGTGGCACGGTGCGCCGGGAATCTACGGCATCGACAGCTTCTTCGATATGGTGAAAGACAACCAATACAAGATACAATACCGAGTGATGATGGCGCGCTACCGCGGAAAGGCAGCGTGCCCCGAATGCCACGGAAGCCGTCTGCGGCACGAGGCTCTATACGTGAAAATTGCCGGCAAAACGATAGCCGACATCGTGCGGATGCCGGTAAGCGACGTGCGCCAATGGTTTGACACCTTAAGCCTTGACGACTCCGACGCACGCATCGCCAAACGCTTGCTCACGGAGATTCGCACCCGCATAGGATATCTTTGCGATGTGGGACTGGAATATCTGACGCTCGACCGCCTGTCGTCATCGTTGTCGGGCGGCGAAAGCCAGCGCATCAACCTCGCCACTTCATTGGGAAGCAGCCTTGTAGGGTCGCTCTACATCCTCGACGAACCGAGCATCGGACTGCACTCACGCGACACCGAACGGCTTATCCGCGTGTTGCGCCGCCTGCAGCAGCTGGGAAACACGGTGGTCGTTGTGGAGCACGACGAGGAAATCATGCGTGCCGCCGACTGGATTATCGACATCGGACCTTTGGCTGGACGCGGAGGCGGCAATGTGGTGTATCAAGGGCCTGTCGACAAGCTCGACAAAGCCACCGACAGCCTGACGGCAAAATATCTAACCGGCGAGATGCAAATACCTCTGCCCAAGCTGCGCCGGCGCACTCACAACTACATCGAGATTATCGGTGCGGCGCAAAACAACATCAAGGGCATCGACGTGCGCTTCCCGCTGCAGGTGATGACCGTGGTGACCGGCGTGAGCGGCTCTGGAAAGTCGACTCTCGTGCGCGACATCCTCTACAACGCGCTGCTGCGCCACTTCGGCGAGGCTTGCGAGAACACAGGGTCATACACCGATCTGCGCGGCGACCTGTCGCTCATCAACAGCGTGGAATTTGTAGACCAGAACCCCATCGGGAAATCTTCGCGCAGCAATGCGGCGACCTATCTTAAGGCTTTCGACGAAATCCGCAGGCTATTTGCCGAGCAGCAGGGCGCGAAACAAATGGGCTTCGACGCCGGATATTTCTCCTACAACGCCGATGGCGGACGCTGCGAGGAATGCAAGGGCGAAGGCACAATCACCATCGAGATGCAGTTTATGGCAGACATCACGCTGCAATGCGAATCGTGCCACGGCAAGCGATACAAGCCGGAGGTTCTTGCCATCGAATACCGCGGCAAGAACATCTACGACATCCTCAACATGACCATCAACCAGGCCATCGAGTTTTTCAGCGAGTCGAAGGGCACTACGGAGACACGCATCGTGAAACGCCTGTTGCCGCTGCAGCAGGTGGGATTGGGCTACGTCAAGATGGGACAATCGTCGTCGACACTGTCGGGCGGTGAGAACCAACGCATAAAGTTGGCTTATTTCCTCAGTCAGGAGAAGCAGCGCCCGTCGATGTTCATCTTCGACGAGCCTACCACGGGTCTGCATTTCCACGACATCAACACTCTGATGGCATCGTTCAACCGTCTTATTGAGAAGGGACACACAATCATAATCATCGAGCACAATCTCGATGTGGTGAAGTGTGCCGACCACGTGATAGACATGGGTCCTGAGGGAGGCAACGGCGGCGGACACATCGTGTGTGCGGGCACACCCGAGGACATCGCGGCATGCCCGGATAGCTACACCGGACGTTTTCTGAAAGAAAAACTTAAATAACCTATTTCTCGCTCTGCTTCTTCAGCAAATCGCGGATTTCAGTGAGCAGCTGCTCTTCCTTGCTTGGAGCCGGAGGTGCGGCAGGCTCCTCCTCCTTTTTGCGCATCAGTTTGCCGATAAGTTTGACAAACAAGAAAATCGACAAGGCAATGATAATAAAGTCGAACGCCGTCTGCAAGAAATTTCCATAGTTCAGCGTCACGGCATCCTGCATCACGCCGTCGACCATCTCCGCAGGTTTCAACTCAAGCTTAAGGTCTGTGAAATTCACTCCTCCGACAAGCAGCCCGAGAGGAGGCATAATCACGTCGGCGACAACAGAAGAGATAATTTTACCGAAAGCGCCGCCGATAATCACACCGACAGCCATGTCAATCACGTTGCCCCGCATCGCGAAGGCTTTGAAATCTTGTAAGAATTCACTTTTTCCCATAGTATTCAGTCTGTTTTATAAAAAAATAGGACTGATTTTCAGCCATTCGGCCTCAAACCAGTCCTAAATTATTTTGTCATGTCTTGCGATTAGAACTCGCAGTTACCCGGAGTGCGTGGGAACGCAATGACGTCGCGGATATTGGTCATACCAGTCACGAACAGCACAAGGCGCTCGAAGCCGAGTCCGAAACCAGAGTGAGGCACAGTGCCGAAACGGCGAGTGTCAAGATACCACCACATATCCTTCATCGGAATGTTGAGTTCCTCGATGCGCTGGCTCAGCTTCTCATAGCTTTCCTCACGCTCCGAACCACCGATAATCTCTCCGATTTTCGGGAACAGCACGTCCATGGCACGCACAGTCTTGCCGTCTTCGTTCTGCTTCATATAGAAAGCCTTGATTTCCTTCGGATAGTCGGTAAGGATTACAGGGCGCTTGAAATGTTCCTCTACGAGGAAACGCTCATGCTCGCTCTGAAGGTCGGCGCCCCAATAAACAGGGAATTCAAACTTATGTCCCGACTCCTCAAGGATTTTCACACCCTCAGTATAAGTGAGTCGTACAAATTCTGTGTTGACAACCGATTTGAGTCGCTCAACAAGATCCTCGTCATACATCTTTGCAAGGAATTCAATATCATCGGCAGCATGCTCGAGAGCATAGCTTACGCAATATTTGATGAAATCCTCTGCCAACTCCATATTGTCGTTGATGTCGTTGAACGCAACCTCAGGCTCAATCATCCAGAATTCCGACAAGTGGCGCGGAGTGTTGGAATTCTCGGCGCGGAACGTAGGTCCGAACGTATAGATTGCGCCGAGAGCCGTTGCTCCAAGCTCGCCCTCAAGCTGTCCGGAAACGGTAAGGCTGGCAGGCTTTCCGAAGAAATCCTGAGAATAATCCACCTTGCCCTCTTCGTTCTTAGGGATGTCGTTGAGGTCAAGCGTTGTCACTTGAAACATCGCGCCGGCACCCTCGCAGTCGCTCGATGTGATGAGCGGCGTGTTGAGATAGAAGAAACCACGGTCGTTGAAGAATTTGTGAATTGCATAAGCCAACGTGTGGCGTATGCGGAGCACCGCGCCGAAAGTGTTTGTGCGCGGACGCAGATGAGCCTTCTCGCGCAGGAATTCGAGAGTGTGTCCTTTTTTCTGCAAAGGATAAGTCTCAGGATCGGCAGTGCCGTATATCTCAAGCGTTTCCGCCTGTACCTCGGCAGTCTGACCCTTGCCCTGCGACTCCACGAGTTTGCCTTCTACGTGGATGCTCGCACCCGTTGTGATGGGTTTCAGATCCTCGTCGGAGAATTTCTCCATATCGAAGACAATCTGAAGGTTCTTTATTGTAGAGCCGTCGTTGAGAGCCACAAACTGCACATGCTTGTTGCCGCGGCGCGTGCGCACCCAGCCTTTCACACAAACGTCTGTGCCAATCAACTCAGGCGCCCATATTTCTGAAATTTTTGTACGTTTCATTTTGTATGATTTAAAATTCTATTCAAAAGATCCTTGTTTCAAGAAGTTCACTTCTTCCTGAGTAAGGTAACGCCAGCGTCCGCGTGGCAGATTCTTCTTTGTCAAGCCAGCGAAATACACACGGTCAAGTTTAGTCACACGATATCCGAGCGACTCAAACATACGGCGCACGATACGGTTGCGTCCACTGTGGATTTCGATTCCCGCCTGGTTCTTGTCGTGGTCGTTGACGTAACTGATTGCATCTGCGTGGATTGGTCCGTCCTCAAGTTCGATGCCGTCGGCAAGCTGCTGCATATCGTCTTCAGCGATGTCTTTGTCGGTCCACACTTGATAGATTTTTTTCTTCACATATTTCGGGTGAGTCAGCTTCGAAGCCAAGTCGCCGTCGTTTGTGAGCAGAAGCACGCCAGTAGTGTTGCGGTCAAGGCGTCCTACAGGATAGATACGCTCCTTGCAAGCGTTCTTGACGATGTCCATCACCGTGAGACGTCCGTCTGGATCGTCGCTTGTAGTGACACAGTCTTTAGGCTTGTTTAGCAGGATATAGCATTTGTTTTCGAGCGTAACCACCTTGTCGTTGTATTCAACCACGTCGTCGCGCTTGATTTTTGAGCCGAGTTCGGTAACAACGTTTCCGTTCACCTTCACAAGTCCTTGCTGTATCAGCTCGTCAGCCTCACGACGCGAGCAGATTCCGGCATTCGCCATAAACTTGTTCAAGCGTACTTCCTCGTTCGGATCCACTTCAGGCACATCGTAGACAATCTGTTTTGGACGTGGAGTGAAACGCTGTCCGCCCTGGCGGTTGAAACTTGCACCCGGACGATTGTTGTTGTAGCCTCCCTGACGGTTGTTGTTATTGTAACCTCCCTGGCGATTGTTGTTGTAGCCACCCTGACGGTTGTTGTTGTAGCCGCCCTGGCGGTTGTTGTTGTAGCCACCTTGGCGGTTGTTGTTGTAGCCACCCTGACGGTTGTTGTTGTAGCCGCCCTGGCGGTTGTTGTTGTAGCCACCTTGGCGGTTGTTGTTGTAGCCGCCCTGCTGGTTGTCATAATTGTTGTATCCGCCGTCGTGCTGCTGGTCGGAATATCCACCCTGGGCGTTGTTGTAGCCACCCTGGCGGTTGTTGTTGTAGCCGCCCTGACGGTTGTTGTAACCACCCTGGCGGTTGTTGTAGCCACCCTGGCGGTTGTTATAATTGTTGTATCCGCCTTGACGGTTGTTGTTGTAACCACCCTGGCGGTTGTTGCCATAACTGTTGTAGCTGTTCTGATTGTTGTAGTTCGGTCTGCGATAGTCCTGACGTGGCGCTGCGTCGCTTCCACCTTCCACAGGCGCACCCTGTGCTGAATCAGTAGGCACAAACGAAGCTTTCGGATTGTAAGTAACCTTCTCAAAGTGTCCTGACTCGCCATTCATCTCCTGAGACTCGCCGATGCGTCTTCTTTTCGGCTTTTTGTTCTCTTCCATAGTAAATTCAATTGTTTTTTATATACAAATACTGCCTCTCGGCGTCTTTTTTATCTTTGCTATTAATTTGTAATCTTAATTCTTAAAAACTTGTAGATTTAAATCAATTTTGCAATTTATAATTCCATCGACAAAGTAACTGCATTTTTTTCAAATGGAAAAGCACATAATTAAAAAAGGCTTTGTCAGAAACTGAATTTTAACATTCTTTTTAATTATGTGCTTTCCTACAACTGTTTCAATGCTTTAGAACCCAGTGTAGTTGTGAGGAGTAATCGCTTTAAGCTCTTCTTTCACGGCATCGCTCACTTTGAGCGTGTCGATGAAGCTGGCAATGCTTTCGGCGTCCACCTTGCTGTTGGTTCGGGTGAGAGCCTTCAGCGTTTCGTAAGGCTTCTCATATCCTTCGCGGCGAAGGATGGTCTGGATTGCCTCGGCAACCACATTCCACATATTGTCGAGGTCGCGGCTGATGGCTGCTTCATTGAGCAGCAGCTTGTGCAAGCCCTTGAGAGTGCTGTGAAGCGCTACCATCATGTGAGCCAACGGCACACCGACATTGCGCAGCACAGTGGAGTCGGTCAAGTCGCGCTGCAGGCGTGAAACCGGCAATTTGCCAGCCAGGTGGTTAAGAATTGCGTTGGCCAGACCGAGGTTGCCCTCCGAGTTCTCGAAGTCGATTGGATTCACCTTGTGAGGCATGGCTGAAGAACCCACCTCTCCGGCTTTGATTTTCTGTTTGAAATACTCCATCGAGATATATTGCCACATGTCACGGTCAAGGTCGATCATTATCGTGTTGATGCGCGCCATGGCATCGAAGAGAGCAGCCAGGTTGTCGTAGTTTGAAATCTGAGTTGTCCACTCCTCACGCTCGATGCCGAGACTCTCATTGAGAAATTTCTTGGCAAACGCACGCCAGTCGCGGTCGGGGAAAGCCACGCGGTGGGCGTTGAAATTTCCCGTAGCGCCGCCAAACTTGCCGCTCACCGGCACCTGTTTCAACAGCTCTATCTGCTTCTCCAAGCGATAGGCAAACACACGGATTTCCTTGCCCAAGCGTGTCGGCGACGCAGGCTGTCCATGGGTTTTGGCAAGCATTGGAATGTCTTTCCACTCCTCGGCATACTGGTTGAGCAAGCCAACCATCTCATCGAGCAGAGGCAGGTAAGCCTCGTGGAGAGAGTCGCGGATGAGCATCGGCACCGAAGTGTTGTTGATGTCCTGCGACGTGAGTCCGAAATGGATGAACTCCTTATATTGAGCCAAGCCAAGACGGTCGAATTGCTCCTTTATGAAATATTCCACCGCTTTCACGTCGTGGTTGGTTACGCTTTCGATATCCTTCACGCGCTGCGCGTCGTCGACCGAGAATTTGGCGTAGATGTCGCGCAGCTCTCCGAAGAGTGCGTGGTCAACGCCCGCAAGTTGCGGCAACGGAAGTTTGCAGAGGGCGATAAAATATTCGATTTCAACTTTTACGCGATAGCGGATCAACGCGTATTCAGAATAGTAATTTTCCAGAATCTCCACCTTGCCGCGGTAACGGCCGTCGATTGGAGATATGGCTGTCAGTGATGAGAGAGACATTTATGTTTGTTTTTAAGATTGATATTTTCAATAACTCTGCAAAATTACTATATTTCCACCAATCTGCAAGCATCGTAACGGCATAAAATTTTTCATTTATTATCATTCTGATTATCCAATAGATACGTTATCAAGCAAACTTTTGACCAAAAAATTATCTCCAAAAAATTTGGAGGATTAAAAAATTCGCCATACCTTTGCAACGCTTTTGAGAAGCAAGGGTGTTTAGCTCAGCTGGTTCAGAGCATCTGCCTTACAAGCAGAGGGTCGGCGGTTCGAATCCGTCAACACCCACAGCAAGAGTCGCTTTTTCAAGCGACTCTTTTTTTATTTCCACCCTACCGTCAATTATATGTCAAGAATCGAAAAAGAGAAACGCGTGGTCAGCGTGATGGTGCGCCTATACTGCCGCAAGAAAGAAGGCAACAGCGAGCTTTGCGACAGCTGCCGTCAGTTGCTCGCTTATGCCGAGTCGCGGCTGGAACATTGCCCGTTCGGAGAGCGCAAAACGTCGTGCCGCCGATGCACAGTGCACTGCTACAAGCCGTCGATGCGCCGACAGATGCGCGAGGTGATGCGCTTTTCAGGTCCGCGCATGATTTTCTACGAACCGCTGGAAACTATACGTCACATTTTCAAATAAAGCGACACCGACTATGGCAAAAAGAGAATACATCGAGAAAAACCGGCAATGGCTTGCCGACAAGGCGCAAGAGGCAGGAGTGAAACCGCTGCCCAAAGGCATCTACTATAAAGTCATCGCATCTGGCGACAAAGACGGACGCAAGCCGTCGGCACGCAGCGTTGTCACCGCACACTACACCGGACGCACAATCAACGGGCGCACATTCGACAGCAGCCGCGGGGGTTCTCCGCTTGCAGCACGGCTCAGCGACCTCATCACCGGATGGAGCATCGCGATGCAACAGATGCACGTAGGCGACCGATGGGAAGTGTATATCCCGGCGGAAATGGCTTACGGCAAACTGTCGCAGCCCGGCATTCCCGGCGGCTCCACACTAATCTTCGACATGGAGTTGCTCAGCGTATATTAACGGCCTGTTTCTGGAAAGCGTCGACAGATTTGAGAGCAATCAGCCAATGCGGTTTACACCGACATGGATTGTTCTCTATTTTTTCTGCAATTCCATGAAATTTTTTTTCTGATTTTTTTTGATTTAGAATATAATATTTGTATCTTTGTAGTATAAACATTCCAAACAAATTTAAAAAAAACTAATACATTATGAATGGGAATTTTAAGACCTTAATTGCCATCGCTGCGACACCCTTGTTGCTTTTATCGTGCAGCGATGAAGTTAAGCTCACCACCGAGGGTGAAGGTGAGAACCTTGTATCGCTAACAGTCCAGTTACCAGAAGAATTAGGCACACGCGCATTCGGCGAAGCCTCGAAAATCAAGTCTCTGAAATATGCCGTGTATCCACAAGGAGAACAGCAGCCCCTGGCAATGTTTGACGGCAAGGCTGCTGAAACCGTAGAAATGACCGGATTGTCAAAAAACGTGCAGCTCCAGCTGGCAAGCGGCAAGAAGTATGATGTAATCTTCTGGGCTGCCGCAGATGAGGTTGGCGCACAATCGAAATTCGACGAAACGACACAAGTGGCAACACTCGCACCCACAGTGTGCAGCAACGAAGCCGACGACGCGTTTTTCGCAAAAGCGGAGATTGACGTGAATGGCAACCTCCAGCAAACCGTAAAACTCTACCGTCCGTACGCACAGCTCAACATCGGCACAGACGACCTTGCCGCCGCTGCGGCATCGGGCTACACCGTGACAAAGACTCAAGTTGCAACGCAAGCCTATTCGGCAATCAACCTTGCGTCGGGCAGCGTCGTAGGCAACGCCACCGACGTGACTTTCTCCTATGCCGACATTCCCGACGCCTCCGAAACGTTTCCTGCCGGCTCCGCCTACAACTACCTGTCGATGAACTACGTGCTGGTGCCCGACTACAAGACCATAGCCGACGTCACTCTCGACTACACCAACGGCACGACTCCGATGAAGCGCACATTCACGAGCGTTCCGCTGCAGCGCAACTACCGCACCAACATCTACGGATCGCTGCTCACCAACAGCGTCGACTTCAACGTTGTGATTGAGCCTGCATTCATCGGCACACTCGGCATCGCCACCGACGAAGAGCTTGCCGACGCAGCATCTCACCACAACCGCCACGTGCAGCTCGCCGACAACGTGCAGCTCGCACTGCCAGCCAACATTGCCGAAGGCGTAGTCATCACTGGCGGAACCAACTCGGTGCTGAAGATAAATAACGGCTACCAGATACCCAACGACAACGTGACGTTAAAAGACATCACGCTCGCCCGCGACGACAGCGCCGGCGCCAGCGATGGATGCTATCTCAAAATCAACAGCGACAATGTGGTGCTCGACAATGTGAAACTCGGCATCATCAACCCTAATGAGCACTCATACGTAGGGGGCGGAATTTATCTGAACGGCGGAAAAACGCTGACTGTCAGAAACACTAACTTTACCATCAGAGCGGCTTATGGTGTGTTTGCCATGGATCCAGGCACAACCATCATTCTTGAGAACTGCAATTTCGGTCCTAAATTCCAACTCTGCACAAATCAGCCCGGAAACGGAAAACTTATTGCCCGGAACACGACATTCCGCGGATGGATGTCGGGATGGAGCGACGGTTATTTCGAGAATTGCACATTCGACTGCGGTGATTTATGGTATCCATACGCCCGCTGCTATGGCAGCAGCGTGTTCAAGGACTGCGAATTTGGCCGCTACACCACAGCCACCGACAACCGCTGGCTTCCAACAGCTCCTGACAGAAAAGACGCCGAGGGCAACGCCATCTATGACTACGACTATGCTGTGTCATGCATGAAGCAGCATTCAATCATTGAATTTATCAACTGCCGGTATTCCGACGGCTCTGCGTTCAACAAGAATGTCTTCCTCAAAGGCACAACGGATTCAAGCGGAGACCCTGACAAAGTCATCATCAACGGTACGACATATACCGACATAAATGAGTTCACTTATTGGTGATGAATCATCTTTCATAGCATAAAGCGGGGACATTCCACAGTGGGATGAAGTGACCCCAAAAAGTTGGACAGGTTATTAACTATCCGATTTGAGAAAGAGTTCGGTATTGCACCGGACTCTTTTCTTCCCTCTCACCTTGCACTATCTTTGAATAAGATAGGCGGCGGTTCGGAAGGGCAAAATCAAACAAGTTTGTTTCTTTCCTCTTGCCTTGCACTATCTTTGAATAAGATAGGCGGCGGGTCGGAAGGGCAAAATCAAACAAGTTTGTTTTGCTCTTCTCTCACCTTGCACTATCTTTCCATAAAATAGGCTGCGCCTCGGGAAAGAAAATCGAGCAAGCTCTTTTCTTTCCTCTCGGCTTGCACTATCTTTGCATTATGAAAAAGTTATTGGCTCTAATAATCATCTGCATCGCTATGCCCGTGGCGGCACAGGCGCAACGTCTCGACGTGAGCCTGCTGACGTGCTTTCCCGGACAGGAGGTGTTTGAACTGTACGGACACACAGCCATCCGTATCACCGACGGCGCGACGATGGACCGCGTGTATAACTTCGGACTGTTCTCGTTCAACCAGCCTCATTTCATCTACCGCTTTGTCAAAGGCGAGACCGACTATGCCGTAGGAGGATACCCCACTGAATATTTCACACCAGAATATGCCGGCAGAGGCTCTAAGGTCGTGGAACAACATCTGCGGCTGTCTGAACAACAGGCATTATGGCTATTCAACGAACTTGAACGGCTTTGCCTGCCCGAAAACCGCGAATATCGCTATAATTACGTGCTCAACAACTGCGCCACGCGGCCGCGCGACCTCATAGAGCAAGCCGTAGGAGGCCTCTCCTATCCGCCGTCGGAACACCCCGACGCCACCTACCGCGACATCATGACACACTACGACTGCAACTACCCGTGGTATCAATTCGGCATCGACCTTGCCCTCGGACAAGGCATCGACCGCCCTATTTCCGTCCGCCAGCAGATGTTTGCCCCAATAATCCTGATGAAGGAGATGGCAGGCGCTACCTATAAAACCGCCTCCGGACAACGCGTGGGCATCGTTGAAAGCACAAGCACACTCGTGGAAGGCAGCGAGAACGCCGTTCTGCCGCCCACACCATTCCTATTGTCGCCCCTGTTTATATGCTGGCTGACATTTGCACTCATCGCCGGCGCGACAGCCTTCGGCGTGGTGCGACACAAGCAGATGCGCTGGCTCGACACAGTGTGGTTCACGCTGACCGGACTTACCGGATGCCTCGTGTTCTTCCTTATCTTCATCTCCGAACACGAAGCCACCTCACCCAACTGGCTCGGCTTTTGGCTGAACCCGTTCTGCCTGTTCCCGGCAATTACAATTTGGATAAAATCAGCAAAAAAGTGGGTATATTCATATCATTTTCTTAACTTTGCGCTTGTTTTGATATTGCTTGTCGCGTGGCGGGCTTTGCCACAAACGGCAAACGCAGCGTTTTTCCCGCTGATGCTTTGCACGTTAGCGCGTTCAGCAGGCTATATCGTAAACTATAAGAGATGCGAAAAAAGAAGCAAGTAAACCGACTGATATCCTCAATGATATTCTCGCTCGTGGCGATGTCTGCCTTGTCGCAGGTGTCGTCGGGGCGTCCTACGCTCATTGTGGGCATATCAATCGACCAACTTCGCGGCGACTATCTCGACCTGCTCCAGTCGCAGTTTGGCAACGGAGGCTTCAAACGCCTCATGGCTGAAGGCGCGCATCTGGACAACGTGGTGTTTGACATGGCACAGCTCGACAAGACGACGTCGACAGCCGTAATCTACACCGGCACTTATCCCAACGTCAACGGCATCACCGGCGCCACAGTCTACAACGAAGAGGCGCGCCGCGTAACGCTGATTCTCAACGACCCTAAATTTATTGGCAACGCCACCGACGAGACGCTCTCGCCAATGGCGATAAAGGTGTCGACCATCAGCGACGAGCTGCGTATGGACAACAACGGCATCGGCGACGTATACGCCATCGCCCCCGACGCACAACAAGCCATTCTGATGGCAGGACACGCTGCCAACGGCGCTTTCTGGATAAGCGACAAAACAGGTAAATGGGCTTCGTCTACATTCTACAAAGACTACCCTACAACCATCTCGACCCGCAACATGCTGATGCCTCTGCGCTCACGCCTCGACACGCTGACCTGGCGTCCGAGCATGGACATCAACAAATATCCCGACATTCCTCTCCACCGCACGTTCTATCCTTTCAAATACACGTTCAAGGACGGCGACGGCGTAGAGAAATTCAAGAGTTCGGCTCTCGTCAACGAGGAAATAACCTCGGTGGCCATCAATTGCCTGAACGACATGGCTCTGGGCAAACGCGCCACGGTCGACATGCTCAACATCGCATACACCGCAGCACCCTACGGATATGCGTCGGACAACGACAGCCGCATCGAGCTGCAGGACAAATATCTGCGTCTCGACCATCAGCTTGAGCGTCTGTTTGCCGCCATTGAGAAAAACGTTGGCGGCAACGCCTGCATCTTCGTGACGCCGACAGGCTATTTCGACGACATGTATGCCACCGACCCTCGGTTCAACATCCCGACAGGCGAATTCTCGTCGAAAAAGGCTGTGTCGCTGCTCAATATGTACCTGATGGCGCTCTACGGCAACGGAAGCTGGGTGAACGGATACTTCAACGAGAAAATCTATCTCAACGAGAAACTTGCAAAAGAGAAAAACGTTTCAGTCGAGGAACTGCGCAAAGTGTCGGGTGCATTCTTGCGCCGTATGGCTGGCGTAGACGAGGCATACTCCGTCGACGAGGTGCTCGACAATCCTGTCAGCGAGACACTGCTGCGGCTGCACAAGTCAATCACGTCGCAGGAAACAGCCGACGTGTTTCTGCAAATCGCGCCAGGATGGAAAGTGCGCGACGACTACAACAACCAGCAACAGCTGAAACAAGTCAACATCAACGCTGTCTGCGCGCCGGCATTCATCATTGCGCCGGGCGTAAAGCCTCAGAAAATCACATCGCCAATCGACGCGGCGCTGCTGGCGCCCACCGTGGCACGCATCCTTAGAATACGCTCGCCCAACGGCGCGCGCATGATGCCGTTGTCGCTTAAAGACTAAGCGGCACTACAGCGCCGTGTGCCTCAGGCGCGACAATGGATTTCCCGAGGCACAACAACACGATTATAAACAAAAAACTAAAATACATTATGGGATTCAATGATTTCCTGAAAAAAATTTTTGGAAACAAGTCGCAGCGCGACCTGCGCGAGATTCAACCAATCGTGGCTGAAATCAACAAGATTTACCCCACGTTGGAGAATTTGAGCAACGACGAGTTGCGCGACCGCATCACCAAAATCCGCGCAGCACTCAAAGACAGCGTTGCCGACAAACGCAAAGAGATTGCCGACATCAAGGCTGAAATCGAGAATGTGGAGTATGAAAACCGCGAGCCTTACTGGGAGAAAATCGACAAAATCGAGAAAGACATCCTTGAAGTGCTCGAAGACGAGCTTAACAAATATCTTCCTGAGGTATTTGCCATCGTGCGCGACACCGCACGCCGCTTCGCTCAAAACGAATCAATCGAAGTGACCGCGTCCGATTTCGACCGCGAACTCGCCGCCCAAGGCAAAGACTTCATTGAAATCAACGACGGCAAAGCCATCTACCACAACCACTGGATGGCAGGCGGAAACGAGGTGACTTGGGACATGATCCACTACGACGTACAGCTTATCGGCGGCATCGTGCTTCATCAAGGCAAAATCGCCGAGATGGCAACCGGTGAGGGAAAGACACTTGTGGCAACGCTGCCTGTGTTTCTCAACGCCTTGACAGGAAACGGCGTGCACATGGTCACCGTCAACGACTACCTCGCCAAACGTGACTCCGAGTGGATGGGTCCGCTCTACATGTTCCACGGTCTTTCTGTTGACTGCATCGACAAGACAGAGCCCAACTCTCCGGAACGCCGCCGCGCATACAACGCCGACATCACATTCGGTACAAACAACGAGTTCGGTTTCGACTACCTTCGCGACAACATGGCAACATCGCCTGCCGACCTCGTGCAGCGTCCACACAACTTCGCCATCGTCGATGAGGTCGACTCAGTGCTTATCGACGACGCCCGCACGCCGCTCATCATCTCCGGTCCGGTTGCCAAAGGCGACGACCAGATGTTTGACCAGTTCAAGCCGAACGTAGAGACAGTGGTCAACGCGCAACGCCGCCTTGTGACATCGCTGCTCACCGATGCCAAGAAGAAAATCGCATCC
>ULRZ01036852.1_pt1 | contig 14264 bp, 8 predicted proteins | sample 1955861 | NCBI WGS metagenome assembly ULRZ01 (sample SAMEA4835694, study PRJEB28245) | human gut metagenome | biome: gut microbiome; material: fecal sample | place: Denmark | collected 2008 | reverse complement strand
CCCTATCGGCCCCTCCCCTACTGTTTCAGTCCGTCACTTTGTGGAGCCGGACAGATGAGCGCCGTTCGAGAGGGAAGCGATGCGACGCTTGCCTTCGGAAACGACCGCCAATCCCAGTCCAAGCACTGCAAGCATTCCGATGAGCGGAATGATGAAGCCGCTTGCGATACCGGTCTTGGCGAGTTCGCCCACGATTACGGTCTCGCCCGGAACACGGGCATCACCGTAGTGGACGAGCCGCTTGGTGGACTTCTCCACCAGCTTCTCACGCCAGTAGTAGGTTCCAGCGTCGGACGGGGTGACTTCCGGCGAATCGACCGTGGTCGCGTTCTGCGGGACGTTCACGGCGTCGGTGGTGGCGACCTTCTTGTCGCCCTTCACATCGTTGCCGTTCTGCTTCCACAGCTCGAACACCAGCTCGTAGTCGTCGTTAGGAATCTTGCCTTCGATGAGGGCGGTATCCTTGACCGGCTTGGTGGCGGTGCCGTTGGTCTGGGCCTTGGTCGTGACCTTCACCACGTCGGTGGTTTCACCCGGCGTGCGCGGCTTCTCGGTGTGAACCGGAGTGTCACACGGATGGTCTTCGTCGGTGTTGCCGGTCGGCGGGACGCACGGCGGAATGTCGGTGTCCTCGACCGGATTGTAGATGCTTTCACGCCAGTAGTAGGTTCCGGTCTCCTTGACCTCGTAGGTCGGGGAGTCGGCTTCCTTCTGACCAGCCTTGAGCATCACCTTGTCGCTGGTGAACACCTTCTCGTCCTTGCTGGAGTCGTCGCCATCAGACTGCTTCCACAGGGTGAAGATGATGTAGGAGCCGTCAACGACGTCGCCTTCAATCTTCGCCTTGTCTTGAAGCTTGGTGCCGGATTCTTCCAGACGGTGGGTGGTGGTGGTCACGTTGACCACGTTGACGGTCTCGTTGCTTACGCGAGGCTTTCCGATGATGGTCGGGGTCTTCTCGACTTCCACCTTCTTGTCGTGGTCGGCCGAAGTGGTGTGCTTGGTCGGCACGTATACGTGCTCACGCCAGTAGTACACGCCAACCTTGTCAACGGTCACATCCTCCAAGTCCGCGAACGCCTGACCTTCGGAGAGCGTAGTGCGCTTCGTGGTCAGAACCTCCTCATCCTTGCTGGAATCATCGCCGTCCACCTGACGGTAGAGGGTGGCGTCCGCCTGAGAGCCTTCCGGCACGCGTCCTTGAAGGAGCACGGTGTCGTGGAACTTCTCCCCGACGTGTCCCAGCGGCTTGGTCTTGGTGGTCGCGTCGATAATCTGGACGGTCTCATCGGCCACATGGGCGCGGTCGGTGAAGAAGTCCTCGGACTCCAGATGGCTGGTGTCCTTATCGTTCTGCGGCTTGTTCGGCTGTCCGTCACCGGCGAGGTTCTTCGTCGGACTGGTCAGACTGAACACCCAGTAGTATTCACCAACATCGGTCGGAGTGTACTCGGGGCTTTCCACTGTCACCTTGCCGTTCTTCAACGCCTCGGCGGCTTCCTCGGCGGTGATGAGGTGAGCGCCGTCGGACGGGGTCTGATAGCTTGCGACGAGCATGCTGTCGGAGGCTTCGCCGTTATCGGATTGAGGTTCGGCATCGACGTCAGTATCGTTGGAGCCTTCGCTCTCGCCCTGCTGCTGCTCGGTCTTGTCAATCAGATAATCGTCGTCGTCGGCGGTGTTGGTCTTGTACAGGTTCCAAGAGACCAGAGTGCCTTCAGCCGGATGTCCGGTGATGGTCACGGTGTCCTTGGTGGGCTTGTTGACCTGCTGCGCCACCTGAGCTTCGGAGGAAGCCTTTACGATGCGGAACGATTCACGCGGGTCACGCTGGGTTCCCAGCTTGACGACCTTGTGGTTCGTGCTCGGGTCGCTGATTTCGATGACCCAGTAGTAGTCGCCCACCTCGTTCATCTTGTGTTCGGGGCCGTAGGCTTCGGTCTGTCCGCTGGTCAGATGCACGTAGTCGCCGGTGAAAATCTTCTTATCGGTCTTCACGTCGCCGTCGCCCTGCTTGTACAGGAACCAGCGTGCGTCCAATCCTTCGGTCAAATCGTCGCGGATGTCACCGGACTGCTTCCACTTCACGTTGGTCAGGTCGGCATGGTCTTTGACCACGGTGCCCACGTAACGTTCGGTAGCGACATCGGTCTGCGCTTCGATGGAGCGGAAGGACTCGTTCTTAATCTTGTCCTTGCCGGTGTGCAACGGAGTGCTCTGGTCATCCTTCGGCAGATTCAGAACCTCAACCCAGTAGTAGTCGATTGCGTCCGGAACCTTGAGGCTCGGGCTGGTCAACTGCTGGTCGATGCTGGACTTGTCGAAGCCCAGTTCCTTGAGGGTGGCGGACTTGGTGGAGGCGACCTTCTTGCCGGTTGCGTAATCATGCATCTCGAAGGTGAGCGTCGCGTTCTCAGGCAGGTGGCCTTCGAGTCGTGCGACATCCTGAACGGTACCGTTCTTGGAAGCCCACTTGTAGGTGCTGGTGGTTACACGGACTGCGTGGAAGGATTCGTCCTTGATGCGCTTGTCGGAGACTGCCGGGTTGATGTTGTCAGGCTGGAAGGCTGTGCCGTCCGGCTTGGTGAACACCCACTGCCAGTAGTAGTCGGCGGGGTCGGTTAGATGTACGGAAGCGGAGTCGAGGGTCTTCTGGGCTTCGGTCAGGGCAACCGGGTCAAGGGTCTTGACGACGGTGTCCTTGTCCGCAGTCTGATTCTCGGCTTGCTTGTACAGCTTGAACGCGACCTTGTAGTCCTTGAGCATATAACCGGTGATGGTGAGCTTATCGTTCACATCGTTGCCGTTGGTGACATCGACGTAATGCTCGCCTTCGCTGGTGTGGATGTTCGGGGTTCCGGTCACGTTCGTGGTCAGCTTCACGACCTCGAACTTCTCGGATGCGATGTTCTTGCCGTCGAACAGGAGCCAACGGTCGGCGTAGCCGTCTCCATTGCCCTTCTGCTTGGCGGTGGCGTTCTGCCAGTAGTCACCGGCTTGGGAGTCATCGGCGTCGGTGGTGGCCTTGGCGGCGGTCATCCACTCCTTGGTGATGACACCGAATGCGGAGTTCATGCTGGTGTCTCCACCAGTGCCCACGCCGTTGCCATCCTTGTGAGGCATTTCCGGAGTGTAAATCTTCACACGCCAGATGTAGGAGCCGACACCCGGATTCTTCACGCTCTTGGAGCGGAAGGTGACACCATTGAGGTGGGCGCCGATGGCCTTGGACGGAATGTTTACGCGACCGGTGGTGGCGACCTTTTCGGAGGCGATGCCATTATGGTCGGAATCATCCTGCTTGGTGGCCGCGTCCTTACGGACGTTGCCATCCTTGCTTGTGCGCCACAATTCGGCTTCGTACTGGGAACCAGCCGGAATGTTGCCCTTCAACGTGATTTCGTCGGACACGTTCATGCTGTCGAGCCACAACGGTTCGGTGCTTTTGGTGTCCATGTGAATCACGTCGAACTCTTCGGATTCGTCGTCGCCGCCGTACCAGACAACATCACGATTGTTGTCGGCAGGGTCGGTTCCAGCGCCCGGAGTGGTGGACGGGACGGTAATCTTCACACGGTAGTAGTACTTGTTCGCAGACCAGTCGGACGGAATCGGGAACGTGGAGGATTTGACGTTCTGGTAGTTGTCCAGACCATCGGTACCCACATACGGATGGTTCTTGTCCGGGTCTTCGCTCTTGGCGAGTTCACGAACCTTCGGGAGGTCTTCGGCATTGTACTGCTTGACCATCTTGCCAGCGTTCGCGCCGTCCTTGGCCCAGATTTCAAACTGGACTTTGGCACCGTTCGGTGTTTGGGCGGTCTTGCCGGTGGTGTAGGTGTCTCCGTCGATGGATTCGCCGTCGAACTGCTCATACGAGGTCTGGTGGAGCACGTCGTAGATTTGCGTGGTCTTGTCCTCGTAATTGCCGTTCGCGTCGCTCAGCCACTTCTTGGACACGGTGGTGGAGAACTTCTGCACCGGGGTGCGTTCGTAGCTCTTGTAACCGGTCTTGTGGTCGGAACCCTTTTCACCGTAGATATGCTGGTCGAGCACGCCGCCCTGCGGGGTCTTCAACGTGGCCTTCCAGTAAATCATGCCAGCCTTGGTGGTCTTGAAGCTCGGGTCAGTGACCTTGAAAGTCAGCTTGCCCGGACGATTGCCTTCCTGACCGGCCTTGATTGCGGTGAACTTGTTGGTGTCGATGGTGACGGTCTTCTCGGCAATCTTGAACAAGCCTTGGTCGCCGTCATCCTCTTCGGCCTGACGGTACATTTCCACGGTGACGGTGGAGCCTTGTGGAATACGACCGATGACGCCGGTCGGATTGCTGTTGCCTTCACCCTCGTGAACCTGACCGTCTGCGGACTCGGCCTCGCTGGTCTCATCGTAAACGGTGATTTCATCGTACAGCTGTTCGCCGGTCGCACCCATCTTCTGCGCGTTGGACGTGACGATACCACCCGGATTCACCTGAACGGTTTCGGACGGCAGACCCAAATCGTGGGAAGCCAACTGCTTGCCTTGCGGAGACCACAGAGTCGCAACCCAGTACACGGAACCGGAGTTATCGGTGTGGGTGGTAGGGCTGGTGACGGTGAACTTCTTGGACGCGGAGGCTTCCGCGTCGGAGTCCTTGATGTTCACGCGCACGTTGTCCAACAGCTTAGGAGCATTGGCATCCGGGTCGCCGGATACCGCGTCGTAAGCGGTGAACGTGACGTAGGAACCCTTGAGCACCTTGCCGGAGATGGTCGCCTTATCAGCGAACTCCTCACTCGGCTTGACCTTGCCCTTGGTCACTTGGGTGGTGATGGTCGGAGGACGAACCGTGACGGTTTCTTCCGGAAGCCCAAGGTCGTGGGTGGCAAGCTGGCGTCCCTGCTTGTCGTACAGGGTTGCCTTCCAATACACGTTTCCACCGTTCATGGTGTTGACGGTCTTGGACTTGACGGTCACGGTCTTGTCCTGAGCGGAGTCCTTCGCCTGAGCCGCAGTGATGTTGACCTTCTGGTCTTTCAGCAGAAGGCTGGCGTTCGTGTCCGGCTTCTCACCGACCGCATCGTAGGCGCGGAACACCACGAAGTCACCCGCGTGGACGACACCCTTGATGTCGGCGGTGTCGTAGAAGTTCTCTCCGACACCGACGCTCGTGGAGGACACGTGCGTGGTGATGGTCGGATACTTGACCTGAACGGTCTCACCGCCAACACCCAAATCATGGGTGGCGAGCACAGTGCCGTTGGCACGGTGCAGGGTCGCCTTCCAATACACGTTTCCACCTTCGGTGGCGTGGGTCTTCGGGCTGGTGACGTTGATGGCCTGTCCGTTCTGGCTTGCGGAAACATCCTTGGCGCTGATGTTCACTCGCTCGGAGTCGAGCAGTTTCGCACCTTGGGCGTTCGGAGCGTCGTCAACCGGAGCGTAGGCGTCGAAGGTGACATAATCGCCGGACTCGACCTCGCCGTTGATGGTGGCGGTATCGGTGAACTCCTCGTTGATGGAAACCTGTTCCTTGCTGACCTTGGTGGTGATGGACGGGTTCTTGATAAGAACGCTTTCGCCGGTGGCACCCAGCTCGTGGGTGGCGAGTTCCATTCCGCCCTTGTTGTAGAGCGTCGCCTTCCAGTAGACGATACCGGCCTTGGTGGCGGTCACGTCCGGGGAATCAACGGTGAAGCTCTTACCGGCGCCGGAAGATGCAATCTTGTCGGCTGGAATGTCCACACGCTTGTTGTCAAGCAGTTTCGCGGCATTCGTATCCGGCTTGCCGGAAACCGCGTCATAGGCGGTGAATGTCAGATACGCGCCAGCATCAATCTTGTTGTTGATGACGGCGGTGTCGTGGAACGGACGACCGACATAGGTCTGCTGTGCGCTGGTCTTGGTGGTGAGGGACGGGCCTACCACTTCGATGGTCTCGTTCTCCAAGCCGATGGCGTGACCCGCGAGAGCCTTTCCTTTAACATTGTAGAGTTTCGCAACCCAGTAGACCTTACCAATCTTGTTGGTGCTGATTTCCGGGGACTTCACCTCGAACTGGGTGGTGTCGGAATGGTCGGCTTGGTCGTTGGTGACGTTCACGCGAGTGTTGTCCAACAGCTTGTTGGTGGACACGTCCGGCTCGCCGGACACGGCGTCATACGCGGTGAAGGTGACATAGGAGCCACGCGGAACCAGACCGGAGATGGTCGCGGTATCGTAGAACTTCTCACCTTGGGTGACGGTGGTCTTGTTCACGTTGGTGGTCAATGTGACGGGTTGCGCGTCCTGAGTGACGAAGGAACGTTCCCACGGATTGTTGTACGCGCTCTTGAATCCTTCCGCACGGTCGGAGCCGGGGAAGTCGTAGATGAACACGTAGTAGCCGCAATGGGCCTTATCCGTGACCTTGATGTTCACATCGGTGGCAACGGTCTTGGCGTCGCTACCATCGCTCGGATAGAGAACGATTTTACCGCCGCCGACCTTGTACTTGCCGTTCATGGCCGGAACCTCCCATTCGCCAACCAGCTTGTGTTTGGCATCCTGAGTAGGCTCCTCTTCGGTGGTCGGAACGTACTTCTCATCCTCATCCTTGTTGCCGGTGCCGGAACCGGCCCACCAGACACGAATCTTGGCCTTCGCATCAGCACCGAAACCATAGTTCGTATTACCGGTGAACTTACCGTAATCGGACGGCAGACGGCTGATGTTGATTTCATCGAGGATGTCCTTGTTCATACCGGACTCCTGCTCCAACACGGTGGAGTCGTGGTTCGGCGGCAGAACACTCACGGACGTTTCCTGAGCCTTGCCGAACTCATCGATGTAATCGCCCTTGATGTAATCCTGCTGGGACTGGTCTGCCTTGACTTCAACCCAAACCCATGTTCCGAACAGTCCAGCGTCCTCATCGGACACCTGATAATCGTCCAAACCGTTCACACTGTCATAGTCGATGCCACCGGTAGCGGCCTTCGCCTTGACGGTGTTGGTCTGACCGCTCTTGGTGAAGCTGGTGGTCGCGGCGGCAACCTGACGGATGCCATCGGTTTCACGCAGACGCTTCAAATAGTTGGTCGGATTCTCACCATTGTTCTTCTTGATGACTTGAAGAATATGGTTGGAGTCACCGACGAAATAGTAGCCCTTGAATTTGACGGGCACGTTGTCCGCCCACTCGTCGTCGGAGGAAGCGACACCGGAGGTCACACGGTCTTCGACCGGGGAGCCACGGGTCAACTGTTTCTTACTGACGCTGGTACTGACGGTCGGCTGAAAATCACGCGACACAGAGAATTGGACATCACTCGTCTGATTCTCAGGGTCGGACGCCCGCATCATATCCTGACCGGGGGAATTTAGAACGGCGGCAGTCGGAACATTAACTGAGATGCTGGCTGTTACCTTTCCGTTGCCGGTTGCCGTCCACGGAATGTGCATCGCCTGATTAGTGGTGGTTCCGCTGATTGTATTGGTTCCGGTCTGGTCGAATTTCGCCGGGCCGTTCAACGTCGCAGTGTACTGAATGCCAGCAATGTACTGTCCGCTAGAGTTCTTAACGCCGGGGTCAACAGTTCCGGTACGCTTGCCAGAGGTATAGGCATAGGCGGCATTAAGGTTAGCGGGAAGAGTGTTATATGCATCATTCCAAAGATTCGCCGCATTGGAGGCGACGGCATTGATATCCGCACCCTCCAAACCAGCCGCTACCAGCTGACGGAAATGGCTACTGCCTTGGTCAAGATGCTCATGAATCGCATAAGCAACCGAAGCCTGAGTGAAATCACTGCTATCACCCTTATGCTTCTCAACCAGCCACGCACCAACCTTATGGTTCACATCCGTAGCCTTATTCCAAGTACCGGTATTGGTAACAGGTTCACCGGCCTCAACGCAATACACCGGATTACCGTTCTCATAACGTTGCGGACCAAGAGAACTACCGTGAGTACCAACCCACCAACTCCCAGAACGCGTCGCATTGAACCAGTAGCCGGGGCCGTCAGTCGTGGCGGCAAGCGCACTACCGGTCGTTATCACTCCAGAAGCCAAGGTAGCCGTCGCCGCAACCAGTGCGACAGCGGCCTTCCCCACCCGTTTAAGAATGGAGTCCTTGACTTTCCGGGAAGTTTTACTCAATGGATTACCCATAGACTAACTCCTCTAGAGGTTTGTATTGTCGTTTTCACATATATCAGGTTTTCTACAATCAACCTTCGGAAAAACGGAATTTTCTTATAGAAAGAGGATATGTTTTTTCGTTTACCTATCCGCTACCGGTACCATTTAATCCAAGAACACGAAACGAGGCGATGATGTCGAGAACATTCAAGGACAGACCATATGCGCTTATCGAGGACGAGGCCCGTTCACGCGGTTTCAGTCACACTTATAATTGCGGACGGTTTCACTGGGAGTATGTCGAAGTCGCAAAATATGCGTATTCACGGAAGAGGAATCCGCATATTCCGGCACGTCGGTGGGAGGATTGGCGGTGGATTGAGGACGATTGGTATACGGATTACGGGAATAAAACCCGAATCCGTGACTCACTGAGCATCGCCGTTAACACTTACAACAGCGGCATGATGGATGAGGATTGGGATGAACCAAACGTATATCAACGGCGTAGACGCTGGTATTGCTAGGATTGGAAGACTGCCGTATTGCTACTGTCTCTTGTTTTTGGGCTGTATAGCATATCTTTTGTTGCGACATGCCGATTCTCGTGTTATAGTGGATTTGTCCACATTAAAGAGTAGTGTTCGCCTACCCCACATGGGAGAATCGAACATAAGAACCAAGGAGCAAAACAAAAATGGAAAAGAACCAAAACCTTGAGGAGACGCAGGAAACCACCATCCTCAACCCAAACGAAAACGACGAGGGAAACGCCAAGAAGCCCGCCAAGAAGACGATTATTGTCAGTATTATCGCGGCGGTTGTTGCCCTTGCCGGCGTGGGCGGTGGCTACGCGTATGCGTCCAATACGGCATACGATTCCTATGAGTCCCAGCTTGAGTCGGCCAAGGAGGCTGATTCGAAGCTGGTGAAGACACTTGCGGAAGCACGGACGCTCGTCAAGGCGACGAAGGAAACGGACGTGCTTGACAAGACCGTGTTGGACGCGTTGACGAAAAGCATCAAGACCGGGGAAGCCCGGAAAGGCGTTCCGGCCACATCGCATGCCACTAAGTGGAACCTGTGGAGCGCATCCAAAGCCAAGGCCAGCGTTGTTGACGACATCGCCAAGGCCGATGATTCCATCGACGCCATCGGCAAGGCCATAAGCAAGGTGAACAAGTCCAAGACGGACAAGCAGGTCAAGGATGCGAAGGACACGCTCAACAAGACCATTACTGATGCGGAAACCCTGTACAAGGATTCCGAAGGCAAGGTGCAGGACAACAAGACGCGTGAAAGCTTGAAAACCGCCATCGACACGGCAAAGAAAACCGTTGACGACAAGAAGTCTGACGTGAAAACCCTGAACGCGCAGAAAGACGCCGTGTCCAAGGCCGTCACTGGTGTGAACGACTCCAAGACAGCGAAGGAACAAGCCGACGCGGAAGCCGCACGCCAAGCCGCACAACAGCAGTCGCAAGCCCAGACCCAAACCTACTCGAACACGAACTACAGTCGTGCGAACAGTGGCACCAGCACCTACAGCGCTCCGACGCAACATGCCCAGACCCAACAGTCTGCGCCACAGCAAAGCCAGAACCAGCAGAACAATAGTTCCAACAATTCTGGATATACTAAGCTCTGCGTCACAGTTGATACCAGTGGCAAAGAGTTCGACTACGCTCCTTGTAACTAAAGGATGGCACTCACGGTATCCCCTGACACGATGGCGAGCACTTCGTGTTCGCCATCGTCTGCATAGGCCGCCAATATTTCATCGGGCTTGAGCACTGTCGAGTATATGATGCCGCTCATGTTGAAGCGTTCTGCAAATCCTTTGGCGATTTTCAGGCTGGTCGTCCAACTCAAACCCAAATGCACGCTCTTGTCGATTTCCCCCCTGTACACTGTTATAGGCTTGTCGAACGTCTTCTCCAAAGCACCCTCTCCCCCAATGCAGGGCTTGGTCTGCTGGAGTAACTTGACGAGGTGCCTGTCGAATTGGCGTGATGGGTATTCCTCGTTCTTTCTGACGTTCAATGCCGTCATGCGCTGGTATTGCCTGTCGTGCAATTCTTTCCATGGGACGAGCTGGTAGACGAGTTCCATTAGGGCTGTTGGTGCCAGTGCGGTGGCGTGGTCTATCTGCCGTTTGGCTTCGTCTGTTCTGCCTTGCTGTATCAGCGTTTTTGTGGGTGTGGTCCTGTCCCATTTGCTGATATGCTGTTCGACCATGCTGAACATGGAATCGTTTTCGTCTGAAAGGTTTTCGAAGATGAGTGGTTGGGTGTTTGCGGTTTCTCCTGTATTGGTGTTGAGTAGTACGAGTCCGTCGAGTCCTGTTGAGAGGTAGAGGTATGGGCGGATTGTGGGGTGTTTGGCTAGTAGTTGTTGTATTTGTTCCCAGCTTAGCGGGATGCTGAATCTTTTGTCCCTGATGTTGTCGATGGTTTCCCAGTCTTTTGGTGTGGCGGTGTCTGCTTTGATTAGTCCGTGTTGGGCGAGGATTGTTGTTTGGTTTGGCATTTCCAACCTCCTTTGTGTGAACAATCCCAGTATATCATTTAATGTGATGAGACACGCTGAACACAACAAAAACAAAAAAGGCGCGAGAAGAAAACAACCCGCGCCCAAAAACAGCTCAGTGCTTGACATGTCGTTTCAAAGTATCCAACCAGTCCAACGGAAGATTCTGCGTCGAATCCAAGTCAACCGCATTGACACGTCGCACCAGCTCCTCCGGCGTCACGCAAGGAATATCACCCGGCCACATGACGCCATTCACATCCGGCACGCCCTTATCCGAAGTCGGAACCATGCAGACAAGCCACTCCACTTCGACGGGTTTGCCGTTGAACATGAAAGCCCACATGTCCCTCTGCCAGTTCATGTTCGCGGAAAGTTTCAAATCCGGACGACCATCCACACCGGTTTCGAACGCACGCTGGCTGACGCTAATTCTCAACAGTTGGTCTGAGGTGAGGTTACGGTAGGCGGTATCCGCATTGCCTTTGTAGTTCTTCGCGTCCACGAACCACAAGTGCGTTTTGCCCTGTTTGTCCTGTCCGGCAATCACGCAGTCGATATCCGCGTCAATGAACTGGTGTCGCTCGTTCAGACCGTGCAACGACCAGAAGGACACCACGTTGGGACAGTTACCGGCAATCATGTTGGCGAGGATTTGTTCACCTTTCTGGCCGGATTGAATCTCATTGGTGGTGAAGTTCGACTGTGATAGGCCGCCGCCCGGATTGCCGTAGAGGCGGTATTGGCTTCTCGCCTGTTGGATGTTGGCTGGGTTCATGGTGTTCCATAAGGGGTCTGGTTGACCACCACAATCCTCATTCACTAGCTTGTAACCGTGATAATTCGGCCGTCCGGGTTCGGCTTTGAGCAGATTGAAGACTACGCCTATCTGGTCGATGGTCTGATTGAGAGCCTGTTCAACTTCCTTTGCCTCATTCTGCTGACTCTGCCTCCTGTACTCCTCGCCTTCTTTTTCAGATACCGGCTGATAAAGACCATATGCGGCACACATGCAAAAAACACCAATGAGGATACGAGGAATGGCGATAAACGCGTTGATTAGGGGAACTTGCGAATGCGGATACCCGTACACGTATTTTCCGGTGAGCGACATGAACATGTCACTCAAACCACCGAGACCATTCTTCAATCCGTAAAAGAATGCGATACCACACACAGCACCTAATACGTTGACCATGGCGATGGACTTTTTTGAGGTTTTAAACTGAGTGGAGAACAGGAACCATCCTCCCACGCCGCATACGAGTAGTAGCAACCATTGCAGGATGGATGATGGGACGAGTATTAATAGTAGATATTTCAAAATTAGGTTTCCTTTCGGAGTGTGTTTCCTTTTAACTAAAACATACTCCGAAAGGGTGTCAGCGTTTTCGTGTCGCTTCCGAAACGTACATGTTGAGAAGCTCACGTCCCCGTAGTTTTCCGACCCATTCTTGAGGGATGGACTCAAAACCGTAGACGGCTCCAGCCAAGGCTCCCGCGACACTGGCCGTGGTGTCCGTGTCTTCTCCGAGGTTTACTGCGGTGAGTACGCAATCCTGATAATTGTCGGTGTTGGTTAAGCACCAGAGTGCCGCGTTCAATGTGTGGAGTACGAATCCGTCCGATTCTACTTCCGTTCTGGGAATGGTTGGGTCGAACGGGAATCCTGAATCCGTTATCGCCTTATGTGAAGGAACGCAGTTTAACAGTCCTTCGAGGATTCGCACGTATTGTACGCACGCCGTCATACTGATTTCATGAGCGTGGGTGATGGCGCTGACCTGTTTGATTTCCATGTCCGGCAAATTGTAGAAGGCGCATGGTGCGACCCTCATTAGCGAACCATTACCGTTATCGCTTAATCCATCGCAACCATGCTTTGACCTGATGGCTGTGGCTACGGTTATGCCGGAATCAAACGTGTTCCCGTCCGGCATATACATTCCATGTTCCAACCACATTCGGTAACGCATGAGCATGTCGGCGGTGTTGACCTCACCATGGCATTCGGTAAGCGAGTCCAAGGTTGCTAGACTCAATGCGGTGTCATCGCTCCATGTTCCGGCTGGCTGGTTGTGGGTTCCATGGCCTGTCATTCCAATGCACGTGAATGTGTCTCGTTGTTGGAATTCATAAGGTACACCTAATGCGTCTCCTATGGCAAGTCCATACATGACCGCTTTGAGCTTGTCTTGTTCAATGGGACGTGGATTGGTTTTTACTGGAATGTTTTCCCGTTTTTCCCTATGAAAGAATCGGAATAATCCCATCGCAACTCCTTATTTCTCCTTGTTTTTCGGCTCCCGCAACAAGTCTCCCTCCTCGAAAGCGGACTGCGCCTGTTCGCGGGTAGGAAACGAGTTGACGGTTCTGGCTCCACATCTTGGACAGCCGACCCGCCACCAGCAACACCATGATTCCTTGCTATGATTCGTCGGATTGACGGCCTTGCGGAACTCTCCCCGACTGCCACATTTGGGACACATGAGCGTCAAATCGAAAGCGTCCGGATTGAATTTAGCAATCCGTAACGCCCGACGGTTCGCCAACTCGTCCACGGCAATCGGATTGAAACCTAATTGTTTTATCTGCTCCGGTGAATAATCGTTCATCAATGATGAAACGGCAGACGCCAATCCCTGTTTGGTGTACGTCCATTCGGAACCGTCGCTCACACTGACGAACGGGTGTGGTCTAATCCACTCTCCCAACAGGAAAGCCCTCAACGCTTCCTCCCGCGTATCACGGGGGAAAATCAGTCGGGCTGGACAACGCCTATACGAACAGTGAGCATAGTAAGGGCGAAAGAAGGGGCTTCCCTTGCCAACGGTTTCATCTTCCGCGCCGATACGGCAGACGGAACCGTCCAAAAACGCGGTGAGCGCACCGCCGTCAACAATCCCATAACCTTTATGGCAGAGCGGGCATGGATATTTTTCCTTGAGGATTCGTTCGTGCTCCCGCTTCAAAGCGCGTTCGGCTTCCTGAATGGCTTCACGTTCCGCGTTCTCTCGCAGTATAGGTGGAGCTATCTTGTCGATGGTGCTCTTGGGGAGTCGAGTCCGCTCCTGCACTTTCTGTGGTGGCATTCCCAATCGGAGAAGTTCTTTAGCGTTTTCAACAGCCTCACGCCACGGGTCTTGATACGCCATTCTGATTTCCTTTGTCCATTTGGGGACAAGATTCTCTTTCTCTAGCCAAACGGGATTCGAACGCTTGCCGGGACAATCTCACATCCCGCTCCAACCAGAGCCGAGCCTTTTCCTGTTCTGTGAGAGTCAGTCTATTTTTCACTATTTTCAACCACCTTTTGACTTGCAGGCTCACTCTTTTGCGGTCTGATTGGCTTGCCGTCCTTGTCGAACAGTGCAATGTATGTCATAGGCCAAATACCTTCTTCTTTGATACTGCTTCGCTCCTCCCAAACAAACAAGGTTGCGGGACTGAAATGCGTTTCGTCGGTCTGGAGCAGTATTTTCCTGTAACCGGTCTTGTCGAACAGTGGAGTGTCTTCCAGTCCGACCACATGGATGTCGAATTCGGACTCCAACACTCGGCTGGGGCTGTCCGGTTTCGGGCGAATAATTTGGCTCTGTTAGACCAAGGTTGACCTAAGAGGATATATG
>ULRZ01047812.1_pt1 | contig 14292 bp, 8 predicted proteins | sample 1955861 | NCBI WGS metagenome assembly ULRZ01 (sample SAMEA4835694, study PRJEB28245) | human gut metagenome | biome: gut microbiome; material: fecal sample | place: Denmark | collected 2008 | reverse complement strand
GTTGTAGCTGGGAGGGGCGGACTATTGAAACATTTGTTGGTGGAACGGATGGATTTGTAGCCTTTACTCAAAGTGGCAGTACTGCATCGCATACTTGCACGGGATATTACTTGCGGAAATATTTGCAGGAAGGTAATACGACGTTCGAGAATGACAAGAGTTGGCAGTATGATGCGGTAATCCGTTATGCAGAAGTTTTGTTGAATAAGGCCGAAGCCTATGCTGAACTGGATTTTCCCGCCAACAGAGACAAGGCTTTGGATGCTATGAACGAAGTTAGAGCCCGTGTGGGGCTACCTGCGAAAACAGCTGCTTCAAAAGAAGAATTCATGGAGATGTTACGTAAGGAACGTTGCGTTGAATTAGCAGGTGAAGGATTCCGCTATTGGGATTTACGTCGATGGAAATTGGCTGGAAAGGTGATTAATGGACAGAATGCACATGGTGTAAAAATTACAAAGAATGATGACTCTTATTCTTATGAAAGAGTGGAATGTGACGGAGGCACATCGCGCATTTTCTTGGATAAATACTACTACTTCTCCTTGCCTACCGTAGAGTTGGCGAACAACAAACTGTGTGAAAACAATCCCTATTGGTAATTAAACAATAAAAAGATCATTTTATTATGAAAATAATCAACTTTTTTTTAAAAGCATTAAGTATTCTTGTAATAGGTTTCCTATTGCAAAGTTGTAGTAAAGCCGAAGACGAATTTATTCATACTACTAATACTATTTCGCAAATGGTCTGCAAGGCATCACATACTAGCGGAGAGTTTTTAGGAACAATCCATGAATACAATGCAGACGGTCAGTTAATGAGCGGCTCTTTTACTAAGGAGGAAATAGAAGGTGGGTATGGAGTTATATTGTTTGCCATTCCTAAATCGTTGGAAAAGGATGTTGATCTGACTAACGTATATTTAGTAGCTACTGTTACATACGATGAATTCATCACTCCATCTTTGAGCGGGCGCCATGATATCAGCGGTGACGGCATCATTATCCAGGTGAAATCAGGTGTAGGCACTACGAGAGAATACCGTGTAAGAGGCTATTACGAATAATTGAAGTTTGTCTAAAAGAACAATAATATGAGAATAATGAATTTTAAACATATATGTAGAGCAGCCTTGATAGGATGCATTTTGTTTTTAGGTTCTTGCGAGGATAGTTTAAGTGAAAAACTGGGCTCGGAAGCCAGAATTATGATGTCGTTCAAGGTGACAGGAGCTAACGGTAAAGTATTCAACTCTACTATCAATGATGAAGATAACACTATCACTATTAAAGTGGCTCCGCAATACAATGCCTCTGAAGAATTAGCAGAAGCCATACCGGTATTTTATCTTTCTAAAGGTGCAACCGTAATTCCCGATCCTACAGAGCCCCAAAATTTCGCTCAGGAAGGTGGAGTTAAATACACTGTTACTTCGGAGGACAAGTCCACCACAAAGACTTATACCGTAGGATGGGGCATTTCGGACAAATTGCCAGAAGGGGCAGGATTCAGTTATGCTGAAATAGGAACCATGAAATCTTTTCCGGAATTGGGATATCCAGGTGCGAAAGGCGATTTTAGTTTACCCAGTGAGCAATATGGAGATTTAGAGATGTATCACGCTTATTGTGGTGATTACATTGTGTTGTTATCTCGTGTTTATGTTAAAAAAGGGAACTTGGAACACGGTATCAAAGTGGTGGATAAAAACAGTTTGGCTCCTGTAGGGAGTTTGAATCTTGGTTCTATTAATGCCGACGATTTGAAGATGATTAGTTCTGACTACAAAGGACATTGTGTGGGTTGTGTGGTAAAAGATGACAAGACAGAATTTGTCTATTGGACAGTACCAAGCAATGCTCCGATATCTGTAGGTACAATCAATGTAAACATGGCCCCCTTCACCGATGATGCTGCCAATAACTTCCAGATTTCTGGTGATATCACTACTAAAGCATGGATTACCGCTTTGGCGCCACGAGACAACGAAGGTTCACATTATCGTATCAAGGTTAGCAATGGACAGCTGGCTTCCGACTATTCCATGATTAAGACCAACTATCCGAGTAACGATTGTAATTCATTCCAGATGATTGCCGCATTGGATGATTCAGACGAACCTGCTTATATTGTAGGCGACGGTGAGGGAACTCCTAATGCAGCTAACAGTATCCACTGCTACGTGAACTCATTTACAGGTTCTACATTGAGTGTAATGCCTAAATTATGGCAGAATACATTGCAGACATGGTGGGTGGGCACTGGATTCACAGTAGCACGTGATGGTGGGCACTCTCCTATAGTAAGCGTTCTACCAATCAATGGCAAGACTTATACTTTAGTAACCAGTGGTACCGCTTGGTGGCATGCTGCAGCTGTATTGGATGAAAATTTGCAGGAATTAGCCCACGAAAACTTGAACATTGCAATTGATATCAATCGTGGTTGGAGTTATGGTGCGTGGGCTGACTGGTACTGGGATGATGAGAAATCAGAAGCCTACCTTGCCTTATGGTTTGGACGCGTAGGACTGTTTACTTACAAGATGACTTGTTTTGAATAATCTGATGGCTTAAATCCTGAAAGGTGTTTCAAAGTCATAATCTATAGAATTTTCAGATCCAGCTTTGAAACACCTTTCCACATTTATTTTATAATTAAACCTTTTACTCAAAAAGATGAGAAAATACTTTATACTACTTTCTTTACTATGCATGTTCTGCGCATGCCACTCAGAAGGAGCTGCGCCTAGTGACAATGGGAAACCTGAAATACCTTTGGGACCCGGTGATGAAGGAGAGAAGACCAATAAGCCCAAAGGCATGTGGATTGATGCCCATGCTAATTTCACTCGCTTTGAACAGAAGGAAAATGTAACTCGTTATTTGGAAAAAGTGAAAAATGCCGGACTGAACATGATTTATGTTGACGTGAAACCAGGTATTGGGTATGCTTTATATGACAGTGATATTTTGCCACAGCTCACTAAATGGGGCAATGAGAGCATCAAGCGGGATTGGGATTATTTAGGTTTTATGATTGAAGAAGCTGAACGGCTGGGATTGGATGTAATTGCCCCCATCTCTACTATGGGGTTTGGAGCCACTAAATACAAAGAAGGCATTGTGTATGATACTGATAAATGGGATGGTAAGACTCAAGTAGACATGCCTGATCCTAGCGACCCAACCAATTTAATCGACATGCGTGATCAGATTGATGTAGATGCTGCCATGTTGAACCCTTGTTTGCCTGAAGTTCAAGAGTTTGTTATCTCTATTATAGAAGAAATTGTTACTAAATATCCTAAGTTAAAAGGTATCTGTCTAGATTATTGCCGTTGGTATGGTGGTAATTACGGTTTCAGTGACGCCACTATGGATGCATTTGGCAGAAATATTGGACAAAAAATTGAAAACCGTAATGATATCATCACCTCTACCGGTGGTGTAGGTAAGCTTTACAATAAATGGATTGAATTTCGAACAGCCGCAGTAACCAATCTTATTTCGAATATCCGTTCACACATAAAATCCATTAATCCCCAAATGGAATTACAATTGTGGGCTTCAGCACATTGGAAATCACGTTATAGTTGTGGACAGAATTGGGCCAGTAAAAAATATGTGCCTACAGCAAACGGAATTTATACTTCCTCCTATAATCAAACGGGATTTGCAGATCAACTTGAAGCGTTTGTATTGGGTGCCTATGCTGATAACGTATGGATTTCGGAAGACCCTATGACGGATTGGAGTGTGGAAAATTTCGTAAATACATATAATAATTATACTATGGGAGATTGTAAAGTATATGGTTCTATTCCTGCCTACCCCCCTTATGACAATGCTTCCAAACTTTCAGATGCAGTATATCTTTGTATGAAGAGAACGGATGGTTTAATGGTGTTTGAATTATCGCATGTGTTGACTAACGGCACTTGGGATGCTATTAAAGAAGGTATAAACAGAGTGGAAAAATAATGAAAAGGCTAATCATTTTAACTTATATACTATGTGTATTTTTGACTATACAGGCCAAGAAATACACAGTAAGTTCACCTAATGGAAAAATAAAGGTGACTGTGACTACAGACGAGTTGTTACAATGGAGCATTCACTATAATGATGAACAGTTACTACGTCCCAGCGTGTTGCAAATGAACATCAGAGAGGCTACTCAGCAACCTGGTATAAAACCGATTGTACGTAAAGCTCAAATGGAGAAAGTGGATAAGGAGCAAATAGCCATAGTTCCTTTAAAGCAACGGGTCATAAAAGATCGATATAATCAGCTGACATTGGACTGCAAAGGAGACTACGCTGTAGTCTTTAGGGTATATGACAATGGGGCGGCTTACCGTTTCGAAACCTCTTATTCTGACTCCCAAATCACGGTGAACAGCGAAACGTTGGAACAAAACTGGATAGAAGGTTGCAGAGCCTATTGGCCTAGAGAAAAAAATCAGGAATATATCACGCATTGTGAAGCTATTTTTGATGAAATACCTTTAGTAAATCTGACAAAACAAATGAAAGGGTATCTGCCTATCTATCTCACTACTCCACAGAATTATAGAGTGGTAATCATGGAGGCTGATTTGAATGACTATCCTAATCTATTCTTAGCAGGTAACAAAAATAGTACTTTAATTGGGGAATTTCCCCCAGTCATTTTAAAGAGTGCTTTGAAATCTGGATCAGATCGTGATGAAGTTATGATGGAAAAAGCCTCTTACATTGCTACAACGAATGGTACAAGAACTTTTCCTTGGCGATTGCTGATGATTAATGAAGATGACAAGGGGATTATTGAAAACAATTTGGTATATCAGTTGTCTTCCCCTTCTGTTACTCAAAACACAGACTGGATTAAGCCTGGAAAGATTTCTTGGGATTGGTGGAGTACCTTGAATGTATACGGTGTAGACTTCAAAGCCGGTGTAAACACAGACACTTATAAATATTTTATAGATTTTGCCTCTAAATATGGTATTGAGTACGTTTTATTAGATGAAGGCTGGTCAGCGGGGACATGGAATATCAAAGAATCTATTCCAGAACTTAATATCCCGGAATTGGTACGCTATGGCAAAGAGAAGAATGTGGGGCTAGTATTATGGACGTTATGGAATCCTATGGATAAAGACATGGAGAATATTTTAGCTCTTTATGAGCAATGGGGGATAAAAGGTATCAAGGTTGACTTTATGCAACGTTCAGACCAATATATGGTTAACTTTTATGAGCGAGTAGCAAAAACCGCCATGAAACATAAATTGCTGGTAGACTTTCACGGTTCTTTCAAGCCATCCGGACTGCAGAAAAAATATCCTAATGTCATGACTTTTGAAGGTGTCCTTGGCATGGAACATACCAAGGATTCGAGGGATATCAATCCGATACATGACTTGATTCTTCCGTTTACCCGAATGACAGCAGGTCCAATGGATTACACTCCTGGAGCTGTAACAAACGCCACTGCTGCCGATTTTTACATAAACTTTGTGCATCCTATCAGTATGGGAACACGTGCACATCAAGCAGCTCTCTATATTATATATGAAAGTGCCTTGCAAATGATGGCCGATTCTCCTTCCAATTACTACAAAGAGCCAGATTATACCTCTTTTTTGTCGCGTATTCCTACTACCTGGGATGATACAAAAGCCATTACTGCGAAAATAGGGAAAGAATTAGTGATTGCTCGCAAAAATGGCAAGAACTGGTATTTGGCCGGACTGACAGACTGGAACGCTCGTACAATCGATGTTAATTTGAATTTTTTGAATGCCGAACAATACCAGATGGAAGTTTTCAAGGACGGTGTAAATGCCGATGTACACGCATCAGACTTCAAAATAGAAAAGATAGTAGTAAAAAAGGGTGAAGACATTCAAATCACAATGCTACCGGGAGGTGGTTGGGCCGCCATCCTTACCCCCATAGAATAAATTTTGGTTTATGGAGCCATCTTGAACTATTATATAAGTTTAAGATGGTTCCATATTATACTTATTCTTGTAAAAATACAAGTAAGCTCTGTTAAAATGAATAGAATAATAAAAACTGTATTAGCGTTATTGATTTCGTTGCTTCAAGGAAGCATGTTCCTGGTTTCTGCACAACCCCTCACAACTTCGGTGTATTGTCATGGAAAAGTTTTATCCGAAGGCAAAGGGATATCCAATGTACCAGTTACTGACGGCACCCAAATCGTATATACTAATAAGAAGGGAGAGTATGCCTTGACAGCAGTTCCGACAGCCGAATATATCTACATTACACTGCCGGATGGATATAATGTGCCCATGAAAAATAAGGTTCCTAATTTTTTTCACAAAATACCTAAAAATACCGATTCCAGAATGAGGTTCGATTTTGAACTGATTCCTGCTATCCAAAAAATGAAAAAACACATTATGGTAGTATGGGCAGATCCGCAAGTTTATTTTGATGAAGAGATGAATGAAGTTCTCCGAGCTTCACAAGATGTAAAAGAGTTACTAAAAACAAACTATCCTGATATACCTGCCTATGGAATGGTATGCGGTGATATCATTGGCGATATACATAAAGAACCGAACTATTTTAGCCCCATGATAAATGCCATTGCTGAGACGGAGATTCCTTTCTTTTATGTTGTAGGTAATCATGACTTAGACCAGGAGGTGCGTTCAAACGAATCTGCACGGACCTCCTATAAATCATATTTCGGCCCCACATATTATTCTTTCAATAGAGGAGATGTGCATTATATCGTTTTGGATGATATCTTTTTTATCGCTAAAAGCTACCTTTATGTCGGCTATTTGACAGAACAACAACTCCTTTGGCTGGAACAAGATTTGAAGCAAGTGAAACCAGGTTCAACTGTGGTAATAGGCATGCATATTCCTACCTACTCAAGAGAAGCGCGCCGGAAAGAATGGGGTGAAGAATCTACCATGAAAGTAATGAATAACCGTTCCCATTTTTACGAACTATTGAAACCTTATAATGTCCATATTATGTCGGGGCATGAGCATTATAACGAAAATTACATATTGGCTGATAACCTCTATGAACATGTACATGCCCCGCTGTCGACTTTATTTTGGCAGGCGCCTTGGGCTTGTGATGGAACCCCTGGAGGCTATGCTGTATATGAATTTGATGGAGGTAACGTAAACTGGTATTATAAATGTGTAGGAAAGAGCAAGGACTATCAATTTGAAATCTATCCTATAGGTAGTAGTCGTGACCAAAAAGATGCTGTTGTGGTTAATGTATGGAACTATGATAGAACTTGGAAAGTGAAATGGTTTGAAAATGGAATAGAAAGAGGGGAAATGACTCAATTTACTGGTTACGATCCGTCTATATATGATTACTGTAGTAAGTATAGTACCACTTTCAAACATAAGTATCTGGGAGCGGGGGTCACCGAACATCTCTTTTATGCAATTCCCCAATTTCAAGATTCGGAGATACGCATAGAAGTAACTGACCATTGTAGTCAAGTATATATACGTACCATGAAACAAAAAAAAAATAAATGAATATGAAACAATTAACTGTATTCAAGCAAATGGTATACTTCCTGGGTATTCTTTACAGTTTTTTTGCTTGTTGTAATAATGACAGTATGACTGTAAAGTCACCGGATGGGAAGATAGAAGTGAAAGTATCTGCCAACAACCATCGTGTTTCCTATGCTGTAAACAAAGAAAATAAGGAAGTGATATTACCTTCTAAATTAGGCTTTGTTTTGGAAGATGGAGACAGCCTGAATCGTTTTACAATAACAGGTACCCAATACGCCTCTTTTGATGAGACTTGGGAACAGCCTTGGGGGGAAAGTCGTTTTGTACGTAATCATTATAATGAGTTGAAAGTCTTGTTGCAGGAAGCAGGAGGGAACCGAAAGGTTAATATTATATTCCGTTTATTCAATGACGGAGTTGGCTACCGTTATGAATTTCCTCAACAAGAAGTTGATTCCCTTGTTATTCTAACTGAAGAAACAGAATTCAAGATGCCTTATGTACATGATGCTTGGTGGATTCCGGCTTCGGATCCTTACTATGAATGTATTACTACCCGGTCTGCCATCAGTAAGCTGGATACTGTACGCACACCTCTTACCATAGAAACTACGGATGGTAAATATCTTGCCATCCATGAAGCCAACCTGACAAACTATCCAAAAATGAATTTAACGGTTAAAGATTCAGCTACATTATGCGCTTCTTTAGTCCCTTGGTCTAACGGTGTTGCAGCTTATGTGAAAATTCCATTTTCAACTCCATGGAGGACCTTGATTATAGGGGAGAAGCCCGGGGACTTGGTGACATCCTATTTGATGCTGAATTTGAATGAGCCATCTAAAATAGAGGATACGTCTTGGTTAAAGCCTGGGAAATACATTGGTATCTGGTGGGAAATGCATTTGGGCAAAGGCACCTGGTATTATGGTCCGAATCATGGCGCCACTACGACCAATCTGAAAAAATATATCGATTTTGCCGCAGCTAACGGCATTTCGGGAGTTTTGGCAGAAGGATGGAATGAAGGTTGGGAAGGCGATTGGACCAAACATGGTAATGAATTGGATTTCACTAAACCCTATCCTGATTTTAATATAAAGGAAATTACAGACTATGCGCGTGAAAAAGGAGTAAGTATGATAGGACACCATGAAACAGCTGCTGCTACTTTGAATTATGAAAGACAACTGGACAAGGCGTTCGCTTTCTATCAAAAATATGGTGTAAATATAGTAAAAACGGGTTATGTGAATCCTCTGATGGATTTCAAAGAAGCCCATGATAGTCAGTACGGTGTACGTCATTACCGCAAGGTAATAGAAACTGCGGCTAAATATCATATTGCCATTGACAATCACGAACCCGTGATGCCTACCGGAATAGAGCGTACTTGGCCTAACCTAATGACACAAGAAGCCATTCGTGGACAAGAACACAATGCGTGGTCACCAGATGGAGGGAATCCCCCTGAACACACAACGGTAGTGCCTTTTACCAGAGGACTTGCTGGTCCTATGGACTTTACTTTCGGTACTTTCAACTTTAAAAATGAAGTTTATCCAGGAACACGTGTCAATACGACACTTTGTAAACAACTGGCACTCTTTGTTGTAATCTACAGCCCTTTACAGATGGCCTCGGATTTGCCAGAAAATTATGAAGGGATAAAGGCTTTTGATTTCATCAAAGATGTTCCTACGGATTGGGATAAAACGCGTGTAGTGGATGCGGAAATTGGGAATTATTCTATATTTGCGCGGAAAGACCGTAACTCGAGTGATTGGTATGTAGGTTGTATCACAGACGAAAATGCAAGAGAACTGGATATTTCTTTGGACTTTTTGGATGCAGATGCAAAATACATTGCTCAAATATATGCAGACGGGGATGATGCCGATTGGAAAACAAATCCGACTTCTTTTAAATATGAAGAAAAGACATTGACTGCTTCAGAGACGCTTCATGTGAAATTGGCGACAAGTGGTGGATGTGCAATTCGTTTTATCAAACAATAATACGGTTATGAAAAAAATACTGAATACACTCCTTTTTTGGGTTTTCGCTTGCCAGTTGCATGCGGAAGATGCTAATATCATTACGATGCACAAAATGGCGCAAAGATTGTTTCCCCAACACTCTTCATTTTTTGATTTTCGCTTGTTAAATGATACTGATTCGGATATTTTCACAATAAAAAGTGAAGAAAATAAGATAGTCATTTCTGGAAATAATGCCAATTCTATGGCTGTAGGCTTGAACTACTATTTGAAGAACTACTGTTTGACTACTGTTTCGTGGTATAAGGATAATCCAATAGAATTACCAAAGAAACTTCCTATAGTGCCGACTGAAGTTGCTATTAAAGCGAATGTTCCTACTCGCTTTTTCTTGAACTATTGTACGTTTGGATACTCAATGACATGGTGGAAATGGAGTGATTGGGAACATTTTATAGATTGGATGGCTTTGAATGGGGTCAACATGCCTCTTGCCATTACGGGGCAGGAAGCTGTTTGGTATAAAGTCTGGACTAAATTGGGATTGACGGATGAAGAAGTCCGAGGATATTTTACGGGACCTGCTCATCTTCCTTGGCATCGGATGTGCAATCTTGATGGTTGGCAAAGTCCGTTACCGAAAGAGTGGTTATCAAGTCAAGTAAAATTGCAGGAGCAGATTGTTGCCCGTGAGCGTGAGTTTAATATGAGACCTGTATTACCGGCATTTTCCGGACATGTTCCGGCTGCACTGAAACGGGTATACCCTCAAATAAAAACCACTAAGGTTAGTGAATGGGGAGGATTTGCTGACCAATACCGTTGTACTTTTCTTAATCCGATGGATTCTCTGTATGCTATTATACAGAAAGAATACCTTACTGAGCAAACCCGTTTGTTTGGCACAGACCACATTTATGGTATCGACCCGTTTAACGAAGTAGACCCTCCTTCATGGGATGCGGATTCGTTAGGTATGATGGCAAAACATATTTACGAGTCAGTGACTTCCGTAGACCCTGACGCTATATGGCTACAGATGACATGGCTGTTTTATGCCGATATTAAACATTGGACCGCTCCGCGTATAAAATCCTACTTGCGTTCTGTTCCTCAAAATAAGTTAATCTTGTTGGACTATTTTTGTGAATATACAGAAATATGGAAGCAGACTGATAGTTACTTTGGTCAACCATATCTTTGGTGCTATTTAGGAAATTTTGGAGGAAATTCCTTTTTATCAGGTCCCGTTAATTTGGTAAGCACCCGCTTGGCTGATGCATTGGAAAATGGAGGCGAAAATCTTAAAGGGGTGGGTTCTACGCTTGAAGGCTTAGACCTGAACCAGTTCATGTATGAATTTGTTCTCGATAAGGCATGGAATAGTGGTCAGACAGATAAAGAGTGGTTCTCAAAGCTAGCAGATAGAAGAATCGGCAGGGTGTCTTCTGAAGCAAGAAAGGCATGGGAAATATTAAGAGAGAAAGTGTACATTCAGCCAGCACAAGTAGGACAAGGAACACTTACCAATGCACGTCCCTGCTTAAAAGGAAATGGACACTGGACTACAAAACCGACAATAGAATATCGTACCCAAGACTTGGTGGAAGCATGGGGATTATTATTATCGGTGAAAGACTGTAAACGAGACAGCTATGAATTTGACTTAGTTAATATGGGACGACAAATTTTAGGGAATTATTTCAATACAGTCCGCGATGAATTTACCTTCGCATATGAAGCGAAAGATATACCCATGATGAAAAAACAAGGGAAAAAGATGCTGGACATTCTTATTGATATTGATAAGCTTGTTAGTTGCCACTCCACTTTTTCCTTGAAAAAATGGATAGATGATGCCCGATATATGGGGCATACTCCTGCTGCTAAAAACTATTATGAGATGAATGCCCGCTCTCTTATCACTATTTGGGGAGATAGTTATCACTTGACAGACTATGCGAATCGGTCATGGGCAGGATTGACTAATCAGTATTATGCTGTTCGTTGGGAACATTTCATAAAAGAGGTAATTGAATCTGTGGAAAAAAAGAAACCTTTTGATGAAAAGGCATTTTTTGAACACTCACGGATTTTTGAAAATGAATGGGTGAATCCGAATCATGTTATCAAATATAATGAAGGTGGTGACGGAATAAAACTTAGTAAACAAATTTACAAGAAATATATAAAGGAACTGATGTAATTTTACATTTTTCAAGTATATTTATCATATTAACTTTATTTTAAATCAAAATAGCTAAAACAACTAAAATCTGAAATGAAAAAGATATTTTTGCTTTTGTCTCTAATCTTGAGTATTCTTTCAACTATACAAGGACAAGAAAGGATATTATGTCCAACTCCACCTATGGGGTGGAATACATGGAACTGTTTCAATAGGAATATTAATGAGGAACAGATACGTGAAATAGCAGATCTCATGATTTCTACCGGACTCAAAGATGCAGGATATACATATTTAGTTGTAGATGACTGCTGGCAAACGCACCGGGAAGATGGTGTTATCCAAGCGGACTCGACAAAGTTTTCGTCTGGTATTCAGAATCTTGCTACTTACGTACATTCCAAAGGCTTGAAATTCGGTATATATTCTTGTGCAGGTTCGGAAACATGTGCAGGCAGGCCTGGAAGTCAAGGATATGAATACATTGACGCTGTTACATATGCAAATTGGGGCGTTGACTTCCTTAAATATGACTGGTGTAATAATAATGGAGCAAATGCTCGTGAAGCGTATCTAACCATGAGTAATGCATTGAAAAGTACAGGGCGCCCCATTGTGCTGTCAATCTGTGAATGGGGAACAAATAAACCTTGGGAATGGGGTAAAGGTATTGGAGATATGTGGAGAGTTTCCGAAGACATTATAGCGACAGTTGAGGGTACAACCTACTGGGGAGGAGGAAGCATTTTTAAGATCATAGATATCATGACTCCACTTTGGCCGTATGCAGGACCAGGGCATTGGAATGATGCAGATATGCTTCAAGTTGGCAATGGGAATTTGACCTATGACGAAAACGTGATGCACTTTTCAATGTGGTGTATGCTTTCTTCTCCATTGATGATTGGATGCGATCTTCGTAATATCGACAAACACACACTTGACATACTCACTAATAAGGAAGTTATCGCTATAAATCAAGATAAATTAGGAAAGCAAGGCCGCATGTTCGAACGTAGTGGAAAATATCATGAAATATGGATTAAAGAACTATCAGACGGGGATATAGCCTTGTGCTTTTTAAATAAAGATGAAAAAGAATGGATTCTTGATTACCACTTTTGGGGATTTGACATTATTGGACTAGATAGAACTTACGATCGTTATATTGTACGTGATGTTTGGAAGCATAAGGATATTGGAGACACTGGAGATAAATATAATTTCACAGTACCAGCCCACGGGGTAGCCCTATTTCGTCTTACTCCCAAACAATAAAAGTATACTTGTACGAGGCTATAATTTGAACTATATCAGCAAAAGGAACAAATTAAAAATATCAACTTTACTAACATAAGGATATTCAGCAATACTTAATCAGTCCCCATTCCGACCATCAGGGTCTAAACGGGGACTGAATTATTTAACGCACATTGCGTATTTCCACTGAGATACTATATAAACTTTTCATGATTGTAAGCAAACTACCAAATTAGGGATACACTTGGAGAAATGTATCAATCTCCAGCAGAAACTGATCCCAAGGAAAGTAGCTGCCGTTGCTGTCGATTGCATCTATGTTAACAATGCAAAGGAAATACTGTACGGAAAGGCGGGTATTCACCTTTTTTGTACATAAAGGACGTACGTCAAAGAACGAGAAGGTGAATAACCGACAGACATAAACAAAATGTAAAAGCATTTTTTTTCATTTCAGTCTAAATATAATTGGTTTATACCAAAATTAAAAGCATGTTCAACTGCCATAAAGACAAATGCTTTTCAGAAGTTCCCTACGCAGCTTAAGAGATTTTTTCATATAAAAAGGATAGAAATCAAGGCGTATAAATATAGGGAGTGTAATGACTCTCTATATTCTTTTGTATTTTACCTTTTGTAATAAACAAAGTCTGCATATATGTCCATACTCTTAGTGACGGTGAAAGTATATGATGCAGATACATGATTGAAATCAAAACCAATCAGTTTTGTGTGTCCTACTGTATAAAAGCCACCTATATAATACCACCAAGGAGCATTTTGCCAGTCGCTGTCATTATTACCAGATCTTCCCAATCCGTATACGGTTACTCGTGTACCATATTCAAATTCCTTGCTGACCGTTTTATGATTTATGTCATCATCGCTGAATCCCACATAGTTACCAACAGTTCCGATCCAGCCATTATCATAATGATCGGCATGGAGTGTAATAGTGTACTTTCCTCCTCCGGAAACTTTTTTGAAAGCAGCATGAATTGTGGCTCCTTTAGATATGTTGGCATAATATAAATCCATATCAGACATTTCTAAGGAGGAAGATAACAATGTACCGTTATAGTACCAGCCTATAAACTCATAATTGGAATTTTTGTCAATATAGATACTGGGATAATACCCTCTATCCTCATATAAAGCATAAATAAGGGTATTAGAGTTACTGGTAGCTATTTCAGCTTCTTCGCCGCTTAAAAGATATAGTGTTCCGGCGCCAACTCCTCCTCGTTCATCAAACTGCTCATCAGTGAACTTTACATAGAACAGTGGGGAAGAGGTGGTGTAAAGTTCTGTTAGAA
>ULRZ01022703.1_pt1 | contig 14396 bp, 11 predicted proteins | sample 1955861 | NCBI WGS metagenome assembly ULRZ01 (sample SAMEA4835694, study PRJEB28245) | human gut metagenome | biome: gut microbiome; material: fecal sample | place: Denmark | collected 2008 | reverse complement strand
CACTATTCCGCAGTTCTTCTCCCGCCGCTTCAGGGATAACAAAAACATTCTCGCGGTGCTCGCGGCGGTTATAATTATTATTTTCTTCATTCCCTATACGGCGTCCGGCTTCGCCGCCTGCGGGAAGCTGTTCTCCTCGCTGTTCGGTATGAACTATATGACCGCGATGATAATCTCCGCAGTCGTCATAGTCGCTTATACCACGGCGGGCGGATTCTTCGCCGCTTCGGCGACCGACTTCGTCCAGAGCATTATCATGACCGTGGCGATAGTCTTTGTTCTTGTTTTCTCAACGATATCGGCGGGCGGCATTGATGTTGTTGTCGAGAACGCAAAGGCTCTCCCCGGCTATCTCTCGCTCACTGCATCATATATAGAAGATACCGGCAAGAGCGAACCCTATAATCTTCTGCACATAATCACCACGCTCTCGTGGGGACTCGGCTATTTCGGTATGCCGCATATCCTGCTTCGCTTCATGGCTATCGAGGACGAGAAGAAGCTCAAGCTCTCCCGCCGCGTGGCTTCGGTATGGGTCGTTATCGCCATGGCGATGGCCGTTCTTATCGGCATCGTCGGCAGAGCGCTGAGCAACACCGGTCTTGTCGATCAGCTCCACGGCAACGACACCGAGACTATTATAGTCCGCGTCGCGCATCTGCTCTCGACCTACGGCGCGTTCCCGGCTATCATGGCGGGTCTTATCCTCGCGGGTATCCTTGCGAGCACGATGTCCACCGCCGACTCCCAGCTTCTCGCCGCCGCTTCGAGCGTGTCCGAGAACATACTGCGTGAGGCGTTCCACCTCAAGATATCCGAGAAGAAGAGTATGCTCGCTGCGCGTCTTACCGTTATCGGCATAGCTATCCTGGGTATAGTAATCGCCCGCAACCCCGACAGCTCGGTGTTCGGCATAGTCTCGTTCGCATGGGCGGGCTTCGGCGCGGCTTTCGGTCCGCTTGTTATCTGCTCCCTGTTCTGGAAGCGCACCACGCTCCCCGGAGCGATCGCCGGTATGGTGTCGGGCGGCGCGATGGTCTTTATCTGGAAATATCTCATCAAACCCATCGGCGGCGTGTTCGGCATATATGAGCTGCTCCCCGCGTTCCTTGTCGGTCTTGTCTTGATGGTTATAGTCAGCCTCTGCACCAAGGCTCCCTCCAAGGAGATAACCGACGAGTTCGACCGCGTCAAGGCTATGGGAAAGGCAAAATAATCCGCTGACGGGACTCTGACAATCAATTTGTTTTGACGGAACATTTCAGTTGTTAAAAGTAATAAAGCGATTTTCCTGATTTTCGTCATTTTTATTAAAAAAAGCGAAAATTTTTATGAGTATTGACAATAGGCTCATACGAAAGTATAATCAATAAAAATTGAAGGTAATTCACAATTGCCCTCATTATATCCGATTTTTTGCGCCGCAGTTGTCGGGCGGCGCCGAGAATAAAATAAAAAACAGGAAAGAAAAGAGGATTTTTATGAAAAAAGTATTTGCATTAGTCCTCGCTCTTGCTCTCGTGATGTGCGGCTTCACCGCATGCTCAGGCAAAAACGGCGGCAGCGATACCAAGACAGACGCCGATCTTACCAAGGTTGGCGAGTACACAGCTAACAACACCGAATATGTTATCGGCGCAACCGGCCCTCTGACCGGCGACGCTTCATCATACGGAAACTCCGTGCGCAACGGTGCTCAGCTAGCCGTTGACGAGATTAACGCCGCAGGCGGTCTCAACGGAGTAAACTTCAAGTTCGACATGAAGGACGACAAGGCCGGCGCCGTTGAGGCAGGTCAGGGCTTCACCTCCCTGCTTGAGGGCGGCATGCAGGTCTCCCTCGGCGCCGTTACCTCCGCATCCTGCGAGGCTTTCGGCACCGCAGCTGCTGAGTACGGCATCTTCTTCATGACTCCCTCCGCTTCCGCAGCTTCTGTTATCGAGACCGGCGACACCGCTTTCCGCGTCTGCTTCGGCGATCCCGACCAGGGCACACTTGCCGCTCAGGAGCTTACCTCGAAGTATAAGAAGATCGGTGCTATCTACGATACCTCCGACACTTATTCGCAGGGCATCTACGATGCATTCAAGGCAAAGATGAACGAGCTCGGCGTCTCCTACATCGAGCAGACCTTCGACAAGGAGAACAAGAGAGACTTCTCCACTCAGGTTGCCGCTCTTAAAGATTGCGACGTTATCTTCCTCCCCATCTACTACACCGAGGCGGGACTTATCGCAAAGACCTGCGCTTCCAAGGGCTGCAACGCGGTTCTCTTCGGATGTGACGGACTTGACGGCGTAGCCAGCCAGATCGACTCCTCCGTTAAGAACCAGATCAAGTACATCACCCCCTTCGATGTCAACAGCAAGGAAGAGAAGGTTTCGAAGTTCGTAAATTCCTACAAGGCAAAGTACAACGCTCTCCCCGACCAGTTCGCGGCTGACGCTTACGATGCAGTCTATGCAGTCTTCAACGCTATGAAGAAGACCGGCGTTAACAACGTCAAGGTCGATCCCACGGCTCTCGGTACTGCTATGGCAAAGGCTATCACCGCCTCCGACTTCTCCTATGACGGAGTTACCGGCAAGATGACCTGGGAAGCCAGCGGCGCCTGCAACAAGGTCCCCGTTATTGTTGAGCTTGGCTGATAACTATTAATTTCTAAAATTTATATTTATTGGTTTTTGAACGGCAGGGGGAGTGTATTCTCCTGCCGTTTTCTGTTTTTCTTTTGGCAGTTCAAGTTTCTCCCATTCTAAAGGAGCGTTAGGTTTATTATGAGTGTTATATTTGACGGACTCAGCCTCGGCGCCATCTACGCCCTCATAGCACTGGGCTACACGATGGTTTACGGCATCGCGAAGATGCTCAACTTTGCCCACGGCGATATCATCATGGTCGGCGCATATGCCGTTTTCACAACGCTGGCGGCGGGCGGAAATCTCGCTATCGGCGTTCTGGCATCTGTTATAGTCTGCACGCTGATGGGTATTATTATCGAAAAGGTTGCCTACAGACCCCTGAGAGGCGTTACCCCCATCGCGGTTCTGATAACCGCTATCGGCGTCAGCTACCTGCTTCAGAGTATCGCACAGCTCATCTTCGGCGCAAAGGCGCAGAGCGTGTCTCTGCCCTCGCTCGGCGCGGTGAGCATTGCGGGCACCAATGTCAGCGTCAGCTCGATCCTCACCATGGGCATAAGCGCGGTTATAATGATTGCCCTGACCCTGTTCATCAAAAAGACCAGGACCGGACGCGCCATGCTTGCCGTCTCCGAAGACAGGGGCGCGGCTCAGCTCATGGGTATAAATGTCAACAAGATAATTACTGTCACCTTTGCAATTGGCTCGGCTCTCGCCGCGTTCGCGAGCGTGTTCTATCTCTTCCAGATACCGACTGCGGAGCCGACCCTCGGCTCGATGCCCGGCATCAAGGCGTTCACTGCGGCGGTTATCGGCGGCATCGGCTCCATCCCCGGCGCGATGATCGGCGGCGTGCTCCTCGGCGTTATCGAGAAGATATGCCTTGCCGTCCCCGTCCTCGCACCCTATACCACTGCCGTTGAATTCAGTCTTTTGATTTTGATCCTTCTTGTAAGACCAATCGGTCTGCTCGGCAAGAAGAGAAGAGAGAAGGTGTAATTGATGAGTAAAACAAAGACAGAAAGCAAATTCAAGCTCAAAAATTACATCAGCTATATAATGGTCATCGCCGTCCTCGGTGTGTCGGTCATTCTCCAGCTGACCGGCAACCTCCAGCGCTCGGCGTCGACCCTGCTCGTCCAGATAGCTTACAGCATCATCCTCGCCGTTTCCCTGAACCTCGTCGTCGGTTTCCTCGGCGAGCTGTCGCTCGGTCACGCAGGCTTTATGTGCGTCGGCGCATATCTCGGCGGATACATAGCCATTCAGCTCTCTGATGTTATCGGCAGCAAGCTTCTGGTGCTCATCATCAGCATGCTCGCCGGCGGCATGATAGCCGCAATATTCGGTCTCATCGTCGGACTTCCGGCACTCAGACTCAAAGGCGACTACCTCGCGATAGTGACCCTCGCTTTCGGCGAGATAGTCAGAACGATATTCAAGAATCTCGATGTTTTCGGCAAGGCAATGGGTCTTCGCACGAACACGATAAAGTACGATACGAGAAACGATACATCACTCTATATCGTCGCTTTCGTTGTCGTGCTCATCGTCCTGTTCATGATAAACAACCTCATCCGCTCGAAGCACGGCAGAGCGATAACCGCTATACGCGACAACGAGATAGCGGCAAAGGCAATGGGCATAAATGTGACTTTCTATAAGCTCTTTGTGTTCGTATTCTCCGCATTCTTCGCGGGCGTCGCAGGCGTTATCTATGCGCATTACATCACGCCCGTCCAGTATTCGGTGTTCTCGTATAACTACTCTATCGAAATCCTCGTCATGGTCGTCCTCGGCGGCATGGCAAGCATCAACGGCTCGATAGTCTCCGCCGCGCTCATCACGATAATCAACTTCGAGCTCCAGAGCAAGCTCTCCGGCGACCTCGCGGCGCTCAAGTACCTTATCTATGCGCTTATTCTTATCTGCCTCGTTATCTTCAACAACGCTCCCGCGTTCACCCGCATAAAAGAGAAGCTCGCTCCGCGCTTCATCATGGCGCGCATTGCGGACAAGAAGCGCAAGCCCGAGGATATCAGCGACGACAAGGGCGAGTGGAGCAACGTTCCCACAAAGATCTCCATGGACGAAATCCTCTCTGTCGATATGCAGCAGGGCAAGGAATTTGTCCCCGACAAGCCGCAAAAGGGAGGAAAGAAAAATGGCTGAATATGTTCTTGAAACAAAGGATCTCGGCATTTCCTTCGGCGGACTGAAAGCGGTCGAGAATGTCGATCTGAAAATAAAGAAAAAGCAGCTCTACGGTCTCGTGGGCCCCAACGGAGCGGGCAAGACAACGGTCTTCAATATGCTCACCGGCGTCTATCAGCCCACCACCGGAACTTTCTACCTAAACGGCGAAGAGCTCCGCGGCAAGAGCCAGGAGCAGATAAACCACAAGGGTATCGCGAGAACATTCCAGAACATCCGTCTGTTCAACAACATGAGCGTGATAAGAAACGTCCTTGTCGGTCTGCACAACCAGCCCGAGTTCAAGTGCGACATCTTCTCGAGCATCTTCCGCCTCCCGAAGCACTACAAGACGGAGAAGGCGATGCGCGACAAGGCAAAGGAGATACTCCGCATCTTCGATCTCTACGACGAGCGAAACAACCTCGCCTGCAACCTGCCTTACGGCAAGCAGAGAAAGCTTGAAATAGCCCGCGCTCTCGCGACCAATCCGTGCCTGCTGCTCCTCGACGAGCCGGCGGCGGGCATGAACCCCCACGAGACCGAGGATCTGATGGACATAGTCAGGCGCATAAGAGACGAGTTTGACATGACCATACTTCTTATCGAGCACGACATGAAGTTCGTGTCGGGCCTTTGCGATGAGATAACCGTGCTCAACTTCGGCACAGTGCTTGCGCAGGGCAAGACAGAGGACGCGCTGAGTGACCCCGAGGTCATAAAGGCGTATATCGGTGAATAAGGGGGAAAAGTCATGGCATTGTTAGAAGTCAAGGACCTTCAGGTCTATTACGGCGTTATAAGAGCGCTCAAGGGCATCAGCTTCCATGTCGATCAGGGCGAGATAGTCTCGCTCATCGGCGCAAACGGAGCGGGCAAGACCACCACGATGCAGAGCATCATGCGCCTCATTCCGATAAAGAGCGGCTCCGTCGTCTATGACGGAAACGAGATAAACAAGATTCCCGGTCATAAGCTGGTCGGCATGGGAATGAGCCAGGTGCCTGAGGGTCGCCGCGTGTTCCAGGAGCTGACCGTCTATGAAAATCTGCTCCTCGGCGCATATACGCAAAAAGACAAAAAGAAGATAAAAGAGGATATCGACGAGATCTGCACCCGCTTCCCCCGCCTCGGCGAGAGAAAGTCGCAGATAGCGGGCACTCTTTCCGGCGGCGAACAGCAGATGCTCGCAATGGGCAGAGCTATGATGAGCCACCCGAAGCTGCTCATGCTCGATGAGCCGTCGATGGGTCTGTCCCCGCTGTTTGTCGATCAGGTGTTCGAGATAATCAAGGACTATCACAAGTCCGGCACGACCATCCTGCTCGTCGAGCAGAACGCGAAAAAGGCGCTCTCCATCTCCGACCGCGCCTATGTCCTCGAAACCGGCGCAATAACCGCAGAGGGTACCGCGCAGGATCTGCTCAACAACGAAGAGATAGTCAAAGCCTATCTCGGCGGCTGATAAAATATAATTTATATGACGCTCCGAAGTGCTTCTTCGGGGCGTTTTTCTTTTCAAAACGCAAAATATATGATAATATAAAAATAAAGGCAAGCCCATGCGTTACCTAAAGCACCTTTTTGTTGTCTTTAAGAGTGAGCGGATGTCGTTGGAGAGGAGGTAATTATGGAGGACAAACTGCTTATTGACGGCTTGTTCGCCCGCGACGAGAGGAGTGTGGCGCGGCTCGAGGAAAAATATTCGGGATACTGTTATACCGTGGCCTATGCCGTTGTGCGGTGCCGCGAGGACGCGCAGGAGTGCGTCGGCGACGCCATGCTCGGTGCGTGGAACTCCATTCCGCCGAACAGACCGGAGAATCTCGGAGCATATGTCGGCAGGATAGCGAGAAACTCGGCGCTGAATATGCTCAAAGCCCGCCGCTCCAAAAAGCGCGGCGAAAAGAATGTTGCCCTCGCTCTCGATGAGCTGTCGGAGTGTATACCGAGTGCCGAGAATACCGAGCAGCAGGCGGACACCGTTCTGCTGCGCGAGGCGGTGAACGGATTTTTAGACTCTCTCGAGCGGGAGAGGCGAATAGTTTTTATTCAGCGCTACTGGTATATGCTCGGCATATCGGAGATAGCCGCCGAGCGCGGAATGACCGAGGGCGCGGTAAAAATGTCGCTCAAGCGAACAAGGGACTGCTTAAAGATTTTTCTCGAAAAGGAGGGCTTTACGGTATGAAAAAAGAAGATTTATTGAAGGCCGTAGGCGGCGCTGACGACAGGTTTATAGCCGAGGCCGCGCCGAAAAAAATAAATTTTAAGAACAGAGCGCCGCGCTATCCCATGCGCTTGATGACGGCGGCAGCGTGCCTCTGCATAGTCGCGGCGGTGTTCTTCGGCTATTGGCTGATAAGCCCCGCCAGACTGCAAAAGATATCACTCGGCACAGTGGGCTTTTCCGGCGAGGGAGCCGGCGCTCACACGCCTGTTGTGCGCGACATAAGCGAATACACGACGGGAAACCCGTGGAGCGCGGAGATGAAGCTGAAGCGACTGCCTGTCTACAAAAACACGCAGTCGCTAAGCTATGATGAGCTGCTCTCGACCGTGCGCAAAACTGCCGAAAAATCAGGCGCGCAGATAAAGTCGGTGACGCAGGAGAATCTCCCGGAATGCGAGTGGGTAGTCAGCGAAAATTCGCTCTACGCCGTCAGAGCCGAGACGGATATCGGCTTGATATCGGCGTTTGCGACGGGCGGGGTAAGTATAAACTTTTCCGAGCCTGTTGCGGGAAACGGCACGGGGCGCGATGCCGCAGGGTACTTCATTGAAAAGTATTCTTCTGTAATCGGCTTCAAAAATCCCGTGCTCTGCGTCACTTCCGACTATGATATAAACGGCGGGGAGAGTGCGGAATACCGTGTCTATGACGGCTCGGGCGGCGATTTGAAAAGAGTAAAAAGCTATAATTTCGGGAGCGTGTTTTTTGATATAAACGAAAACGGCGGGCTTGAATCGATAAGAATCAGTTCCGTCGACGGCGCAAAGAAGCTCGGTGATTATCCGATAATATCATATAAAGAAGCCGAAAAGCTTCTGCTCGGCGGCGAATATATCTCCGGCTCGGCGGACGGAATAGAAAACGGCGTGGTCGTGCGCGAGAAGATAAAAAAAGTCGAGCTTGTCTATTCCATAGACCCCATGGACGCGTATTTCGCGCCGTATTACAGATTCTATGTTGAACTGGATCACTCGCCCGTTCCCGGTCTAAAATGCTACGGTGAGTTCGATGTGCCTGCGGTAAACAGCAAATATATATCAAATTAAATTATATTTTGGGGCTGTCCGTTCGGGCGGCTCCATTCTTTATAATTTTTTTATTGGTTTGCGCGCCGAAAGGTGCTACAATTAGACTATTGATACAAGTGAGGTGTTTTCTGTGGGCAGATATCCGATAGACCGCAAGGAGCGCGTGACGCTCGGCGGGCTTGGACAGACGATTCACATTTGGGGAACGAAAAACGAAAATCCGGTCATTCTGTTTCTTCACGGCGGACCGGGCGTGCCCAACCGCCACGACATGGCTAAAGACGGCTTCGGGCTGACGGACGACTTCACTGTCGTCGCGTGGGATCAGCGCGGAACGGGCGGCTCGTATTTCGGCTGCGACCCCGAGAGCCTGACACTCGAACAGCTGATATCCGACTGCGCCGAGCTTATTTCATGGCTCTGCAAAACGCTCGGCAAGGAGAAAATATTTATCGTCGGCGGCAGCTGGGGCACCGAGCTCGGCACATTCGCCTGCGCCCGCGTGCCGGATAAGATAGCCGGATATATCGGTTACGGCCAGGTCGTCAACGGAGTCGAAAACGAGAATCTGTCCTATGCCTTTGCGATGAGAAAGGCGAAAGAGGCGAACGACTCGGAGAGCATAGCGAAGCTCGAACAGGTCGGCCCGCCCGTCAACGGGCAGTATAAGCCCGGTGTTCGAGGGGCTCATGACCCAGCGGCGCATACTCGGAAAATACGGCGGACACACGGTCAAAAAAGAGAGCTACTTCAAAGGCACCGTCCTGCCGATGCTGCTTTCGACGGAGCTCAGCATAAAAGACAAATACGGTGCGGCGAAGGGCTATAAGCTCTGCCTGACGCAGATGTGGCCGACGCTCGTCAATTATGATTTCACCACTCAGCTTCATACATTTGAAATGCCCTATTATATATTCCAGGGGCGGCGCGACGAAAACACCCCTGCGGCGCTGATTCAGAATTACTATGATTCGATAGAAGCGCCGGACAAAGATTTAATTTGGTTTGAAAACTCGGCTCACCGCCCGTTGAGCGAAGAGCCCGAGCTGTTCAGAAAACATCTTCGCGAAAAATTTCTCAAAATAGCCGGAGACGGCGGGAGGAGAGATAAACAATGAAAAAAATAACAAACGGCAAGATCTTCGCCCTGTGCCTCGGAGATTTTGCAAGAGGACTTATCAACGGTATTATTACAACATACCTGCTGACTTTCTTCATCCCCACGAACTCGAACACAACTCTGCCGCAGTTTTTTATGAAAGCCGCGCTGACTATGGCGATAATCCGCGGAATCGGCACGGTTATCGACGCTGTTACAGACCCGTGGGTCGCGAGCCTCTCGGACAACAGCAAGGCAAAGAGCGGCAGGCGCATCTCTTTTATGCGCTGGTCGGCTATCCCTTACGGGCTGTTCTGCCTGCTCATCTTTTTCCCGCCCGTGGCGGGTTCGAGCGTTATAAACGCCATATGGGTCGGCGTGATGCTCGCTCTCTATTACCTGTTCTCGACGCTCTATAACATTCCCTACAGCGCGCTCCAGGCGGAGGTCGTCGCCGAGCCGCGCAAGAGAGTGTTCCTCTATTCGATAGTCAGCTTGCTCTATGTTGTCTCGTCGGCGATGGTATTCTGCACATCTATGATAAAGAGCATACTGATGAAAAACGGCATCGAGGAGATATGGGCTCTGCGCATTCCGTTCATCGTGTTCTGCGTGCTCGGCGGAATAGCCGCACTCATCCCGGCTTTTGTCATCAAAGAGAAGGACTACGTCGAGCCGAAAGAATATCACCAGTCCATCTGGGATGCGCTCAGGGCGACCGTCTCTTATCCGAACTTCGCGATAATCACCGTGGGCTATCTCATTATGTGGATAGCGTTCACCTTCTTCAACACCGCTGAGGTCTATTACATAACAAATCTCTTGAACCTCGGCGACGAGTGGGTGACATATGTCTCGGTCATATCAATAGGCGTCGGCATAATGACCTATCCGCTCGTCAATATCTTGGCGCGCAAGGTCGGCAAAAAACCGCTTCTGCTCGGCGCGTGCATAACATATGTCCTGCTCTACTGCGCTATTTTCAACTACAACCTTGTTATCGACGCCATCGGCGCGAAGCCGTTCGCGATACTCATCGGACTCGTTATAGCCATGCCCATAGCGATAACGAACATAATCCCCTCGTCCATCTTCGCGGATCTCGCGCAGTACGACTCGATAAAGACAGGACAGAACAGAGCGGGTATGTTCTTCGCCGCGCGCAACTTTGCCAACAAGATGTGCCAGGCGATAGTTGTTATCGCGTGCTCGCTCCTGCTCGGCAAGGGCGCAGACGGCACGGGAGCCGCAACGAGCGCGGGCGTGCGCAACACGGCGCTTGTCGCTATGATTTTCGTCGCGATTTCGGTCGTTGTCTATATCTTCTATAACGACAAGGAGATAGCCGCCGCAATAAAGGCGCACAACGAAGCGCAGGAGACGGAAAACAAAAACGCTTGACTTTAAAAGCGACATATAGTAGAATAAGCTCCGTTGCTCGGAGGGCAGATCGTTCGACAGAAATGATACGCCGGATAAGGGTACAGGCTGAAACGCCTGTTTCTCTTGTACGGTTTTTGCTTTAGGCTCTGTTTAATTTTCAAGGTGCGCGGGAATTATTAGTATGCACCTTTAGTATGCACCTTGTATGATGCGGCGACGGCGGTATGAAATCACCGCAAAGGTTTATTCTATAGATTGTAGGGGCGGATATCATCCACCACAGTTATTCAGGAGGAAGTCATGGATCTTTTAAAAGACGATCTCGGAAAACTTTACAGAAAATTTCTTATCGCCTCGTTCGGCAGCGCGCTCATAGCGAGCATTTACGGCCTCGTCGATATGATAGTCGTCGGGCAGTATCACGGCCCGGACGGCGCAGCAGCAATGTCGGTCATTGCGCCGGTGTGGAATATAATTTACAGCTTCGGTCTGCTGACCGGTATCGGCGGCTCGGTGCTCTACGGAGTTTCAAAAGGCAAGGGCAGCAAAAAGGCGAATCTGTATTTCACCTCGGCGGTCGTGTTCAGCGCGATAATATCCGTGGTGCTCTGGGTGATTATCCTCGTGTTCGAGGATAAACTGCTCCTGCTCTTCGGCGCGAATGAAAAACTTATGCCGCTCTGCAAGGAGTATATGATAGCCCCGAAATTCACCGTGCCGATATATGTCTGCATAAACCTGTTCTCGTCGTTTTTGCGCAACGACTCCGACCCGGGGCTTGCGACAAAGTCGGTCATAGCGGGCGGCGTGTTCAATATATTCGGCGACTATTTCTGCGTGTTCACGCTCGATATGGGTATATGCGGCGCGGGAATCGCCACGGCGATGGGCGCGGGCATATCGACGCTCGTCATGCTCACACACTTTTTCAAGAAGAGCAACACTCTGCGCCTGCAATTTTCAAAAGAAATATTCCGCCTCTTCGGCAGGATAACCGTCAACGGCTTCTCGTCGTTTATTATAGACGTGGCGATGGGAGTGCTCACGATGCTCTTCAACCGTCAGATAATGAAATATCTCGGCACGGATGCGCTAGCGGTCTACGGAGTCATAGTCTCCGTCAGCACGCTCGTCCAGTGCTGCTCCTACGGCATAGGTCAGGCGTCTCAGCCGATAATCTCGCAGAACTACGGCGCGGGTAATGTCGGCAGGATAAAGAAGATGCTGAGATATAATATAATAACCGCCGCGATATTCGGCGCGGTGTGGGCGGCGATAACATTCGCGGTGCCCAACGGGCTTATCCGCCTGTTTATGACCCCGACCGCCTCGGTGCTCGCAATAGCCCCGGCGATAATCCGAATATACGGCTCGTCGTTCCTGCTGCTGCCGTTCAATGTCTATTCAACCTATTATTTCCAGGCGACGATGCGCGCGAAAACCTCGATGTTCGTGTCCGTCGCGCGCGGAATACTTATCAGCGGCGCGCTGATACTTATTATCCCCGTCACCCTCGGCGCGGATATGATCTGGTGGGCGATGCCCGTGACAGAGCTTGTTGTTGCTGTGTTTGCCGGCGCGATGATGGCGAAGAAAATACAGCTGTGATTTTGGATAAGCTCGGCTGCTCCTATTGCTTTAAATAAAACGAAAACCCCGCCTCCGGGATATCCCGAGGCGGGGCTGTGCTTTGTAAATATTCAATTCGGCAGCTGTTCGAGCGAGCGGAACTCATAGCCCTGCTTGCGCGCCCAGTCGATGATATCGCCGAGGGCGGCGGCATTGTCGGGCGAGACGGAGTGGAGCAGGATAACCGCGCCCGGATGCAGGCGCGAAGTCACGGTGTCGAACGCATACTGCTTGCCTTTTGTGTCGTTGACATCCCAGTCGGCGTAGGCGACCGACCAGAACACGGATTTATATCCGAGCGAGGAGACGAGGTCGAGCGCCGAGGCAGAATATGACCCCATCGGGAAGCGGAAATACGGCGAGGAATAGCCGAACTTTTCGCGCAGGTAGTTGTCGCAGGTCTCGATTTCCGTCGCCATCTTCTCACGGCTTATCTTCGAGAAATCGGGGTGGGTTGTCGAATGATTGCCGACGATGTGCCCTTCGTTTATCATTCTTGCGATAAGTCCGGGTTCTGCCTTAATATTCGAGAGCGTGCAGAAAAATGCGGCGGGCACATTTTTCTGCTTGAGAATGTCGAGAACGGTCGTTGTGTATCCGTTCTCCCAGCCGCAGTCAAAGGTGAGATAGAGAACCTTTTCTTTCGTCTTCATGTCTATCGAGACGGCGTTGAAGCCCTTCTCGTCGAAATATTTCTGCGCGTTCGTCGAGTTCTGGTGCGGAACGCCGTTTTTGGATACGCCGTAGCTGTATCCGACCGTCGCGGTCGAGAGTCCGCGCGTATTCTGCGGATCGGTTGCGGTCAGCTTTATCTTCGGCAGCGGGGAGAGTCCCGTATACGTTCCGGTGTTCGGGTCGAGCTTGCCTTTCTCCGTTTTGCGCTGAGCCAAAGTTGTGTTCTCCGTCGCTTTTGTCGTCTGCGGCGCAGTCGTTGTCTCGTCGCGCTTCTGACCCGTAACGGGCGCGTTGCCGTGGGTGGCGTCCGTGCTGTCGTCAACTACTTTCGTTTTGCATGCGCACAGCGAGATAATGAGCATCAGCGCGAGTGCGAGGCTTAAAAATCTTCGTCTCTTCATTTAACACAGTCCTTTCACAGATATTCGTGATTATTGTGTGCCGAAAAAGGCGATTTTAATATCGAATGCGAAAACATTTTAATTTTGAATTATACCATTTTATATTATACCACAATAACCAATAAAATCAATTGAGAACCCGCAAAATTCGACTCTTTGAGCCCTTCGGCTCATTGACACCGCGCGGGCGATAATATATAATTAAGTGTATTTGATTTTTCGGAGGTGCGTTTTAAGTATGGTCAGAGCAATTGTGGGTGCCAACTGGGGCGATGAGGGCAAAGGTAAGATTACCGATATGTTTGCCTCCCAGGCGGACATGGTCATTCGTTTTCAGGGCGGCGCCAATGCAGGACATACGATAATCAACGACTACGGCAAGTTCGCGCTCCATCTTCTGCCGTCAGGCGTGTGCCAGCCCGGCACGGTCAACATCATCGGCAACGGCGTGGCTCTCGATATCGAGAAGCTCGTCAAGGAGATCGAGCATGTCACTTCGGCAGGTGTGCCGCAGCCCAATATCCTCGTTTCCGAGCGCGCGCAGATCATGATGCCTTATCATGTTATGCTCGACACCTATGAGGAGGAGCGCCTCAAGGATAAAAAATTCGGCTCGACAAAGAGCGGTATCGCTCCGTTCTATTCGGACAAGTATGCGAAGATCGGCTTCCAGGTCTGTGAGCTGTTCGATGAGGAATATCTCAGAGAAAAGCTCGAAAGAGTCTGCGAAGTGAAGAATCTGCTGCTCGAGCATGTCTATCACAAGCCGACTCTCGATGTGGACGAACTGTTCGACCACATGATGAAGCTTCGCGAGATGGTCAGACCCTATGTCGCGGACACCGGCAAGATCATCCGCCAGGCTGTCAAGGACGGCAAGAACATTCTTCTTGAGGGTCAGCTCGGCTCGCTCAAGGATCCCGATTTCGGCATTTATCCCATGGTCACATCGTCGTCGACCCTCGCGGGCTTCGGCGCCGTCGGCGCAGGCATCGCGCCCTATGAGATAAAGGAGATAGTCACCGTCACCAAGGCTTATTCGAGCGCCGTCGGAGCGGGCGAATTCGTCAGCGAGATATTCGGCGAAGAGGCGGAGAAGATGAGAAACCACGG
>ULRZ01055651.1_pt1 | contig 14488 bp, 7 predicted proteins | sample 1955861 | NCBI WGS metagenome assembly ULRZ01 (sample SAMEA4835694, study PRJEB28245) | human gut metagenome | biome: gut microbiome; material: fecal sample | place: Denmark | collected 2008 | reverse complement strand
AAGCCGTTATCAACAATCCAGTTATACATCATCTTATCATTCTCTGATGGGTCGTGTCTTATGTCAACTAATAAGAACACCTGCTTTAGATTAGCAGACTGTCTTAAATATTTCTCTATCATCTTACCCCATTTTGCCTTTACCGCAGGACTGGCATTAGCATAGCCATATCCCGGAAGGTCAACAAGATACATCGCATCATTAATATTGTAGAAATTAATAGTCTGTGTCTTACCAGGCTGTGACGATGTTCTTGCATATGATTTTCTATTCATAAGAGCATTAATCAAAGATGACTTACCAACATTTGATTTGCCCGCAAATGCTACCTCTGGAAACTCTGTATCTGGTATAGCACTTGTCACACCTATTACTATATCAAGATTAACCTTTTTAATTACCATATTTATCCTCATTTCTATGCTCTATAATACAAGTGCATTATTAAGAACCTCTGACATATCCTTTACATATACAAGTTCTAAGCCGTCAGTTATCTCTGCATCTAACTCTTCTACATCAGATACATTTTCTTCTGGCACAAGCACTTTCTTCATACCAGCAAGCTTGGCCGCAAGAAGCTTTTCCTTAAGCCCGCCTATTGCAAGTACCCTTCCTCTAAGAGTCACCTCGCCTGTCATAGCGACATCTGGTCTTACCGGTATACCTGTAACTGCCGACAACATAGCCGTTGTCATTGTCACTCCTGCTGATGGACCATCTTTAGGAACTGCTCCTTCTGGTATATGAAGATGAAGCATATGTTCATCAAAATACTTCATATCAACTTTATATTTTCCACTCTCAGTAATAGCTCTCACATAAGAATACGCAATCATAGCAGACTCTTTCATAACATCTCCCATATTGCCTGTGAGCCTCAAATCATCACTTCCCGGCATTGCATTAACTTCTATTTCAAGAGTTTCACCACCAACGCTTGTCCATGCAAGTCCTCTTACAATTCCTACCTGTGGCTTCTTGTATGCTTTGTCAGTCTTATATTTAATATTGCCAAGATAATCAGTCAAATTCTTGTCCGTTATTCTTATGCACACCTTGACTTCTTTGTTTCTTGTGCCATCAGCATTAAAAACTCCTGCCTCATACAGCTTGGTTACTGCTTTTCTGCATATTTTGGCAATCTGTCTTTCAAGCTCCCTCACACCTGACTCTTTAGTGTAACCAAGAATTATATGCTTTAATGCTGAGTCTGATATCTTTAAAAGTGATGTGGCAAGCCCGTTCTTACGAAGCTGCTTGCCAACAAGGTGTTCCTTTGCTATATGAAGCTTCTCATTAACACTATAGCCAGATACTTCTATAATCTCCATTCTGTCAAGCAGCGGTCTGCTGAGTGTTGATAAATCATTAGCCGTTGCTATAAATAATACCTTAGATAAATCTACAGGCATTTCTATATAATGATCCGTAAAATGTGAATTCTGCTCGCTGTCTAACACTTCCAGAAGAGCCGAGGCTGTATCTGATTTATAATCATTGCTCACCTTATCAATCTCATCAAGAAGCATTAATGGATTGGCTGTTCCTGCTTTCTTTAAACCCTCTATTATTCTTCCCGGCATTGCACCGACATATGTCTTTCTATGTCCTCTTATCTCTGCTTCATCTTTTACTCCGCCAAGACATATCCTTACATATTCTTTATTAAGGGCAGCCGCCACCGAACGTGCTATTGAAGTCTTTCCTGTTCCCGGAGGTCCTGCAAGACATAATATCGGAGCATCTGTATTAGAAGTTATATTTCTTACAGCAAGTGCCTCTATTATTCTGTCTTTAATATCTTTCATTCCATAATGGTCATTATCAAGCACTTTTCTTGCATTAATAATATCATTGTTATCCTCTGACATATTATTCCAAGGAAGTTCAAGACAATTCTCAATATATGTTCTTTCAACATTGACCTCTGATGAACCCTTAGATAAGTTCTTAAGCCTTTTTACCTCCTTATGAAGCTTATCCTTTACTTCATCAGAAGCATTAAGCTTATCTATCTTTTCTTCTAATTCATTAGTTTCAGAATATTCATCCTGCCCAAGCTCCTTATTAAGAATTTCAAGCTGTTCTTTTAATATATATTCTCTCTGGTTCTCATCTACTTTAGCCCTGACTTTACCAGATATTTCTTCTTTAATACTATACGCTTGCGTCAGCTCTATAAGTATCCCTGCAATATATTCATACATATCAAGTATATTATTCATCTCAAGGAACTTCTGACGGTCAGTATATTCCATAGGAAAATCACAGATTACACTGCTCATAAGTTCTCTGGCATTGTCAATCGCCAGCCAGTGATTAAGCATCTCCTTATTACATCTTGGATTAGCAGCCGCATATTGTCTTAATAATTCATTCATTCCAATGACAATAGCTTTATCTGATACTTTATCCGTTTCTTCTATAAATGTACTGCACTCCTGTACATCTGCATATATGTAATCACCCTCAGTATTAATGTCTGCGGCTACAGCCTTCTTAAGTCCCTCAACCTGCACTCTTACTAACTTATTAGGCATTCTTATAACCCGCTTAACAGAAGCTATAGTTCCTGTCATATATAAATCTTTAGCTGTAGGACTTTTAACTGCTGAGTCGGTCTGTGTCAACAGCAGCACCTTCTCATCATTTTCCATAGCAGCTTCTACTGCTTTAATTGATATTTTTCTGCTTATATCAAAATGTATGACCATGTCGGGTAACACGGTCATACTTCTTAACGCAATTACTGGTATTGTAATCATATTCATATTTATTGTGCTTTCTTAACTTCATCAGTTCTATACTCTATAACAGGCTTTCCTATTCCCATAACTGCATCCTTAGTTATTGTACATCTTGCTATCGTTTCATCAGATGGCACTTCATACATAACTTCGTTCATAACAGCTTCTAATATAGAACGTAATCCTCTTGCTCCAGTCTTCCTTTCAAAACTCTTATGTGCAATAGCCTTAACTGCATCATCATCGAATTCCAGATCCACTTCATCAAGGCTTAATAATGCCTTATACTGCTTAAGTATAGCATTCTTAGGTTCTCTAAGAATTCTTACAAGTGACTCCTCATCTAATGAATCAAGTGCAACAACAACAGGTACTCTTCCTACAAATTCAGGAATAAGACCGAACTTAATAAGATCCTGTGGAAGTGCCTTATGGAACATCTCTCCAACATCTTCAGTTGCTGTCTTATCTTTAATCTGTGAATTAAATCCGATTGTACTCTGATCCATTCTTGCTTCTATAATCTTCTCAAGTCCGTCAAAAGCACCACCACATATAAAGAGAATGTTAGTTGTGTCAATCGGAATAAGCTCCTGCTGTGGGTGCTTTCTTCCTCCCTGTGGTGGAACAGAAGCAACAGTTCCCTCTAATATCTTAAGAAGTGCCTGCTGTACGCCCTCGCCGGATACATCTCTTGTTATAGATACATTTTCCGACTTCTTAGTTATCTTATCTATCTCATCAATATAGATAATTCCATATTGTGCCTTTTCAACATCATAATCAGCCGCCTGAATAAGCTTTAATAAAATGTTCTCTACATCCTCACCTACATAACCTGCTTCTGTAAGTGTTGTAGCATCTGCAATTGCAAATGGTACATTAAGAAGCCTTGCAAGATTCTGGGCAAGAAATGTCTTACCTGAACCTGTAGGTCCTAACATAAGAATATTACTCTTCTGAAGCTCTACATCGACATCTTTGGCTGATAATATTCTCTTGTAATGATTATATACAGCAACTGATAATACCTTTTTGGCCTCATCCTGTCCAATCACATAATCATCAAGAAATTCTTTGATTTCTTTAGGTTTTAAAAGGTTGATATTCATACCCTCAGCATCTTCCTGAATGTCTTCCTCATTTTCAAATTCTTCGTCAAGAATGTCAGCACATATTCCTACACACTCATCACATATATACGCCCCATTAGGGCCAGCTATAAGCTTCTTAACCTGATCCTGTGTTTTATTACAGAATGAGCATCTTAGCTTTTCATCTACATTTCTGCCTGCCATACTTCCTCCACAATTACTATAACAGCTTTATACACCTGATTAACAAATGTATCCACTGTATTATTGTCTGAACAAAGAGTCACTTTGTGACTCTTTGCGCGCCCATGTGGGCACGCAAGTGCATCTTCATCTCCACATGGGTCGCATCCCCGCGGAGCGTTTTTACTTTATAGGAAATGCAATTTCCTATAAAGTAAAAAACGGGACTGTGCGAAAAGCTACAGTCCCGTTAAGCAACTATCTCTTTTCAACAACACTATCAATCAAACCATATGCAACAGCTTCCTGTGCAGTCATATAATTATCACGTTCTGTATCTCGAGAGATTTCTTCTACTGATTTACCTGTATTAGCTGCAAGTATTTCATTCAATTTGTTTCTTGTCTTTAAAATGTTCTCTGCAACTATTCTGATCTCTGTTTCCTGTCCTCTTGCACCACCTGATGGCTGATGAATCATAATCTCAGCATTAGGAAGAGCAAGTCTTTTGCCTTTAGTTCCGCCTGAAAGAAGAAATGCTCCCATACTAGCTGCCATACCAATGCAGATTGTAGACACATCGCACTTAATGTACTGCATAGTATCATATATTGCAAAACCTGCAGACACAGACCCACCTGGGCTGTTAATATAAAAATGTATATCCTTGCTTGGATCTTCTGCTTCAAGGAATAACATCTGCGCAACCACAAGATTTGCAGACACATCTGTAACCTCTTCACCTAAAAAAATAATTCTGTCTTTTAACAAACGTGAATAAATATCATAAGATCTTTCTCCACGGCTGTTCTGTTCAATGACATAAGGTACAAAACTCATCTTAATCCTCATTTCTGCGCACAGATTATATAACATATTGCGCATACAAACCTGTGTCAAGTGCGCACTGACACAAATTCTGCATACAGACAGGCACCAGCTGCTTATATAACAGGGCATACAGGCAGCCTGCACTTAAATCCGTCTATATTGCTTTCGTATATTAAGTATTAATTACTTCTCTACTACTGAGTTAACGATAACATCAACAGCCTTCTGGATTGCGATATCTTCCTTAATCTGCTTCTCTTCGTATTCACCCATAAATTCTTTAACTTTTTCGATTTCCATCTTGTACTGCTCAGCCATCTTGTTAAGCTCATCCTGGAATTCTTCTTCTGAAGCTGTAAGACCTTCTGCCTTAACAACTGCTTCAAGAACAAGTCTTGACTGAATTCTCTTAACTGCTTCTGGCTTCATATCTTCGATAATCTTCTCAGCAGTTACACCTGTATACTGGAAGTACTGTTCTACTGATAATCCCTGCATCTGTAATCTCTGAGCGAAATCTTCTAACATTCTGTTAACCTGTGTGTTAACCATAGCTTCTGGAATATCCATCTTAGAAGATTCGATAATCTTAGCGATTGCTTCGTCTTCCTTCTTAGCCTTAGCTTCGTTAGCCTTACGTTCTGCTATTGTCTTCTTTAAATCATCCTTGTATTCTGCAAGTGTATCAAAGTCAGATACGTCCTGAGCGAAATCATCATCAAGTTCTGGAAGAACCTTTTCCTTAATCTCGTTAACCTTTACCTTGAACATAGCTGGCTTACCCTTTAATTCTTCAGCGTGGTATTCTTCTGGGAATGTTACGTTGATTTCTTTCTCATCACCAATGTTCATACCTATAATCTGCTCTTCGAAATTATCAATGAATGAATGTGAACCGATTGTAAGTGGATAGTTCTCACCCTTACCGCCTTCAAATGCTACACCATCAACAAATCCTTCAAAGTCAATTGTTGTCATATCGCCATCTTTAACAGCTCTGTCTTCAACAGTAACAACTCTTGAATTCTTATCCTGAACCTTCTTTAATTCTTCTTCAACATCAGCATCTGTAACTTCTGTATCACACTTCTCTACTTCTACACCCTTGTACTGTCCAAGTTCTACTTCTGGCTTAACAGCTACAACAGCTTCAAATATGAAAGGCTTTCCAGCTTCAATCTGAACTACATTAATCTTAGGCTGTGAAACTATCTCTAATTCGCTTTCATCTGCTGCCTTAGCATAAGCATCAGGAATAATTGCATTAGCTGCATCTTCGTAGAAGATTTCTGTTCCGTAAAGCTTTTCTACCATCTTTCTTGGAGCCTTGCCTTTTCTGAAACCAGGAACACTAATCTTATTCTTATTCTTATTAAAAGCTGTATTAAGACCTGCTTCGAATTCTTCAGCTGTAGCCTCGATTACAAGCTTGACCATATTCTTTTCTTCCATATTCTCAACTTTAAAACTCATTGTTAATAATTCCTCCTTAAATATATATATGAAGTCTCTTTTCTATTCGTACAATGTACATACTAATGAATTGTATCACATCAGGTATTAATTTGCCAATATATTTTTTATAATTTATATTTATTTATGTTTATTTTAATATTTCGTCCTTGGCATCAGCTTCTTCCTTTGCATTATTATCATCATAATCATTCTTGCAGAAGAAGAACTTTCTTGTAGCAAATAACGCACATATAGATAATACACCTAATGCTGTGTTAAGTGCCGAATCATGATGTGTAACCATCTCCCTTGCTATTGCAAACATAAGCACTTCAACAACTGTTGCCGGCGTATGCTGTGATAACATCTTAATAAGCTCAACTCCAACCGCCAGCGTCATTATATCTGCAACAAAAGTTTCAAAGAATTCCACTGGTGCACTATCAAACATTCCGCCAAGATCAAACACAAACCTCACACACATAACTGCAACGACAACCACAAGAATTGCCGATATTATCCATTCAAGTATATTACATACTTTTCTGAATATTCCATTTACTTTGTTCTTCATATATCTCTGACCTTTCTATTTATTTATTCATATTCCATTACTGGTATCCAAACCCGCAGTTTAGTCCAATAACCTGAACAACACTCATCCCTGCAATATATAAATTTAATTATATATCGAATTACAGGCTTTAATTTAAACAATATTAAGTATACGAAAAAATCCCACATATAGCAATACAACTTCACTTCAAAAAGCCCACAAAGACCATACGCTAGTCTTTGCGGGCTTCTTACTTATTTTAATAGTTTTATAAAATGTAATCTTTACTTACAGACTAAGAATTACAGATTAGTATATCCCATAAGATACTTATCAACTTCCCTAGCGCAGTCCCTGCCCTGTCTGATAGCCTTTACAACAAGTGACTGGCCTGTGTGGCAGTCGCCGGCAGCGAATACTCCTGCTACATTAGTAGCGAACTTGTCTACATCTGTCTTTATGTTAGTTCTCTCATTAACCTCAACACCAAATGCATCTGTAAGATACTTCTGTGTTCCAAGGAAACCAGCAGCTATAAGAACAAGCTCACAAGTAAGTTCTTTTTCTGTTCCCTCAACCGGAACCATCATTCTTCTTCCTGTCTTCTCATCAACCCTAGATTCAAGCTGGACAGTTACAACCTTTTCAAGATTGCCCTTCTTATCCTTCTTAAATTCCTTAACTGTTGTTGTATATATTCTTGGGTCGTGTCCAAATACTGCTATAGCTTCTTCCTGACCATAATCAGTCTTGCAGACTAAAGGCCACTGTGGCCAAGGATTAGTATCTCTTCTTACATCTGGTGCTTTTGGCATCATTTCAAGCTGTGTTACCGACTTACAGCCGTGTCTTATACAAGTTCCGACACAGTCATTACCTGTATCACCACCGCCAATTACAATAACATTCTTATCTTTGGCACTTATATACCTGCCATCTGTAAGATCTGAATCAAGAAGACTCTTAGTTGTAGCTGCGAGGAAATCTACTGCAAAATGTATTCCATTGGCATCTCTTCCAGGTGCATTGATATCTCTAGGATTAGAAGCACCTACAGCAAGCACAACAGCATCATAATCTTCCATTATCTTCTTAGCTTTAATATTCTGTCCAATATTAGCTTCTGTTATGAATTCAATTCCTTCTTCCTTCATAACATCTATCTTTCTGTCAATTATATGCTTTTCAAGCTTCATATTAGGTATTCCGTATCTTAAAAGACCGCCTACCCTGTCAGCTCTTTCATATACTGTCACAAGATGACCTCTCTGGTTTAACTGGTCTGCTACTGCAAGTCCTGAAGGGCCTGAACCTATTACAGCAATTCTCTTTCCTGTTCTTGCCTTAGGTGGCTTAGGACCAGCAAGTCCATTGGCATATGCATGCTCAATTATAGCCATCTCATTTTCCTTAGTACATACTGGATCACCATTAAGTCCACAGGTACAAGCCTTCTCGCAAAGTGCAGGACATACACGGCTTGTAAATTCAGGAAAATTGCTTGTCTTATGTAATCTGTTATAAGCCTGCTCCCAGTTGCCCGTGTATACAAGGTCATTCCATTCAGGAATAAGGTTGTTAAGAGGACAGCCACTTGTCATTCCTTTTATATTCATACCTGACTGGCAGAATGGCACGCCACAATCCATACAGCGGGCACTCTGGCATCTCTGCTCAGCTTCTGAAAGTGGTGTATGAAATTCATTAAAATTCTTTATTCTTTCTTTTGGTGAAACTGCTTTAGCTTCCACACGTTCATATTCTAAAAATCCAGTTGGTTTTCCCATGATTATCTCCTTTCAAATACACATTTTCACAAATATGTACCAGCAGACTTATAATCTGCTAATACATATCTGTTATTGTACATTTCTATCTTACTTAGTTGCTGCATAAAATGCTTCAATCTGAGCCTGTTCACTGCTAAGACCTTTTTCTTCCATCTGAACAATCATATTAAGCATCTTCTTATAATCATGTGGCATAATCTTCTTAAACTTAGGAAGATATTCGCCAAAGTTGTCTAACACTTCTTTACCCTTCTTAGAATTAGTATAAGCAACGTGTTCTGTAATCATCTGCTTAAGTTCAAGTACATCATACTTGTTAGTTACAGGTTCAAGTGATACAAGCTGCTTGTTGACTCTCTTATAAAGTGTTGTGTCATCATCAAGAACATATGCAACACCGCCGCTCATACCTGCTGCGAAGTTCTTACCAGTTCTACCAAGTACAACAACCCTTCCGCCTGTCATATATTCACAACCATGGTCGCCAGTACCTTCAACAACTGCTGTTGCACCAGAGTTACGTACACAGAATCTCTCACCTGCTACACCATTGATAAATGCCTTGCCACTTGTTGCTCCATAGAGTGCTACGTTACCGATGATGATATTCTCATCTTCCTTATAAGATACACCTGTTGGTGGATATACAATAAGCTTACCACCTGAAAGACCTTTTCCGAAGTAATCGTTGCTGTCACCGACAAGTTCAAGTGTAAGTCCCTTAGGGATAAATGCACCGAAGCTCTGTCCGCCAGCACCTGTACATTTAACTGTATAAGTATCTTCTGCAAGGCTCTCACCAAATCTTCTTGTTATCTCCGCACCAAGAAGTGTTCCTAATGCTCTATCTGTATTAGTTACATCAACCTCAACACTTCTCTTCTGCTTCTTATCCATAGCATCCGAAAGCTTCTTAATAAGAATCTTCTCATCTACTGTCTTCTCAAGTTCAAAGTCATATACATTCTTCTTATCATACTTAATTGAAGAAGCTTCCTTAACATAAGGATTGTTAAGTATATTAGAAAGGTCAACCTTTGAAGCTCTTCCGCTTCCCTCTACATCTTCTCTTGCTTCAAGGAAATCTGTTCTTCCTACAAGTTCATCAACAGTCTTAACACCAAGCTTTGCCATATATTCACGAAGCTCCTGTGCGATAAATCTCATAAAGTTGACAACATATTCAGGCTTGCCTGCAAATCTCTTTCTAAGCTCAGGATTCTGTGTAGCAATACCAACTGGACAAGTATCAAGGTTACATACTCTCATCATTACACAGCCCATTGTTACAAGTGGAGCTGTTGCAAAACCGAATTCTTCTGCACCAAGCATAGCTGCTATTGCAACATCACGTCCGCTCATAAGCTTACCATCTGTCTCGATTATAACCTTATTACGAAGTCCGTTCATTGTAAGTGTCTGATGAGCTTCTGCAAGTCCTAATTCCCAAGGAAGTCCTGCATTATGTATAGAACTTCTTGGAGCTGCACCAGTACCTCCATCATAACCTGATATAAGGATAACCTGTGCACCTGCCTTGGCAACACCAGAAGCTATAGTACCAACACCTGCTTCTGATACAAGCTTAACTGATATTCTTGCATTCTTGTTGGCATTCTTTAAATCATATATAAGCTGTGCTAAATCTTCGATAGAATAAATGTCGTGATGAGGTGGTGGTGATATAAGTGATACACCTGGTGTTGAAAGACGTGTCTTTGCAATCCAAGGATATACCTTCTTTCCTGGAAGATGTCCACCTTCACCTGGCTTAGCACCCTGTGCCATCTTAATCTGGATTTCCTTAGCACTTACAAGATACTTGCTTGTAACACCAAAACGTCCTGAAGCTACCTGCTTGATAGCTGAACATCTGTTAAGTCCGTCAGCACCTACTGTAAGTCTGTCTTCATCTTCTCCACCTTCACCTGAGTTAGACTTGCCGTGAAGCATATTCATAGCAATAGCCATAGTCTCGTGTGCTTCCTTAGAGATGGAACCGTATGACATGGCACCGGTCTTAAATCTCTTAACGATAGAATCAACACTCTCTACCTGATCTATATTTATTCCCTTCTTAGGGAACTTGATATCCATAAGTCCTCTTAAGTTCTTAACGCCCTCTTCTTTATTAACAAGAGCTGTATATTCCTTAAATGTATTATAATCACCTGTACGTGCTGCAAGCTGTAAAAGATGTATTGTCTGTGGATTGTAAAGATGTTCTTCTTTTCCACTTCTCATCTTATGAGCGCCCTCACTGTCAAGAGTTGTATCTGTTGAAAGTCCAAGTGGATCAAATGCCTTAGAATGAAGTGTTTCCACATCTTCCTGAATATCCTTAAGTCCGATTCCTTCAATTCTTGATACAGTACCAGTGAAGTACTTATTAATTACATCTGAGTTAATACCAATTGCCTCAAATATCTTAGCACCCTGATATGACTGGATTGTTGAAATACCCATTTTAGCTGCAATCTTAACAATACCACTTATAATAGCATTGTTGTAGTCATCGACTGCTGCATAGTAATCCTTGTCAAGCATATTAAGGTCGATAAGCTCCTGTATGCTCTCCTGTGCAAGATATGGGTTGATAGCTGATGCACCATATCCTAAAAGTGTTGCAAAATGATGTACATCTCTTGGCTCACCACTTTCAAGTATAACTGCCATACTTGTTCTCTTCTTAGTCTGTACAAGGTAATGCTGTACAGCACCTACTGCAAGAAGTGATGGAATTGCAACGTGATTCTCATCAACACCCCTGTCTGAAAGGATAATGATGTTAGCACCTTCTCTGTGTGCCCTGTCAACCTCTACGAATATATGGTCAATAGCCTTTTCAATTGATGTATTCTTATAATATGTAATAGGAATTGTCTCTACCTTAAAGCCTTCAACTTTCATATTCTTAATCTTTAAAAGATCTGTATTAGTAAGAATAGGATTGTTAATCTTTAAGTTCTTACAGTTCTCTGGCTTTTCCTCAAGCACATTTCCATCTTTACCAAGATATACAGTAGTTGAAGTTACAATCTTTTCTCTTATCGAATCAATAGGTGGATTAGTAACCTGTGCAAATAACTGCTTAAAATAGTTAAATAAAGGCTGGTGTCTGTTAGAAAGCACCGCAAGTGGTGTATCTATACCCATAGCTCCAATTGACTCTGCTCCATTAAGTGCCATTGGAAGTATTGATGTTCTGAAATCTTCATATGTATAACCGAAAGCTTTCTGTAATCTTGCTCTTTCTTCCTTAGTATGTGTTGGAACTTTCTTGTTAGGAATCTTTAAATCACAAAGATTTATAAGATTGTTATCAAGCCATTCACCATAAGGCTGCTTAGTTGCATACTGCTCTTTAAGCTTGTCATCATCAATAAGCTCTCCCTTAACTGTATCTACAAGAAGCATTTTTCCTGGATGAAGTCTGTCCTTAACTTTAATTCTACTCTCATCTATTGGAAGTGCACCTACTTCTGATGAAAGAATAAGATAACCATCATTAGTAATATAGTATCTTGAAGGACGAAGACCATTTCTATCAAGAACTGCTCCCATAATATCTCCATCTGAGAAGAGGATTGAAGCAGGTCCGTCCCAAGGCTCCATCATTGTTGCATAATACTGGTAGAAGTCTTTCTTCTCCTGCTCCATAGCTTTATTATTGCTCCAAGGCTCTGGAATTGTAATCATAACAGCAAGTGGAAGTGGCATACCATTCATTACAAAGAATTCAAGAGTATTATCTAACATAGCTGAATCTGAACCGTTAGTATTAACAACTGGTGTTATCTTAGACATTTCATCTTCAAGATATGGAGAAACCATAGTTTCTTCTCTTGATAACATTCTATCTGCGTTACCTTTGATTGTATTAATCTCACCATTATGAACAATAAATCTATTAGGATGAGCACGTTCCCAGCTTGGGTTAGTGTTAGTTGAAAATCTTGAATGAACAAGTGCAATAGCTGACTCATAATCTTCATCTACAAGATCCTTAAAGAATGTTCTTAACTGTCCAACAAGGAACATACCCTTGTATACAATAGTTCTGCTTGAAAGCGAACAGACATATGTATCTTCTGCTGTCTGCTCGAATACACGTCTTGCAACATAAAGCTTTCTATCAAAGTCAATTCCCTTATTAACATCCTTAGGTTTCTTTACAAAGCCCTGCATAATGTATGGCATACAGTCAACTGCCTTTTTACCAAGTACATTAGGAAATGTTGGAACTTCTCTCCAGCCTAAGAACTCAAGACCTTCTTTTTCAACGATGATTTCAAACATCTTCTTAGCACGGTTTCTTGCAAGTTCGTCCTGTGGGAAGAAGAACATACCTACACCATACTCTCTTTCCTCACCAATCTTAATTCCAAGAGGTTTAACTGCTTTCTTAAAGAATTTATGTGATATTTGAAGAAGGATACCTACACCATCACCAGTCTTTCCCTCTGCATCTTTACCTGCTCTGTGTTCGAGGTTCTCAACGATGCTTAATGCGTCTGATACTGTCTGATGTGTCTTTACTCCCTTGATGCTTACAACTGCACCGATGCCACAGTTATCGTGTTCAAACTGTGGGCTGTAAAGTCCAGGCTGATTATTTTGATTTTCCATAGTCTGCTCATCCTTTCATATATAATCTGTAATGCAAGTCTTATCGTATGATTTGTATAATTAACAATCGTCTGATTTAACCCACAAATGTGGTAGACTTGTTTTTCTTGTGCTTAATATACTCCTATTTTTTTATCTTGTAAACTTTTTATTTGGTTAAATTATCAGATTATTCAATTATTTGTAATTTAATATATTATTATCTGACTATTTCATTGAATCAGCACTTAAAATATATTATACGCAAACATATTAATACATTTTATATATCAAGTCATCTTTCTATCAGCCCATATTCCAACATCACTTTATCATAAAATTTAAAATTGTGTCTAAATTGTTTATCTTTTAAGTTCCATTTTCTGCCCTTAAAACTAAAGTTGTAAAAAAATAAAGTGATAAAAGCCATATACCCTTGCTGATAGCTTTTATCACTTTAATTATTTAATATTTCGACATATTTTTTACAAACAATTATTAATTTAATTAACTTTATCAATCCGCTTATTAATTTAATAAATCTTTTTCTTCTTTTTTCCTTCTTTTCTTAACTATGAAATCCACCGCTTTCTGGCAGACTTTTAAGTTGACATTATTATGTATGCCTCCAAATTCTCCGTCAAGTGTCCACTTAACTTCTTCCTTTGACTCAAATGTTATATCCTTGGTCTTAAATGTATATACCATATCGCAGTCATCTATCTTCTGTGTTATAAAAGCATTAACTATTGCCTGTAAATCCATAGGATTCTTAATCTCCCTTATAAGGGTAACTTCAAACATTCCGTCCTGATAATCAACTCCTTCTGCTATAAGGCCTTTCATTCCGCCTATTGAGCTTGCGTTGCTAACCATTCCATATATAAATGAATCTTCCACATTAAGTTCATCGCTCTTAATCTTCATTCTGCAAGCCTTAAGATTAGATAATCTCTTAACACCCTCAATAACATACGCCTGATGACCTAACACATTCTTAAGATCCTGCGGTGTTTCGTAGGCAACATCTGTAAATGCACCAAAAGCTGCCACATAATTAAAATATTTATGGTCATTGGCAATTCCTATATCGCATGGAAAGCTTTCACCATTGATTATATTGCAAGCAGCCCTGATCTTATCTGACGGTATTCCAAGACTCCTGGCAAAATCATTAGTAGAACCGCTTGGAATATAACCTATCGGTGGTTTAACTGTACT
>ULRZ01003980.1_pt1 | contig 14623 bp, 11 predicted proteins | sample 1955861 | NCBI WGS metagenome assembly ULRZ01 (sample SAMEA4835694, study PRJEB28245) | human gut metagenome | biome: gut microbiome; material: fecal sample | place: Denmark | collected 2008 | reverse complement strand
GCGAATCAGGAGTTATACTTTGCGTGTTTTAGAATTGTGCATTCCCACATCGCCTGCACGGACAACCTCAAAGAGGTTGATTTAACTCCCAGCCCGCACCGGTGGTCGATAACTGCCTATAACTCCCTTTTAACTCCTGATTGACATTCTTTATTGGAAATTTCGAACAGGCCTTATATGCACAGAAAAACGCAGACAATCGCGTTGTCCGATGCAATAAAATACTTTTACAGACCTGTTCTGATGCCCCTTTGGCAAAGTTTGCAATAAAACTTTTATTTTTTATATAAAAAACAAAGCAAGATGTTTGCTCATCTGAAATTTGTTACTTATATTTGTAGCCACTTTCAAAAGCAATTGCATTCACATCCTACAGACAATACCCGGTCAAAAAAAGGCTTGAACAATAGGAATGCAACTGGAAAGGCAGGAAATAGGATATTGAAAGAGATATATAAATTCTATTGATAAGAGATATTATAAAAAGGGTAAAACTATGAAACGTTTAATTTCTATCCTTTTCGTGTGTCTTGCCATTTCTGTATCTGCACAAAAGGTCGCGTTGAAAACCAACGTGCTTTATGACGCAACGGCTACCATAAATGCTGGAATAGAAATCGGTCTGGCGCCGAAATGGTCATTGGATGTCTCGGGAAACCTCAACGCATGGGACATGTCGCACGGACGCAAATGGAAACACTGGTTGGCGCAACCCGAAGCCCGTTATTGGTTCTGCAACAGCTTCAGCGGACATTTTCTTGGATTCCACGCCCACGGAGGACAGTACAACGTAGGGAATCTGGACAACAGCATCATGTTTTTGGGAAGCGACCTGTCTAAACTATCCGACTCCCGGTACGAAGGCTGGTTTGCCGGTGCAGGTGTCGCCTACGGCTACACGTGGATACTCAACAAGCACTGGAATTTTGAAATGGAGATTGGCATAGGCTATGCGTATACCAAATTCGACCGCTATCCGTGTGCCTGGTGCGGTGAAAAGTTAGACAGCGGAGACCACCATTACTTCGGTCCCACCAAAGCTGCCATAAATTTAGTTTATGTATTCTAACACTTCTCGACTATGAAAGCAAAGCTATTTTTCAGCCTCCTGCTGAGCCTATATATAATAGGTGTCAACGCACAACGCATCCTGAACGGGCAAATCGAAATCAAAGACCTCAACATCGCCCGGAACGAAGGCAACCTCTTCCTCTCGATGCGCATGGATGTGACCGCACTGGACATGAAATCAGACGAGGAAATCATCCTCACTCCTGCCCTGAAAAGCAGCGAAGAGACCTTCGTCAACCTGCCTGCGGTACGCATCAACGGACGGAACCGCTATTACCACCACCTCCGCAACGACAAGCTGGCGGACGAACCGTATTTCTACCGCACCGGAAAGGTAGACGAAATACACTACCAAGCCATGACACCCTATGCCGAATGGATGGACAATGCATCCGTGGTGATGGGCGAAGACCTGTGCGGATGCTGCAGCGAACTGCTGATGAACAACGATGACCTGCTGACCCAGCTGGATATGGCTCCGAAGGTATTCGAACCCTTGTTCGTGTACGTACAGCCCGAAGTGGAAACCGTGAAGACCCGCAACGTGAAAGGCTCGGCATTCATCGACTTCCCGGTAAACCAGACCGTCATCTATCCCGAATACCGCAACAATCCTTCCGAGCTGAAGAAAATCCAGCAGACCATCGATGTCGTAAAGAACGACCCCGATACGCGGATTACGGCTATCAGCATCAAGGGATATGCATCGCCCGAAGGCTCGTATGCCAACAATACACGGCTGGCAAAGGGCAGAACCGAAGCGTTGAAGAAATACGTGCAGGAACTGTACCACTTCGACCCGTCTATCTTCACCACCGCATACGAACCGGAAGACTGGGAAGGGCTGGAACGCTACGTAGAGCAATCAGACTTGGCAGACAAGGAAGGCATCCTGGACCTGATTGCCGGTGACGAAGAGCCCGACCGCAAAGACGCTTCCATCAAGCGCCGCTACCCCGACACGTATGCGTTCCTCTTGAAGAACTGCTACCCGGCACTCCGCCATTCCGACTATACCGTGGAATACATCGTGCGCTCGTACACCGATGTGGAAGAAGCCAAACGCATCATGAAGACCGCGCCGGGCAAGCTGAGCCTGCAAGAGTTCTACACCATTGCCAACACCTACGAATCGGGTACGCCTGCCTACAACGAAGTATTCGAGACCGCTGTGCGGATGTATCCCGACGACGAGACGGCAAACCTGAATGCTGCCAACGTAGCGATGAACAAGCGCGACCTGACCGCCGCCCGCAACTATCTGGAGAAAGCCGGCACAGGCAAGGAAGCCGAATATGCACGCGGCGTACTGGCGGCACTGGAAGGCAACTATGCCGAAGCGCAAACCCACCTGCAACAAGCCAAGGCAATGGGCGTAAGCGAAGCGGACAACTGCCTGAAACAAATTGAAGACATTACCAAATAAAGGAAAAAACGACAAAACATAGATTACAATGAAAGCATTTGCTAACATATTCACCCTAAGCGCACTGGCTGTATGCCTCACGGCATGCAACGACGACATAGGCACGGGCAGCAATGTCCCTGCCGAAGAAAGCGAGGGCATCTACCTGAAATTCGCCTTGGACTTGCCAAGCGGAAGCGGAAGCCGGAGCTACACAGATACCGGACAAGACGAAGACTATGGAAGCTCTTCCGACGGCACCGAAGTAGGCAAAGACCGCGAGAACCGCATCAGCCAGATTATGCTGGTCTTTACGGATGAGAATAACAAGTACCTGACTTCGACCAACGTCACATCGGTTTCTCCTACGACAAGTACAGAAAACGAATACGTGATTACCATTCCGCCCGAAAGGCTGGCAGACTATGTAAGTACAGAAGAAAACCCAAATCGGACAGCCAACGTCTATGCCTATTGCAACCCGACTCCCGAACTGCGTGCCTTAGCGGGTGCGGCTGAAGGAAGCGAACAGGTAGCAGACTTTGTAGAACAAATCTACACCATTACCGATAGCGAAAAAGCATCCGTATGGAAGGACAACAATTTCCTGATGAGCAATGCGGTGAAGCATGAGATTACTTTACCTGAATCGTGGAACGAAAATCTTTCATCGGGTAATCCTTATGACTTAACCCCTACAGGACCAATTAAAGTAGAACGTTCCGTGGCACGCTTTGACTACAAAGCCGTACATGATGACAACAAATATGTGGTACGTGATAATCTTAAATCCCAAGAAGAAGTATCTGAGAAAAACCCCGGCATCTACATCCAGCTGACCGATGTAGCCCTTATCAACATGAGCAAGAGTTTCTATTACCTGCGTCGGGTGTCGGCTGACGGACAAAATGCCAGTGCTGCCATTTGTGGCGTAGAAACGAAGAACAATTACGTGGTAGATACCGATGCTGCCGAAAAAGCACAATACACCACCCTTGCCAATTGGACAAACAAAGAAACTCACTTCTTCTATAACTTGGAAAAACCTAATACATGGCAATGGACTTCATTGGCTACGATAAGCGGTAAGGAAGAAGATAACTGGGGAAGCGAACCGGACGAAGAAGAAGGCTATCACATCTGGCGGTATGCTATCGAAAATACCATTCCGCAAGATGCAAGCGAAACAAATACATTGCAAAAGAACGGTATCACTACCGGTGTGGTGTTCCGGGCAAAAATAGGAAGAGAAGATAATAGCGATGTCACATGGACAGACGGAAATGATATCTACGTATTCGATGACGTGCTGTATGGCGATTGGAATGCTGTAGGGGAATACGCAGAGAAGCATCCCAATGAAGATGTCGCATACGCTTATGAAGCGGTAGAAAGCGGAGATTATGAGCCAGAAAAAGCTGGATTTACCATCTATACACAAAACGAAGACGGAAACTACTACGCCTACTATTACTATTGGAACCGCCATAACGACAACGGAAGTGAACCCGATATGGGTCCGATGGAGTTTGCCGTAGTACGTAACAATGTTTACAAGCTGAGTGTAGAAGCCATCTACCGTTTCGGATATCCCGAAGGAGAAACACCCGACCCGGAAACACCGGATGAAGAAAAACCTGAAGAGCCAGACAAACCAGATCCTGACGATCCCGAAGTATTCCTCAAAGTAAACGTAGAAGTCTTGCCTTGGGTAGTGCGCAAGAATGAAATCTCATTCGGAGACAAAGATACGGGAACAAACTAATAAAGAAATCAAACTAAAAAACGCAACGCCATGAAAGAATATATTACTATAGCCACGCGAAAAATACTCCCCATAGCCCTCCTGCTATGCACGCTGGCTTCCTGCATCAAGGACGATGAACTGGAGCCCTGCCCCAAAGGAGTATCCCTGCGCTTTGTCTACGATTACAACATGGAATATGCCAACGCTTTCCCCTCGAAAGTGGATTGCGTCACCCTCTATATCTACGATGCGGACGGAAACTATGTAGCCACCCGCACCGAGACAGGCGATGTGCTGCAAGACGAAAACTACCGCATGCAAATCGACTTGGAAGAAGGGACATACCAGTTTGTCGCTTACGGCGGACTTGCCTGCGGAGAGCATTCCTTCGCCCCCACCGCTGAACCGGGACAAGGAAGCGTGCGCTCAGACCTCCGCATCGCCATGCAGGGAAACGGCGAGACCTCCAACGTCAAGCTGCACGACCTGTTCTATGGCAGCCTGGATGTAACGGTAGAAGGAGATTTCTACAAGGAGCATACCCTCTATATGATGAAGAATACCAACAACGTGCGGATTATCCTTCAGCAGCTCAACAACCAGCCGCTGGCAAGCGAGGACTTCGACTTCCGCATCACAGACGACAATACCTTGTTCGACTATGACAACAGCCTCATCCCGAACGGTACCCTCACCTACGCTCCTTGGAGCCAAGGCGAAGAAACAGTAGGCGAAAGCGGAGGAGAAGATACACAAGTGACGGTGGCATACGCCGAACTGTCCACTTCACGGCTCATGACCGGAAACCATCCGCGCCTGCTCATCACCGCAAGCGAAGACGGAAGAGAGATAGTAAACATCCCGTTGAACGACTACCTGCTGTTGCTGAAAAGCGACCTCTATGCCGACATGCCCGACCAGGAATTCCTTGACCGCGAAAGCGAATGGTCGCTCATCTTCTTCTTGGACGACAACAACGTCTGGCTGCAAACCGTAATCGTCATCAACGACTGGGTAGTACGACTGAATAACATTCCATTATCATGAACAGATACATCATACATATTGCTTACCTGTGCCTGACACTCTTCCTGCTTGCCTCTTGCAACAAGCAGGAGGATGCCATGCCGCAAGACGAAGGGATGGTTACTCTCTCCATTTCTGCTGCTATGGCTTCGCGTGCCACCAATACTGGTGACGAGAGCCGGACGTATGCGGAGTTGATGCACACCTTGCGCATCATTATTTTCGATAAGGATGGAAATGTTGAGCACAACCGCCTATATACTTTCGATAAAGGATTGTTCGAAACCGAAAACCACATCTTCATCGTAAAGTCAAAGGAAAACAAGACCATCTACCTGCTTGCGAATTGCGAGAAATTTGCAGTAAAAAACGAAGATAACCCAACTATCGCAAGTTTAGATGCGCTTGAACTGAAAGGGAGAGACGGTATCTTGCAAAACCAAGATACAAAACCAGATGAAGGAGAAGGTACAATCAATGTATTGCCCGCTACGGCTAAATATAGCATTCAGGTAGGAGAGAAAAGCCAGACCGAAACATTGTATGTGGTTCATGCGGCTAACAAGATTCAATTTGAATTTATCAATAACACAGGAAAAACTATCAACCTACATTCTTGGACTCTTTCTTCGTTGGCGCCGGAATCTTACCTTGTGCCTCATGTGAACGAAGCGGATTGGTTTGAGACGTTGCAGAAGGAGGAGAATAATGTGATATACGACTATGATGTACCTGTTGAGACCAATAAGCATCAGGAATATACTTATGAATATGAAACACCTTTGCCGATTTCGGCGAATACAGCCGAAGACAGCGAAGATCCGGTTTCCACGATAACCCCTGCTAACGATGAGTCTCCCATCTACCTGCACGAAAGCAAGTTCTTAAGCCTAACTACAGGTGGAGAAGATGAAAAAAATGACCAAAGCTATGCCATTACTTTCCGCATCAGTGGAAGCAATCTTCCAGATACTGAAACGGATGGAGAGGGCACTGAGGGCACCAATGACAATACGGAGGCAAACGAAGGCGGAGAAGGAGAATCAGAAGCCAAACCTTATACCGCTACGCTGGAGAATCTTCCCTCCCTCTTCCGGGGCACATACGTGAAAGTGAAAGTCACCATCAATGCCTTACAGACAGAAGACGGACCGGATGGCATTTATGCCGAGATTGAAGATTGGAAAAAACATGATTCAAAACCAGGGACGATTAAGCCAGAAGGAAGCACTGAATCTAACCCGTAAAATGAGAGTCTTATGAAAAAGAAATATATTATACCCGTTTGTATGTTGTTGGCCGCTTGCTCTTCAAACGAGACACTACACACAACAGATGTTAAGCCGGGGCATTCCACTAACGTAACTTTCTCTGCAAGCATTGGCGGAAGCAGTACAAGCCGGAGTAAAGGCGAAGATGATTATTTGCATAATAACTTTATCTATGAAGAAGGCGAAAATGGCAGGAAAAGCCGAATCCGCATTGTAAACACAGTAAACTATTCAGCTCCGGATTTCCAAACAGTAGGCGCATACAAAGAATATGAATATAATGGCAAAGACCAGGATGCATGGGAAAAAGAGGAGGGAATCATCAACTTTATAGCATACAACGAAAATGGTTTCGATTGGGATGAAATCCGCCCTACAGCTGCCAGCTTTGTATTCGAAGCAGCATGCTACCCGATGGAATATGCCTATTTCAGCAATGTAGCGACTGACCAAACGGAAAAGGAAAACTTTTGGAAAGCGGATTTACTGTTGGCACACCATGCACAACCGTTAAGTCAACGCTACGATTTAGTGAAGCTGAAATTTCATCATGTGTTTGCCATGATACGAGTAACCATTGAACTTCCTATCTCTGCTCCACAACAAGCGGGAAGATTTCCTGAAGGTGCCATCCAAAAGGCAGAACTTATAGATATGTATACAGGATATGAGACCGAATACGGTGAAGCTATCCCGAACGATGGGGCACGTACTGTAAATGGTACGGGTGAAAAAAGCGACATCCAAATGTTTCCCGTAATTGAAAATGAGCATATAGAAGGAGATACTGAAGCATCATTGGGGTCACAACGCTATGTTTATTGCGCCATCATACCGGCACAAAGCATTGTAAACAGAAATATAGTGCGATTCTATATAAACACCTATACAAGTGAATTCGAAGGAGACAAACCTGTTATAGAAGAAATAAAATATATCTTTAAAGCCGATGAGAGCATACCTTTAACACAAGGATACATTACCGATTTGGAACTTACTTCTGGTGAAGAAGAGACAGAAATCATACAAGTAAAAGCCACGATAAAAGAATGGGAACCTTGGCATACAACAATGCCGATGGAACCGGACGAATCTGAACCGGAGACTCCAGAGACCCAGACCGAATAATTTATGGCACATGATAAACACAATAAAGTTGCATACAGTTATGGAAACAGGTAAATATATTTTTTTCAGCGCGATAAGTCTTCTTACCTTCGCCTGCACAGAAGAACAAGACTTTGGCATCCGGCAAGGAGAAGGCTCTCCTATCTTCTTATCGGCCTCTGTTGACAACAACGGACAGACAGGCAGCAGAGCCAACAGCGTCGATGTTCAAGAAGGCCAATACTATCTGACTTTCACAAATACCCAAAACAACCAACAAATAGTATCGACATTTTTTACGAACTTTATTGGTTATCCATACGTCTACAACTCGTCAGGCACAGGCATACCTTTGGAATGGACATCAATTAAAAACACAAATGGACAAAGCACCTTGACATTGGATAATGTACAAAATTCATCTCAAGTGGAAATCCAATTAGGAGAGGCATATAAAGCCGCAGAAGATACAGGCAACAATGAAAATGACATCGTATGGGGAAAAGTATCTGCTACGTGGAACACCCCAGAGCCTGTCAATTTTACGCTTACCCACCAGATGGCAAGTGTTAAAGTAAACATATCCGTATTGGACGGATTAAACCATGTTGAAAAAGAAGTTGAAAAAGGAGTAAGCGTATCTTTTCTGAACATACGGACAACGCCTTCTACATTCAACCGAAGTACAGGTAATGTAAGTGTGGACTATACGTCAAAAAAAGTTGAAAGAGTTGAAATCCATAATGGTCCGCTCACCAATGCCGAAGACACAAAAACGTGGATATTTCCTCCACTCCAATTTAATGACGGTCGTCCAAAATTGCAGATTCGGTTAAGCAACGGCACGACCTACACAGGAACTATACCGGAAACAATGCTTTCGGGTGAAGGAAATACCGAAAACTCAGATGCAACATCTGAAACATTGGCATTTGTAGCCGGCCGATTACTTACCATCCGAGTACTCTTGGTGGATAACGTAAAAGACCAACCCATTCTTTTCCTTCCTGCCAGAGTAGAAAGATGGAATCCCAAAGGACCGGTAAGTATTGAATGCGATCAGGTTGGCATAAACAACACTTATGAATATGCAACTGTAGTGGATGCTTATAATTCTACTCCAAAGGATAAAGCAACCTTAAAACGCTATGCAACTTTTAATGACGGAAAATGGACAATCCGCATCTTCGCCGACTTGGGAGAAGAATCATTGACCAATGATTTGAAATTCATAAATGACGGAATACTAAATTTAATCCTCAATGGTCATAAAGTGTATGGAGAAACGGATGCGGAAAAGTTGATGAAAGAACCAACTACAGGCGGAGAACCAGAAGACACGAATAACAACAAGGAGGAAGAGTTATGAATAGGAATGTGATAGACATATTATTTACCTGCTTCATTGCCACAATAGCAATAGGATGCACTCAAGATGAGACAACGCCCATAAGTGACAATAAGCCTAATCAAGTCATCATTACAGGTAGCATCGAAAGTGCCACAACAGTAGAAAGCCGGGCAGGAAAAGATAAATTCAACACATGGAAGAAAGGCGGATTTGACGAAAATGATGCAATAGGCTTCTATTCAGAATGGGGAGCTACAGGTAATCCTTCTGAAGGTTTCAAAAACGAATGCCTGACTTATACCACTACGGATGAAATCGATGGAGCAACTGGTGATGACAAGTATTTCCAGACTTTTTACAATCCCAATTTAGGCAACACGCCCAGCAATTGGGGCAGGCTATTTGCATACTTTCCTTATGCCGAACAAGATACCGAGAATAAAAATATCATTCAGATTTTTGATAATACTGATAACAACGAATGGGGACAAAACAAACTCATAGACTTGTTGACGGCAACCAGTTCCGGTTTAGGAAATGATGGTTTGATTCATTTCAGTTTCCAGCATGCATTTTCCATGCTTTTCATTTTCCCGGGAACAGGATTCAGCATACAAGAAAAAGATGAAATTAAAGTATACTTGAAAAAAGGTGTAGCCTATGCACAAGTGTCAAAAGCATCCGGTCAGAACTTCCGGCTGGATTTGATACAGACAGATAAAGCAAAGAAAGACTATATTGCTATCCCAAATGATCAAGCAATTACTCCAGATGACGAAATCAGGGATGATTCTTTTGAAAAAAACAGCTTCTTTTATGTACTCGTACCCAGTGAAACGGAAGTAGACTACATTGAAATAAAAGATATTTTCGGAGAAACTCAAAAAGTACGCCCCAACGGTATCTTGCCCAAGCTGGAAAGAGGAATGCGTTACACGTTTACCGTACAAATGCAAGGAGACCAACCGACTCTTTGGCCGGGCATTTTTACCCCTTGGGACCAGCAAGAAGAAATAGTGGAAGAAAGAAGAGGGATTTCAGAAGTAGCCGAATTAAAAACATGGATTAGTGAATATAATTCCAATCCCGCCTCAACTAATGAAAAGTTGACTCCATACGGTACTTACAATGACGAGGAAGTTCAGTGGGAGTTTTACCTCAACAATGACATTGATTGTAGCAAATTGGATATAGGAACCAGCCGCCTCTTGACCCAATTCAAGGATGTTCTGGATGGGAATAACCATTCTTTACGCAATTTGACGCTTAATGGTGAAAACCCTTGCTTTATTGAAACGCTGAAAGGAGGCGGACAAGTAAAAAACTTGAAACTGGAAAATGTCACCATTACCGCTTCTGCTAAGAATACGCCCATTGGTGCCATCGTCAATACCATGGAAGATGGAACCATCGACAACTGTAAGATTACCGAATTGCGTATCGAATCTCAAGGTCCTGTAGGAGCTATTGCAGGAAACGTATCTAACGGTATCATTCAAAACAACACCTGTGGCGGCATTTTGATAGGTAACGAATCAGCAACTACATACAGTTACTTTATTGGGAAGCTTCAAGATTCTTCCACTGCAGAAATTGACTTTACAGGAAACTTCGTTACCAACCTGATATTTCAACCAACCGAATAAAACATACATCTTATGAAACAATATATACTGACTTTATGTATCGTACTTGCAACTTGTCTTTCGGGATGCAAGGATGATATGGAATCGGGAAATGAATTTGTCAACCGCAATCCGGGAAACGGATTGCCAATCACGTTCATTACCGAACTTGTCCCTATGGAAAAGAACGGGGATGCTCAATCACGATCTGATATTGAAATAGAAGACAATTATAAAAAAGAATTCCAAAAAGGGGATTACCTGCATGTTATTGCCATCTTTACAGTTGAAAATACAGACCATACGACAACAAAACAAGAGCCATTTTACGATTGCTTCCAATTTGATGGAACGGAATGGAAAACTACCGCAACGGCAGAAGTGGGTACATCATCGCCTATGACATGGCCTTGGAACGCCATTGAAGCTGACTTTACCGCTTATTACATCAGTGCTTCAGATGGCAGGTTGACTAAAGAAAGAAACCTTATCACCAGCAAACTGGAAACATTGACCGATGTTACAGACCCTTTGGTTGCTAATGCAACAAATATAAAATATGGGCATGCAGTACCGTTAACTTTCCATCATCTGTGTACAAAACTGACCATTACTGACATTACGTCTGGATCAAACGAGTTTTGGGCAAAGAAAGGAACAGATTTGAAAGATGCCTTTCAACTATTTATCAGTCCAACTACCGGTGAATTTCAATTCGATTTCATAAAAGAAGGAACAGAAGAACCACGAGTAAGCAGCCAACGAATCGAAAAAGACAATACAAGTTATGTGAGTTATTACTTAGCGCCAGGCGATTACAAAGGCATGCAACTAACCTATCGTTATAGCCGCCCATATCTGACTCTTAATATAGATAAATTAAATAATCTGGAAGCTGAGAAATCGTATATAGTATCCATCATCAAAAATTCGGGGAACATCTCGATAGACGATGATGAAGACAACAGATGGGACGATCCTGACAATCCCGATGAGAATACAGAAGTAAAAGTAGATATCAATGAATTCCTTCAACATATTTGCAAGGGAACTGCATACCAAGTTGATAACACAACCGTACTTAATCCTTCTCTTGATGGAGGTATAGAATTGTTGGTAAATGTCGATTTTGAAAATAAAACATTCAACTCTTTCACTTTACCCAACGGTGCTTTATTTAATGGGAATTACCATTATATCAAGAATGTATGCCAACCGTTGTTTGAAGGCATTGAGGGTGTTATCGCCAACCTGCACTTGGCAAATGTAAACATAGCAGAAAACCAAAACGAAACAAACACGACCAACATCGGCGCATTCTGCAGGACGAGTAGTGCTTCAAGTGCCATAAACAACATCCGGTTGTCGAGTGTCAAAATTGCAGCCAAGCCCAATTCCACAGCAGACTTATGCAACTTTGGAGCGTTAGTGGGATATTGCGCCGGCGACATTGAAACTGTACAAATAAGCAAAGACGTCACAATCAACGTTTATACTGTTGAAGAGAATGAAAATGAAAACTTAGGCAGAATTTATGTAGGCGGATTGGTAGGAGAATTATCCGGAAGCCTACGGAATGTATCTCGGTTTAAAGAAGAGACAGGAACACCAGAAGAAGAACAGACTAAAGGAAAAGTTACCGTAACCTGTAACTGCCCCAACAAAATCGGAGAACGATATACGGGCGGCATTGTAGGACTATCAACAGGCGATGTAGCAAACTGCACTCTGGAAGCCACCGTAAATGCGTCTAACGCACGCGGCGTATTGGTCTACACGGGAGGTATTGCAGGAATGGCTCGTTATACTGAAGAAACTGAAGGTATCTCCAACTGCATTTTCAAGGGAGATATCCATAGTGGACTTGCCTATTCTACCGAAGACGGTCAAGTAGAAGGTCATGCCTACACAGGAGGATTGGCAGGTTTTGCAGCCATAGTCGGCTCTATCACGAACAATGAAATATATGGGACATTGCATGGACCGACAGAAAACGGACAATTCACACCTTTAGAGCATTCCGTATATGCTATGGGTGGACTTTATGGACAGATATACCAATCCTCCTCCTTAAACAATACAACTTGGATTACATTTAAGGATTTATATACCGGAGAAGACAACAATTATCACGTTGGGAAAATTGCCGGGAGAGCAGATGAAATAGGAACCGGTGATACCAGTAAGAATACTGAAACTACATTGGGAGATGTAGGATCTGACCTCGACAACGATGATATAGATGAAGATTTGGAAAACGGCAATTAATAAATTAATTGGATAATAAGAGAAACCATGAAACGAGTTAATAAACACATATTATATGCATTGACAGCTTCGTTACTCATGACAACCTACGCCTGCAACGAAGAAAAACCAACGAACACACTCTCGGAAATAGCAGATAGTGCGATTACATTCATCGGCAGTGTGGAAAGTAATGCTGTTTTATCCACACGTGCGTCAGATATAATGGGTAGCGATAATAACACCTACAACGAAGAAGACATCTACATTTGGCAACAAGTCGGCAACAAGACACCTACAATGAAAACATATAAAGTTGCAGGAGGAAAACAAGGACGATTGGAAACAACATCTGGAGAAGAATTGAAATGGGAAAGCGTGGATGCAATTCATGAGTTTTATGCCTGGACAGCACCTAATAAAAAAAATGAAAGTAATGTTACAGGAGGTGTAAACATGAATACAAATGATTCTTACACAGGAACCGTAACTTTCGGCACACAAGAAAAGACCGGATTGGAAACATTCATCGTTGCTCACGAAGGACCTATTTCTTATAAGGAATGGGGACAATACGTCAGTCTGCACTTCTACCATCCTGTAGCCAAAATAAGCGTGAACAGCATCACTCACATTGCAGCAGATGGTTCAACTAATCCCATCAATCGTTGCACTATCACATTCCCCAATTTAGCCTCATCAGCTACTTTCACGGCTACTGGTTACGAAGTTACTGAAGAAAAATACCCACCAGTTTTAACAGCAACCGAAACCAAGGGAATCACATGGGAATGGAAACAAGATGGCGGAAATGACTATGCACTCTATGTCTTCCCTTTCAAGTTCAACTCTGAGAATAAAACTGCAGAATATTACGAGCAACCCAGCTTTTTTATCATTACAACAAATTCGGGAACTTACAATGGCTCGTTAACAATGGTAAACAACCCAACAGAACTTCGCGCCGGAGATCATTTGACTATGAATCTTACCGTAAGAGACGGTGAGGTTAGTGGTATGTACTCATATATAACTGATTGGAATACAGAAGAAAAAGGTACCATTCCCCAGCACCGTGTCCCCGGCATCTATACCCAAGCCGATGCTCAAGCTTTGCTGAATGCTTTGCGGAATGGAACAGAGATTCCTGCCTATCTGATAGATATCGATGAAAGTAACAATACGAAAACCATCCGCTTTTTCACTCATGTAGATTGGAGTAAGGCAACAGGGGACATCACCATTCCCGAAGATTATGTCCTGGATGGTCAAGGCTATAACCTGACGTTACCGGAAGGCATGAATCTCTATGGAGTTAAGGGAGAAGGAGAAGATGAAGCAGGAAACATAAAGAATCTGTATGTCAATAGAGATGAAGATGAATACACGGTTGTGGAAGAACCCGATCCGGATACGGAACCTGATGAGGGAACAGGAGAAACGCCTGAAACTCCGGAAACCGAAGCCCCCGCAGAAGATACAGCTAATACATAAACTAAATCTTAAAATCTCTATCAATAGTGGGAAGCGTCCCACACACATTTTACTTAAATTAGTAATCTATAAGGAGCCGGTCCGCAGTGATGCGCACCGGCTTCGCCCTTATCGTAAAACAGCATTTTGAAGCAACCAAGCCCCTCCACAAACGAACATAAGCGACTCAGCCAATTCACTTATGTGAAACAGCCCACTTACTTAGAAGCTGTTTTGAATTTCTCCAAAAAGTTTTATTACAAAATTTGAATATCCGCAAACATCCCATGTAGGGGCGTA
>ULRZ01037271.1_pt1 | contig 14640 bp, 10 predicted proteins | sample 1955861 | NCBI WGS metagenome assembly ULRZ01 (sample SAMEA4835694, study PRJEB28245) | human gut metagenome | biome: gut microbiome; material: fecal sample | place: Denmark | collected 2008 | reverse complement strand
CTCCAGTCGCCGTCATATTTATCGGCAAGGGCTTCGCACTGCTCTTTCGTCGTGCCCTCGGCAACATATATGCGCGAGGAATAGGCTATTGCGCCGTCATAGTACATATCGAGGAAAGCGGACATGGTGTCGCGCATTCCGAGCGAACCGACAACGAGCAGAGTGCAGCCGATTATGCCGATAAGAGTCATTGCGGTACGCGACTTATGGCGCATGACATCGCGCAGATTCCAGCGCGTGCCGAACGAGAGCTTGTGGAAACCGTTTGTTCTCTCTATAAGCAGGGCTTTCATTCTCTTGGGCTCATACGGGCGCAGGGCATCGGCGGCGGTGCCGTGGAGTATCTTCTTGACGCACAAAAAACCGATAAGTGTCAGGATAAGTATAATCGCAACAACAATTATAATGCAGAACAGCGGCATACGCAGACGCCAATACGGCATATCAAGATATGTTCCCATCGTGCCGTTCGGGTTCATAACACTCCATGCGATAATATAGCCGAGCGCCGTTCCGAGAACGGAGCCGACGATGCCGATCGAAAAGGCATATGAAGTATAGTGCGCGAGAATACGCCTGTCTTTGAAACCGAGCGCCTTGAGCGTGCCTATCTGCGTCTTTTCCTTTGCGGTCAGCCTCTGCATGGTCGTTACCATAGTCAGAACCGCGATAAGCAAAAACAGCGGCGGCAGGACGGAGCCCATGGTTTTGCCCTCGTCGCTCTCGCCCTTCGCCTGGGCATAAGCCGTGCTCTCGTCCTTTGAAAGAATAAGCGTAGTCTTGCCGAGGGCATCATCGACTGAATTTTCAAACTGCTTTCTCGAATCATCGGAAATAACATTTATCTGCGGATAAAAATCCATGCCAACTGTCTTTTTATAGAGAGCCGGCGAAATAAACGCATAGCCGTAGGTCGTATAATCGGGCATGAGCTGCGTCTCATCGCGTACGCAGATCATATATTCGCCCGCTTTTATCAAGCCTTTGACCGTTCCGCTGACTTCAAAATTTTTATATACAAGCGTCAACTTGTCGCCGATCTTCACATCATTTTTAGAAGCGTAGATATCCGACAGCCAGATGCCGTCCTCGCTCGCGGAATTATATTCTTCGCCGTCCATGAGCACGAAGCCCGAGACATTCTCGTTCTCCGTAACGGTCATCGCGAGGCTATCGCCCTCACGCTCTTTCACATCGGCGTTGACGGAGAGATAACGCGAGGCTGATTTCACTCCGCTTATGTTCTCTATTTTTTCAAGCTCGTCTTTTGAAAAGCCCGACTCGGATATTATTCTGTAATCCGCATAGTTGGATTCTTTGAAAAACGAAGCCATGTTGTCCTCAATGCTGACCCATTCCATATTGAAGCCGACAAAAATACCGACTCCGAGGACTATCATGATTATCATCGAGATAAACTGCGCGCGGTAAAGACGCATAGTTCTCAAAAGCTTTTTGAACAGCATACTGCGCCTCCTTTACCAATCAATCTCATCGGCAGAAGCCGGAGAAGGCTGATCCTCACAGGAGACTATCCTGCCGTTTTTCACTCTTATAACGGTATCCGCCATCTTCGCTATATTCTGGTTATGAGTGACTATGACTATCGTCTTGCCGTAATCGCGAGCCATTTTGAGCAGCAATTTGAGCACGCGCACGCCGGTTTCGGAATCGAGCGCGCCGGTCGGCTCATCGCACAGGAGTATCTTCGGATTCTTCGCGAGCGCACGGGCAATAGACACGCGCTGCTGTTCGCCGCCGGAAAGCTCGGAGGGGAACTTCTTGAGATGATCCGCAAGCCCGACTTCTTCGAGCATCTTTGTCGCGGAGAGCGAATCCGGGGCTATCTCTTTGACGAGCGAAACATTCTCGTGAACCGTAAGGGTCGGGACGAGATTATAGAACTGGAACACGAAGCCGACTTTCTTCGCTCTGTAATCGGCGAGCTCATCGTTCGAGAGCTTCGATATATCCTCGCCCTCGACATATATCTTTCCGTCGGTCGGGCTGTCAAGTCCGCCGAGCAGGTTCAGAAGCGTGCTCTTTCCCGCGCCGCTGGGGCCGAGGATAACAACAAATTTTCCCTCTTTAAGCTCCATATTCACCGAATCGAGAGCCTTGAGTTCGTGGTCGCCGCTTTTATAGACGCGGCTCACATTTTCAAACTTTACTACTGCCATTGCTTTTCTCCCTTTCTTGCTCATATCTTCTGCTCATGTGTTCGAGACTGTCCTGCGGAACCTCCGAGAGCAGAGAACACACAGCCATTTGCAGATCCCCAATATCGGGGAACATACATCGCAGGCTCTCCGAAACTATCTCATAGTAATGACCGTAGCGGTGCGCGGTATCGTTGCCCGAATCGGTAAAATGCGCCACTCCGTAAGAGGTTTTGCTGATTATCCCGAGTTCCGAAAAAGTGTCCATCATATTGTGCACGCTCGGCTTTGACAGATTGAGCGCCGAAGCAAGGTCGACGCAGCGGACTCCGCATCCGTCTCTGTCGAGCTCCTTCATTGTCAGAAGGTAGCGTATATTTGACGCCGTAAGTGTTCTTCGGTTTGTCATGATCTTCCTCCCGCAATAAAGTGTCAAGCATTTGATTAGCATTTGCTAACCACAATCTTTAAAAATCGATTAGCCCCCGCTAATCAAGCTATATGATAAACTATTCTTTGCGCTGTGTCAATATGATTTTTTCCTGTTTTATTGACAGACTAACAAATTCGGCAACATCTACAAACGATTAGCATATGCTAACCGATAATCTTGTCAAAAAGCACGGGCACAAAGACATATTGATTTTCGGGCGGGCGCGTGATATCATTAATTATACAAATTTAATGAACGGAGGGATCAGATGCACCTGCAGGAATCCGGCGAGATGTATCTCGAAACAATATATGTACTTTCAAAGAAAGGCGTCGTGCGCTCGCTCGATGTCGCGGAATACATGGGCTTTTCAAAGCCGAGCGTCAGCCGCGCCGTTGGACTTCTCAAGCAGGGCGGCTATCTCCTCATGGACAAGGACGGATATCTCACACTCACCGATGCGGGGCTTGAGGTCGCGCACAAGATATACGAGCGGCACACCGTGCTCTCGAATCTGCTGATCCGCCTCGGCGTCAGCGAAGAGGTCGCGGTCGAGGACGCATGCAAGCTCGAGCACGACATAAGCGACGAGACATTCGCGGCGATAAAAGAGCACGTTGTCAAAAATATCAACAGTCTGAAATAATTTGCATCGATAAAAATCAAGCATTTTTACTTTTGCATTTTATTTTCAGAAATATTTAATAATGCAGATAGGCATGTTCAACAATTCGGCGCTTCCCATTTTGTTGAACATGCCTAAATATATTTGTGCGCTTGAAAAGCCTTTTTACACATGGTATAATAATTTGAGATTATGTGTAAAGACTTGCACATAAAGTATTACACAAAAGGAAGGTAGAAATGAGCAAAGGAAAGAACCAGGCGCCGAGCGGAGCTATTAAGCACAACACCTACACCGGCAAAGAGCTGACAGGTTACTTAGTAGGTCTCGCAGGACAGAACATCATCTACAACATCATCGCAGGCGGACTCCAGTACTACTGGCAGTCGATTATTTTTTTGCCGGCGATGGCCATCTCGGTAATATTCTTCGTCGCCCGCGTTTGGGATGCTATCAATGACCCGATGATGGGTTCGATAGTTGACCACACCAGAACAAAGTGGGGTAAGTGCAAGCCCTACCTCATGTTCGTCCCGATCCCGATAGGAATCATTACCATTCTCACATTCTGCAACAAGACATACACCGACTACACATCGACCGGTGCGCATGTACTGATTATCGCCTGGGCGGCAATCTCCTACATTCTCTGGGGTATGTGCTACACCGTCGGCGATATTCCGCTCTGGGGTGTAACCTCGCTTATGACCGACGACGAGAACGACAGAGCAAAGGCTCTTTCGCTCGCCCGTATAGTCGCAAACCTCGGTGCTATCGGCATGCTCATCACTTTCGCAGGAAAGGCTCTCTCCCCCATGTTCCAGGAGAAGAAAGGCCTTGACCTTATTCATGCGGACAAGATGTCCTATATCATAATCGCCGTTATCCTTACGATATTCGCAACTATTCTCTTCCAGTTTGCCGGCTTCTCTGTAAAAGAGAGAGTTCAGCAGTCCGAAAAGAAGTACACCATGAAGGAGAACTTCAAAATCGCGATCTCCAACGATCCGTTCAGAAGGCTCCTCCTCTCGGGCATTCTCAGAAGCCCCATCATGCTTCTCTCGATCGTCGGTCTGTCGCTCGTTATGTACTACTTCTTCGACAACAACCTTGCCAATCTTGTTGTTGACGGCCAGCTTCAGATTATAAAAATCGTTCAGCTTCTGGTTATGGCTATCGGCCTTCTCGGCGGTATGATCATCGGTACTGCCGCCACGCCGAAGATGTCCGCAAAGTTCGGCAAGAAGCAGCTCTATAACTTCTATTCAATCGCCGGTGCAGTTCCCTATGCAATGATCTTTGTCGTCTATAAAATAGCCGGCGGCAACCTTATGCAGAACATGGTTTATGTCGTTTTGATGGCTGTTATGATGTTCGCGGCTTCCTGGGCAATGGGCTCGATAAACATTCTCCAGTCGATAATGATAGCAGACTGCGTTGACTACGAGGAGTACAAGAACGGCGTTCGCACCGACGGCGTGTTCTTCTCCGGCCAGTCCTTCATCACCAAGCTTGCAATGGGCGTTTCCTCGCTCATCTCCGGCTTCATTTATTCGGCTGTTCACTACACCGCCGAATACATCGAGACTCTTAACCTCGACCTGGCGGCAGGAAAGTATCATTTCTACGAGGCGAACGACGGAAAATACGCAATGGCGATGTTCCTGCTTATTTCCATTCCGCCTGCAATCGGCATGCTGCTCTCCGCTATCCCCACTCTCAAGTATTCGCTCACCGATGCGGAGCACACAAGAATCCTCAACGAGCTTATTGAGAGACGCGCAAGCAAGAATAACGGAAGCAACGACTGATTGTCTCCGACAAATCAATAAGCACGGCGGTGCAGCTCACTCGGGCTGCACCGTTTTTTAATATGCATAAAAAATAACGGAGCAGGCAAAACCTACTCCGTTATTTTCTTTCGGGTTATTCGAGCGCCCCGTCTCCGCCCATGAGCGCCGTCAGCTCTCTTATGCGCTCTATCGGGAACGGCGGGGAGCACAGCGGTTTCATCGCTATGCTCATCAGCTTCATCGGGTTGTCGTCCGCGGCGACGCGGTTCGAGGACATCGCACCGCATCTACGGCAGCGGTGGACTATCGCCCATTCGCCGTTTTTTCTCACCCAGACCGCTATGGGATCCATGATTCCCCCGCAGTCCGCGGATCTGTCGCCCGGCTCGATATCGACGTGCAGGCTCGAGAGGCAATTCGGGCAGTGGTTTCTGTGGTCGCTGCCCGCTCCCTGCGGCACTACAGTGCGTCCGCACACTTTGCAGACAAAAGTCTCGTTGCAGGCGTGAGTCTTATAATAACCTTTTTCATACTGTTTGCGTTTGTTTTCGCGATTCATTTTTTTCTCCCGGGGATTGAGCTGCGGGAGGACGGCAGAGTGTGTTTTATTTGCCGACCTCCCGGTCAGCGCACGCTCTCCGGTGATTTTGTGATAAGTCTCAAACAAAATCTCCTTAGTTTTTTATTCAAGAAACGGTCAGATGACCGATATCCCGCGCATTGCGAAATAAAAGCTTATTTACCGAAAAGCTTCTTGAAGAGGTTGATTATCGCGCGGAAGGGAGCGGTGATAATCCTGAAAAGAATCTTGAAGAAGCCGTCCTTTTTCTCAACCGTTACGGTGAAATCGGATGAGGCTATGATATTGCCGTCATCGTCAACGAGAGTCATCGTTATTGTCGCGGTACCCTCTTTAATACCGGTCAGCTCGCCTTCGTTAGGCTCGACAGTAACGACGCTCGGATCCGAGCTGCTCCATCTATAATGATAATCGACATAGTCTTCCTGTATCACAGGAGTGTATATCAGCTTTTCTCCGACCTTTATGGTAGTACCGCCGTCGCCGAAGTCAATGACCTGAACCGTGTCTATCTCAACCTCGGCTGAAAGGTTCGATGCTGTATCCGTGACGCTTATTGTCGCGGTACCGACGGAGAGAGCCTTGACAAGTCCGTTTTCGTCAACCGAAGCGACGGACGGGTCGGAGGATGTCCACACGAGGTCGGGCAGCGACGCGCCGTCGGGCTGCGCAGCGGCAACAAGCTGATACGAGCCGCCGACGGGGATGGGAGAAGTGGGAGCCGCAAGAGTTATGCCGTTCGTTTCAACATACGTATACTCATCAAGATCGCAATAGATATTTTCGGTATGGCTGTAGAGATCATGCTGTTCGGCATCGGCTTCAGCCGTAACAGTAACGATACTTCTTCTTCCGCCGAGCAGTTCTTCATTCACTTCGAGCCTGTAAATTACGGATTCGCCGGGTTCAAGGCTTTCAAACTCGACTGTTTTGACATTATCGGGCGAAGTCGAATTGCTTATTTTCAGAGAACCGCCGGAGGCAACATTGCTAACATTGGTTGCAGTGATGATAATATAATGCACCGAGTCCAGAACAATCGGAGTTACAGAAACATCAAGCTTGCAATAACCTATCTTGATGCTGTTTGAATTATTTGAGCTATCCGCGTCGGCTACACCGGTCTCGGAAGCCGTGAATGTGTATGTGCCGATGGATATTCTATCTTTCATCGGGACATTTACAGTCACCTCTTCGGTCTGGCCGGGCGCAACGGAAACGGCGCAGGTGGTTTTGACAACGGAGCCGGTCGAATCGGTGACATTGATATCAACGCTCTTGAGATATTCCGTTCCATCATTGCGTATTTCAACGGTCACGGGCAGAGACGCTCCGGGAACAACCGCATCCTCATCATAATCTATCGCTCGCACGGAAACATCGTGGCGTTCGGTGAGTACAGTATAGGCAAGTTCGCACTTATCATCAACATTTTCTTCGGTTATGGTGACATCTCTTCTGGTCATGACCGCCATAATCTCGCCGTCAACGGACGCGGCAGAGAAAGTGTCGATATATTTTGTCTGATCGGTATATTTCACAGGTTCGGTGTAAGAGCCAAGTGCGGAATCATATTCTATGACATAAATATCAGAACCGGCATCCGTAGCAGAAAGGAACATCAGCTTGTTTCCGACAACAGCAAAGCGACCGGTTGCGCCGGAAATCTGACCGTTTATAACAGAGGTCACTGTCGTGCCGTCATATTTATTGAAAGTACCGTTCGAATACCAATAAAGAATGCCGTCAGAGGTAACCTTCAGTGAGGACAAAATGCCGCTGTCAATTGTCTGAGCATCCTTGCCAAGGGTCGTTTTGACAAGCTTTCTGTCGTCAGCGGTATTGAGGTCGTTATCCGCGTCGCAGATGTAATAAACATTATCGCCCTGAACCGCGATATCGACAATAGTGTTGAGACCGGAGGCAATCTCGGTCGGTTCGCTCCACGAAGAACCGTCGAAGGTCGAATACACAAGGGAATTTTCGTTATTCTGACCAAACGGGTCGCTGCCGTTCAACTGCCAGGCGGCGGTAAGAACGCCGTTGTTGACGGTTATTCTCGGCTCGGCGGAGATGCATTTTTCGCCGCTGGAGGCAATCTTCTGCACAGAGGCAAATCTTCCGGAAGCGGAATCAAACTTTGCCGCCGCAAGGTTCTGGGACGAGAAATACTCTTTGAGAGTGACATTGCCTGAGAATATCTTTGCGGAGTCGAGATATATGATATAAATATCTTTTCCGTCCGAATAAAGATACGGCATTGAGTCCGCGGTGGCGTTGCTGTCGAGCTGAACAGGTTCAGACCATGCGCCGGAGGACTTGTCATAAACGGAATACATTACTCTCGTTATGTTCGCCGCGTCGCGGGAGGTGTCCGCGCCGATATACGCCATAACGGTCGCGTTTTCGCTGCTGACGACCTGCGGCTGTGAGTTTCTGTATGTCTGAGTCAGAAGTGCTTTTATCGAGGCATCCTTTGCGGCTGCCTTGCGCCTGCCGGAGCTTCTTCCGGGCATCCATTCGGATTCGCCGCTGAGATAGGAAACATCCTGAAGAGTATAGCTTCCCGCATCGTAAAGATTCGTATTTGAAGCCGCAGGTGCGCGCGCGGGAGACTTCTTCGTCCTTGTATAAAGATGATATGTCTTATATGCAAATGGTTTTTCATATACAAAAGTAGCTAAATATGCCTTGATGCCAAGCTCACCGGTCAGGTCGATCTTATTGAGTCCGGTGGGGGCGGTCGTGCCTATTATCTGAATCTCAACATCTACGGTAGCTGTTCCGTATGCGCCGACGCCTACCACACTGCCGATACCCGCTCCGCCGAATGCCTTGAGATACGGGCTGAGAGTCAGGGCGCAGTCACCGGACAGGGTCTGCTTCTGATAATCATAGCTCGCCACGACGGCGCTCTTGACATTCATGCCCGCGTCAATTTTTATAACGACCGGCACAACACCAACCGTCATCTGCTGAGTCATGGAATATCCCTTTATATCGGCAATGATATAAAGATTGACTGTAACCGTAGTCAGTCCGTCCTTGCCAAAAGTGCCCTCGCCGTAGCCGACAAAATCTATCGATATTCCGTCGAGACCCGGGACATTTGACTTTTTCTGGCTGTTCATCACTTTTTTGAGCTTGGACTTGTCGCCGCTGCTCAGATATTTTTTAGCACCCTTGCTGTAGTCATTAAGGGTCTTCATGGTATCCTTGAGATCTTTGATATAGGAATCCATGGTCTCCTTGTCCTGATTTGTCCAGCCGGTATCGGGCTTTTTCTTGTGATTGGTTATGTTCGCGTTGAGTCCGACATGAATCTTAGAGCCGCCGTCTCCGTCATCGTCAACATAGACATCAACGGGAAGAGACGGGAGAGAAAGGGAAACTTCACTGCCGCCGAGATACGGAATATCACTGCTGAGTTTGAGCTTCAGCGAATTGCCGAGGCTTATCGAGTTTGAATCAACCGCCTTGTCATCGACAAAGGAGAGGTTGAGCGGAGTTTCGACCTCTTCGCCGGAGGTCGAGGTGACCTTGACGGTTATTCCGCCGCCCTTCGAAAAATTCTTGACCTTAAGCGAATTGAAAACGCCGTCGGTGGATCTTGCAACGGTTTTGTCATTTTGCATCAGCCTGTATTCGGAGACGGAACCGGGCACATTTGCGGAACAATTTATCCGGAAGCTCTGCTCCTTTGTGCTCAGGCTCAGGCGTTTTGTGCCGACGAGAATATCCTGAGTGAGCGCGCTGCCGACATATTCGGCGTTGCGCAGCTTATAGGCATCCTGCGAGCCCTTTTTATAGAGGCAGAAAACATCAAAGCCGCTGCTGCTTTTTGAGTAGTTTGTATTTTTTGTGTCATAGGTGTAGTAGCCATCCTTGGAAATAACTATGCGCGGCTCGCCGACGGTGTTTTTATTGAACGCCGCCATGCCGTCGGAATCCGTCAGCTTTTCCGTGGAATTCCATTTGACCTTCGCTCCGCTCAGAGGCTTGCCGTCCGACCCGGTCACGAAAACGGCATATTCGCTTTTGGAGAGCTTTTCGAGTTTAGATTCAAAGATTCCGGATGCCAGATTTGAAATTTTTAAAGCGGGACGAACTCCACCACAAGTATAGTCAACATCCCAGCCGAAGTAGTCGAGGGCGCCGTCGCTGCCGACGTTGCACGCATAGCCAGAATCGACGCCGGCAGACCGCAAAAACTGGTACGAGCACTCGTTTGCTCGGTAGACCTGCAATCCCTGACATTTTGCATAGTCAGTACCCTTTGCCTGACGGGCAGAGCTTGAATCTGTATGTGCGGGGAAGCCGTATGCGGTGTTCTGCATCTCGCTCCAAGAGAGCAGGAAAACCTTGTCGTAAGTTGTCTCGCTGTCGTATTCACTGCATGAAGTCGAATATGCTTTATTATCTAATTCGGAGGTCAAAATGCTCGCCTTCTGTGAAGAAGAAAATGCGGTGTTATAGAAATCATCGTTGAGCCACGCTCTGATGCTGCTCGCGGCATAGTTATTGGCATAGGCATCTCTGTAGCGGCTATTATAACAAGGAGTGCTTCCGCCTTGCCACCATACCGTGTTGTGATACGCCTGAGAGTCAATTATGCTCTCACAAAGAACCAAACCCGTTGAGGGGTCAAGGACGCGCCATTTCAGAGGCTCATATTTGAAATAGTATATATTGTCTGGAGTATACCCGTTGTCGTCCTGATATGTACAGTCGGGCGAGTGAGATCCTGAGTATGAAAACCATGTAGCATACGGTCTGTACTGAGAAAAAGTGACGGCGCGGTATTTTGTGCCGTTATATATAAAATCGGCATATTTCATCCAATCGCCCTGAACCTTGGTATCACGACGGTCGTTGTAGATGTCTTTGACGGTGTAATATCCGTAGCTGACCCAGGTTTTTGAAACACCGTTAGAGCGGAAACGAGCGACGAATCCGTGACCTCGCTCTGCGGATAAGAGCCGAATTCGACGATGTCGCCGACCTGGTGGGTGGGGCTGAGTGCTTCGGCTTTGGGCGCGAAAATGCCTGCCCAATCAACGCCGGCAAGCTCGCTCAAGGGCGCGACGCCGAGCACCATGATGAGTGCAAGGGTCAGAGCCAAAAGCGACTTGAAAATGTTTTTCCGTTTTGTTTTCATGTTTTTTGCCTCCGTTTTATTTTTTACGACAGTGCCGTTTTATACCTTGGTTGTGGGGTGCGGGTCAATATATTTTGTGCGGATTTCGCGGGCGGATGATATCCGCCACTACGGTCGGTAGGATAAATCTTTGCGAAGATTTTGTGCCGCCGTCGACGGCAGCGGTGCGTCGGGTCGCCGCACCCTACAAGGTGCTCCCCTGCATGGGAGCCTATGGCGGTGTGATTTTATGCGCTTTATACACCGTCGGAATTTCTTTCAAATATATAATAGCACTCTTATTTTTCTTGTCAACAGAAATGGAACGAAACGCATTTAAAGCGGTATGAATGCGACGTTTGATTCTTAAATGCAAATCAGATGACCGATATCTCGTCTGTGTATTCCGCTCCGCACGGCATTATCGACGGCAGAGCGAGAGAGAATAGGTCGGCGGCGCGCTCTTCGATTGAAGAGATACGTTTTGCGCGTTCGCCGAGCTTTTTTATATCCGCCGCGCGCATAACTATCGGCAGTTTTGCGCTCGAACGCATGGCGCGGAGCTTTTCGCGTCCGATAGCGTTGAAGCCAAGCACGCGGATATACGGCGGTATGCCCTCGCAGTCGGACGCCTCGATACCGAGCAGAAGAGCCGCAACAGCGCGCCTTATCCGCGCATGGGAATAGCGTTTGGTCTTGGCGAGAGAATAAAGTTCGTCGAGCGAGGAGGCGCTGCGCGAGGCTGAATATATGCGATTTTCGAGTCCCTCGGAGATATCCGGCACTGCGGCTATTTTTTCGGGCGTTGAGATACGCAGGCACGCAAGTACGGCTTTTTCGAGAACATTTATATCCGCCGGCGCTCTGCCCGCCTCTATCTCCGCTTTCAGTATCTCTGCGGCATTTTCGGGCATGAGGTCGTCAAAGTCCTCCCCTGCCCTCACGCGGGTGCGTATGAGCGACGCGCTCGCAAAGGAGTTCACCGCCTCGCCGCTGTCGTGACCCGCTCCCTCGCGCTTGACGGCGAACGGAGCGAGCTCGGATTTGAGCGTATCTATCGCGCGTATATATTCAACAGCGAGTGTATCGTTCGGCGACGAGAGCACCGATGCGACGCGGGGATCGAGCTCTTCCACGGCGCGCTGTCTCGCTGAAGCAAAGCTCACGCCGGAGAGCAGGTTTGCGCGCATACTCTCGCGTACGGTATAATCATCGACCGCGCGGGATGCGGCTCGGAGAAGTTCTATATTGGCACATTCGCTGCCGAAACTCAGCGTATCGACGCACCCCATGGCGTCGAGCAGCCCGACAGCTCCCCTCGCAAAGGTCTGCGCCGCAGCGCACGCCCACGGGACAGGGAGCGAAACAACGAGATCCGCACCGTTCATCAGAGCCATGTGCGCGCGCGCGTTCGGATGCATCAGCGCAGTCTCTCCGCGCTGGACGAACCAGCTGCTCATCACGCACACAACTGCCGACGCGCCGTTTTCACGCGTGCGGGCTATATGATATGCGTGCCCGTTATGGAACGGATTATATTCGGCGACGATGCCTGCGGTGCTCATCGGGCTCACTCCTTTCCGTTTTTCGACAATAAGACAGGGGAATTCTGCAAGAACTGCTTGAAAAATCCTCTTATAGTATATATAATATATCAGTAACGGGCTTGTTTCAAGCAAATCTTTTTATTTGGAGGCAATACTCTTGAAAATTCTTGTTATCAACGCCGGAAGCTCATCGCTTAAATATCAGCTCATCGACATGGACGGCGAGCAGCTTATAGCAAAGGGCATCTGCGAGCGTATCGGTATCGACGGCAGAATCAGCGGCTCGACCACGGACGGCAGAAAGTTCAAATACGACGTAACTCTTGAAAACCACACCGCGGCTTTCCTCGAGGTCAAGAAAGCTCTTACTTCGGGCGACTGCAAGGTTATCGACGATCTCTCCGACATTTCGGCTGTCGGTCACCGCATAGTCCAGGGCGGTTCTCTGTTCAAAGAGAGCGTACTCGTTGACGAGGATGTTATCGCCGGCATCGAGAGCCTGTGCGATCTCGCTCCCCTGCACAACGCCGCTCACATTCAGGGCATCCGTGCCTGCCGCGAGGTCTTCGGCGAGGATGTTCCGGAAGTTGTTGTTTTCGACAACGCTTTCCATTCGACCATGCCCCCCGAGGCATTCCTTTTCCCGCTGCCCTATGAGTACTACGAGAAGTACAAAGTCCGCCGCTACGGCTTCCACGGCACATCGCACCGCTTTGTCAGCGCTCGCTGCGCGGAAGTTATGGGCGTTGACCTCAAGGATATCAAGCTCATCACCTGCCACCTCGGCAACGGCTCTTCCATAACCGCTATCAAGGACGGCAAGGTTATCGACACGAGCATGGGTCTTACTCCCCTCGACGGCTTCATCATGGGCTCGCGCTGCGGCGGAGTTGATCCCTCGGCTATCACCTATCTTCAGGAGAAAGAGGGCTGGACTCCCGCAGAGACAGCTGAAATCCTCAACAAGAAGTCCGGCGTTCTCGGCATCTCCGGCGTATCGAGCGACGACAGAGATGTTCTCGCCGCCGCAGAGGCAGGCAACGAGAGAGCCGCTCTTGCAAGAAGCATCCAGCGCTATCAGATCCGCAAGTTCATCGGCGCATATGTTGCCGCGATGGACGGCGTTGACGCAATAGTCTTCACTGGCGGCATCGGCGAGAACACCTGCGACCTGCGTGAGGATGTCTGCAAGCATCTGACTTATCTCGGCGTGAAGATAGACAGCGAGAAGAACCTCGAGCTCAGAAAGGGCAAGGAGGGCGAGCTTTCGACCCCGGATTCAAAGGTCCGCGTCTTCGTTCTGCCCACCAACGAGGAACTGCTCATAGCCAGAGACACCAAGGCTATCGTCGAGAAGCTCTGATATGAACGGCTGCAACACTTTTATATTTGACAGTTTACCGGAGAAGGAGCTTATCCCCCGGTTTGAGATAAGCTCCTTCCACTGGGAAAAAGACGGATATTCGCGCCCGGAGAGCTCCGTGCGGTTCTGCGCGGTGAAAAACGAGGGCTACTATGCTTTTCTTGAAAGCTCCGAAAGCCCCGTGCTCGCGAGATACACAAAGCGCGACGATCCGGTATATACCGACAGCTGCCTCGAAGTGTTCATTGCTCCCGTCAGCGGGCGCAGCGAATACATAAACTTCGAGATGAATCCGAACGGCGCTTATCTGTCGCAGTTCGGAAGCGAGAGAAACGGCCGCGTGTTCATAAAAGAACTGACCGCAGAGACCCCGCGCGTCAGTGCAGGAGTTTACACAGACAAAGAGGGCTGGCATGCTCAGCTGTTCATCCCGGAAGGGCTGATATCGTCGCTCTACGGCTGCGAGTTTTCGGTCGGCGAGGGGGAGATACGCGGCAACTTCTATAAATGCGCCGACGACTCCCCGACCCCGCACTACGGTGCGCTCTTCCCTGTTGACAGCGCTTCTCTCGGCTTTCACAATCCCGAAAGGTTCGGCACTATCAAAATAATCAAAAGGTGATACAGATGCAAACGCAGAATGCTCCCTTTCCGCTGCAGCAGATAATCGATGAATTCGGTTTTGAGGGAGAATATATCGGCTACCGCGTTTCAAACGACGGTCATATAAACAACACTTTTGTTCTCGATTTCAAGAATGCTGACGGCAGCAGCACAAGCTACCTTGTTCAGCTGATAAACACAAATGTTTTTAAGAATCCCGACGAGCTGATGGAGAATATCGTCGGAGTCACGGGATATCTGCGCAACATAGTTATCGAGCGCGGCGGCGACCCGGAGCGCGAATGCCTCAGGGTGTTCTTCACAAAGGACGGCAAGCCCTATTTCAGAACAGAGAACGGCGAATGCTGGCGATGCTACAATTTTATCACCGGCGCGCACG
>ULRZ01032372.1_pt1 | contig 14640 bp, 17 predicted proteins | sample 1955861 | NCBI WGS metagenome assembly ULRZ01 (sample SAMEA4835694, study PRJEB28245) | human gut metagenome | biome: gut microbiome; material: fecal sample | place: Denmark | collected 2008 | reverse complement strand
TGCTCTTCCGGCTATGCATATGGTTATGAAATATGCGCCGGCACTGCTGTAGTTGAAGTTTTTCAATCTGTTCGGTTTTCTGTCCGGTAACGCCATATTAATCACCTCTCCAATATATTATCATATGGAGAATAAAAATCAACCGTAATTTTTTTGCCCCATTTACAATACCATTTGTAGGGTGCGGCGACTCGACGCACCGCTGCCGCCGTCGGCGGCACAGAACGCAAGCCGGAACAAAACGAATTAAGCAGCACAAACGAAACAATAAAATTTTCAGTGACACTTGCGCGTCAAAGGGTCGTCGGGGTCGCCGACCCCTACAGGGTAGGTGCGTACAATGCAATCATACCGACAACGCACGGGCACGGCACGAACATTTCTTGCATTTTCTCAAATTCCCCGCAGTCCATTGTAGGGTGCGGCGACTCGACGCACCGCTGCCGCCGACGGCGGCACAGAACGCAAGCCGGAACAAAACGAATTAAGCAGCACAAACGAAACAATAAAATTTTCAGTGACACTTGCGCGTCAAAGGGTCGTCGGGGTCGCCGACCCCTACAGGGTAGGTGCGTACAATGCAATCATACCGACAACGCACGGGTACGGCACGAACATTTCTTGCATTTTCTCAAATTCTTTGCAATCCCTTTGTAGGGTGCGGCGACTCGACGCACCGCTGCCGCCGTCGGCAGCACAGAACTCAAGCTCCAAACAAGGCAAATTAAACAGCATGAATATAGCAAGCGCACACTCTGTCCCCAATTTCGGACTTTCCAATCCTTGATTGAATATATCAATAAAGCAATTTTTGTGCAAAGTGCAAAAAATGGTTTTGGTAAAATAAATCGTTTCTAATCTATATATAAAATTTGAACTTTTCTGTTGACAAACAAAAGAGGCGCGAGTAAAATAAGGTTACAGTGTAATGGTATAGGTATGCGGAGAGGTGGCCTCTTTTCGCAGAAACCGATGTCGTTGCAGTTGCGGCAGCGCCAATGACGCCGCTGCGGAAAAATAAAAAGGGCAAGAAAATGCACCGTACGCCATGCGTACAAGCCCGGTGCAAAAATCAAAAGAAAGGTGATAATTATGAAGACAAGAAAAGTCGGCAAGATAGTGTCGCTGCTCGTCGCCATAGTGCTCGTTGCAACGATCATGATTCCTGCCGCCAGTGTCCTCGCCGATAACGGCAGCAGCAATGCTGTGACCTCCGGAATTGACTGGAACGGCAAGGATATTCTTACTGTCAGCGGAGCGTCGGCTTATGAGCAGCTCAGAGATTACCTCAAGACTGCTCAGCCCGGAGATGAGCTGAAGATCCGTCTTGACGCCGATATCGAGCTGCCCAAGTTTGGCGTCTATAAGAACGAAAATGGTAGTCCTGCCTCGGACGCTTCTGCCGGTAAGTATTATTCGTATGCTACATACGGCGTGTTCAAGGATGCTTATAAGAGGGAAGGAAATAATTGGCGTCCCATCGTGAACCATAATAAAAAGCATCAATTTGGCGTTAAGGAGATTTTGGGTCGTTCCGGAAAAGCAACTTATGAAGCTGATTATGACGGATTTTTGAATCAAACTCCGAAGATAAGCACGAACCCCTATAAGACTGTGTTCAAATTTGCCGATCCGGGCGATACGACCACCCGCGCATTCCTCAACTATGACCTTGAGGGCAAGGAAAGCTTCACGGCCGCCGACAGAGAGCGCTTTGAGAGACTCGATACCGATCAGAAGAAGCTCATGGCCGGCGCGAGAGGAAACGAGCAGTTCGGCCAGAGTGCCGGCAAGAGTTCCAGTTACGATACGGCTGATTTCACCGAGTACGATGAGGCTATGCTCTGCGTCAAGAAAGACGTTAAGGTCTGCTTGAACCTTAACGGCCATAACGTTTCCGGCCTTAACTCCCTCGGCAGCCCGTATACAGGCTCTCCGAACTATCAGACTTCGATTTTCGTTGTCAAAGGCGAACTGACTGTTGTTGATGAACATACCACCAACGCAGGTAACGAGGTCGGTATGATCACCGGCGGAACCGGCTCTATTTACGGCAAGCCGCAGTACAGCAGAAACGGCAATTCGAACTACGATTTTGTGGATTCTAACATATATCAGGGTGTCGCTTATTACGGAGTCGGTCTCGGCGATAATGCTTCTGATCCCGATAAATGGGGCGATGCCTATATAATCAGACTCGGAAAGGAAGCTCCCGACGGCAATTTTTGGCCCAAACTTCCCACTCAGTCTTGGGATATCGCCAATAAAGTCGGTAACTACCGTATTTATACTAACTACTACAGCCGTTTCTATGCCAATGTTAAGGAAACTCACGGCGGCGGTGTCTATGTTGCCCCCGGCGCAAGCTTCACCCTTCTCAGCGGTAAGATTTCCGGCAACAGCGCATGGCGCCTCAACAATACCGAAGATTTGCTCAACACAAATAATAATTTCATCTTCGATGTGAAGTCCAACGCGGTTGCTTGCGGCGGCGGCGTCTATGTTGACGAGGGCGCTACCTTCACCATGAAGGGCGGCGAGATTTCCAACAATGCTGTCCGTGTTTATAACAAGAAAGATGACAACTCGGATGCGACCGCTTACGGCGGCGGCGTTTACCTTGCTAAAAAAGCTGTGATGAACATGACCGGCGGTAAGATAGTTGAAAACGCTTCTTATGCCGAGACATTCGACCCAACTGCCGACAGCCCGAAGTCTGCCCGTTCCTACGGCGCAGGCATCTATGTTCACGAGAATGCAATCTGCAACATCATAGGTGAAGACGCTGAGAGCGGCGCCACCACCCTTGATATGGTTAAGAGCTTCCCCTCCGTATCGAACAACTCCTGCGGAGCTCTCGGAAGAAAGACCACAGAATCCGAGCAGGATGTTACGGTTGAGGGCGGCGGCATCTATAACAGCGGTACGCTCAACCTCAGAAACGCCCTTGTTTCCGCGAACGACTTCGCGGAGGGCGACATCGATGTTCCCAACGCAAGCCAGAACTGCACCCTTAACAACGCTATTTACGTTAAGCGTGACGAATACCTTCCCGAAGACAAGAGAACAATAACCTATACCGACGGTAAGACCGCGACTCTTCCCGGCACAGGCACTGGCCTTGCGCTCTATGTTCTTGATTATTGGGAAGATGGGCGTCCCAAGACCTATATTACCCGTCTTGATGACCAATTCAACGAGAACCTCGAGCTTGCAACCGAAGCCATACAGCATGAGATACACGGCATCTACGGCACAATGCACGGCAACGAGGAGTCCGCTATTTTCTCCAACGGCGCCGGTATCTGCCTCAACGAGAAGGCTACTATAGTCATCGGCGAGCGCGTTTGGGTTATCGATAACTATGACCTCGTTACAACAGGCCACAAGGCTTTCGCAAGCGTCAGAGATTATACAAGAACCTGGCAGCAGACCAAGAATATTACGGACGACAGAGTTGTAAAAACAAATGATAACGGTACAGGCGCAAATTACACAGACCCCGCCGGCGGATATGTCTATAACAACGAACATGTTGCATCCGTACCCAAGAGCCAGAACGACGGCAAATATACATGGCACCGCATGGACGGCTATGCTTTCTCCGATACTACCGATGATATCTATCTGCCCGAGGGCAAGGTCATCTATAAGGGCGGCAGCCTCTATGAGACCAAGATAGGCGTCAACTATTGGAACATGGTCAACGCCGACGGCGAAGAGATCGCGGCAGAGAGAGGCAAGGGTCAGGCGGGAAGCCAGGCCGGCAACCGCGTTCTCCTCGTAGACGGTAATGTTCTCGGCAATCTTGACAGAAAGATTTGGACCGGCGACACCACTACGCCCGTCCAGTCCGATATCCAGTTCTTCTATCTCAACGATAACAACAAGAACTGGGAGCGTTATAAGAACTACGAGAAGGACGCTAACGATCTGTGGTATGACTACGACAAGAACGCATATAATTACGCTCTGCCGGGATATATCGAGAAAGGTCCCATGGGATATCAGCTTTGCGATTTGAATGCGACAAACTCATCAGACTTTGAGGACAGAGTCAGAGTTAGAGTTATCGATACCGACAACAGCGGAATAAACAAGGATGCTTCCCCGTATGAGGGCTATATAAACTATAATGTTACTTATCCTGTAAAACGCTGGGCAGACGGTCAGAAGGCTGATCCCCTCACCGGTTATGATGAGCATAAAAATGGCGGTTATTGGAGATATTATCAGAAAGAAACTTATCGAATAAGCGACCCCACATGGTCGCCCGATAACACGAAGGAATTCCGTCCTAAGAACGGCGCGCTCTCGAACGCGATTGTCAACTTCCCGCAGAGAGCCTACCCCGTAACGGCCGAGATGAAGAACTCTCTTCCCTCGTCCTACCTCAAGGCTAAGTACATGGATTACAAGGTAGTCTATGATGACAACCAGTTCGGTACTTCGACCGAGCCCGTTATCCGCCTCGGTACCTACAGCGATCCGGTGAGCAACGACACCATCCGTAAGATGTTCGTCACCGTCAACTTTGATGAGGCTGATAAGCACTATTACGGTGTAAGCAACAACAGCAGCATCGTTTACAACAGCGGCAGCGAGGCAACAAGCGCGCAGACCGATAAATTCACGACTAATAATACTGCTTTTGCAAATGTTGATGCTTCGGCGCTGTTCTATGGTGCAAACAGAGTTAAGGGTACTATTGATATCGCAAAGATTGTTCCTAACTATGCATCTTATGGTAAGGGCGATATTCTTGAAGACCTCAGAAGAGCGGCTTCTGACCCTGCAGATTCTTCACTCTCTTATGATGATGCGGAAAAGAAAAATGAGTCAATCGATCTGTACTTCAAGGGTTGGAAATATTACACGTCTTATGGTGACGGCCCCAAAGTCGAGACACTCAGCAATTCCGTCGAAGAGAGCAGAATTGTGGGAACATCACTTACCCACCGCGGCTACTTCTCTGTTGACCTTGCAAACATCTTCAACCCCAACATCAACTCGCAGCCCTGCCCGTCCCTGACGGCTATTTGGTACACCAAGGAAGAGCTTGCCGCAGCGCGTCAGAACCTTTCTGCCTGCAAGGCGCAGCTCATTCTCGGCACTGACGGACACATTTATATCAGAGTTATATCTGTTCTTGGCGCTTATGGTAAAGATAGAAATAATCTTCAGCCCATTCAGGCCTCCGACGCCAACAGTAGCTTGAGTTCGCTTTACTATAACGCGCCGACCTTTGTTGCGGATAAACTCAATGCTACTCCCACTCTTGAGGGCGGCTATAAGGCTACTGTGAACAAGGGCAATATTGCAGCCAAGAACTATTCTGCAAGGGTTGTCAAGAAGATTATCTGCAACGACGATGAGAAAAACACTTTTACAATTGATATCTATGATTATATCAGCGGTAATGTAAAGGATGAAAATGACATTTGGGTCAAGTTCATCAACTCCAACCCTGCATATAAGAAAGCTAACAATAGTAAGAGCAACACTTATGTCTCGTTCATGTGGACAAATATCGACACCGGTCTTACACTTGATAAGATATCTAACGCTGACGGCTCCGACTATTCGGATGTTGCAAAGGAAGTTTTGTTTGTTACCCCCTGCATTGAGCTTACAAAGGATCTGGCTGGTAATGAACATGACAGCTATTATTACGGTGCCTCAAGAGGCTTTAGCATAGCCTCTCTTGATACGCAAGATCAACATAAGCTGCTTGAACAGGCAAAGGCAATGAACTGATTAGGAAGGGGATTTAAAATGAACACAAATAAATATGAAAAGCCCCTTGCGGAGGTCATCTACTTTGACCTTTATAAGGTCAGAATGGGTGTTGGTCAGGACTCAAAGACTCATACAGTAACAGAACCGGTGACCCAATCCACTAATGCCAAGCATTATGATTTTGGCGACCTCGGCTAAGAAAGGAGCACTGTAAAATGAAGACATCGCTTAAAAGAATTATTGCATTTGTGCTTGTTCTTGCACTCAGCTTCGCGGCATTTGCAACCGTGGTTTCTGCTGCTCCCGTCTCTGCGTCTGCTAAGACTGAATCGGCAAGCATCGGAAGCTTCTTTAAGAAGCTTGCTGATGCTATAAAAGGCTTCCTGGATAAGATATTCAACAAAAAGCCTGATCCGGAGCCCGAGCCCGAGCCTGACACAACCACAACTGAACCCGCTCAGTCAGACTCCGACAAGATAGTAGATGATTCGTGGGATTTTGTCGACAAGACCGGCGATGTGGATTATATAGGCGGAGTCCACTAATGGATTTTACTGCGAAAATTGCAGATTTAACTGTAGGTATTTCCTGCAAGTATAGGCTCGTTGAGTCTATATGCAGGGAGTACCTTACGGAGGATGCTCCTATGTTTTGCGTAAGGGCTTCCGAAGAACACAAGGAGAAGCTCAGAAATTATTTTTTGGGCTTCTCTGAAGTCTTTTCTGATGAATATCTTGAGTCGGCCGTTATAAGTGAATCTATTGCCGATGAAGTTTTCAATTACAATGCTGCGGTTTTTCATGCGGCACTGATTTCTTTCGACGGCCGCGGAGTTGCTTTCGCCGCACCCAGCGGTACCGGCAAAAGTACGCATATAAGGCTGTGGCGGCGCTTGTTTGGTAGCAGAGTGGAGTGTATTAATGGCGACAAACCGTTACTTTTATTTCGTGACGGAAGATTTTTTGGTGCCGGAACTCCATGGTGCGGAAAAGAAAACTGGGGCTGCAACAAAACTGTACCGCTTGAAGCGATTTGCTTTATCGAACGCTCAGATACAAATAGCATAAGGCCTATCAAAGACAACGGAGAAAAAATGCGACGAATGTTTAACCAACTCATGATTCCCGAAGATAGGGACGGGTTGATGGTGAAATATCTTGATTTTGCAAATAAGCTGATAAATACCGTCCCGTTCTATCTGCTTCGCTGCAACATGGAACTTGAAGCTGCGCAGACGGCACATGACGGTATTTTCGGCATGATATAAAGAGGTTTATTATGAAGATAAAAGACGGATTCTATATGACGGAAATCGGCTCTGATTATGTGATAATCGCCGGAACTCCAGAGGCAAAAAAACTGTTTGGCGGCATGCTCCGGCTGAATGAAACGGGTGCTTTCCTCTGGAAAAAGCTTATTGACGGAGCGACCGAAGAGAAGCTTGCCGCTGCGCTTGCGGCTGAATATGGTGTTTCCGGTGAGGTTTCTGCAAAAGATACGGCTGATTTTCTCGGTACTATCCGTTCCGCCGGTTTTGTTGAGGAATAATATGGACGAGAATGGTCTGATGCCATATGAAGTGCTCTTTACTGTTGTGGATAGTGTAGTTATCGAACCGCGGGGTGTCAGTATGCTCCCTTTTCTCAAGGAGGGCAGGGACTCTGTGCACCTTGTAAGACCGGCTGCCGCGCCGCAAAAATATGATATTGTGCTCTATCGCGTGCGTGATGAATATGTGCTACATCGAATTATCGGTTTTGACGGCGATAATTATATAATCTGCGGCGACAATTGCCGCGGCTGGGAGCGCGGACACGGGCGAGGGGATATAATAGCCGTCGTCGATGAGATATACAGAAACGGCAAGCCCGAAAAGCCGCACTGTCTCAAAAATCGAATCTACGAGCGTCTTTGGTGCTCTTCAATGCTAAAAAGAATAGTTATGAGGCTGAAAGCTTATATGTAAAATGCTGAAATTGTAAATTTTAGCATTTTTTATTTATAATTCTACTAAAAAGTGTTTTTTTTGTACACTTCCTATATAATATGACATACATTGTATTTCATATGCAAAATATAGGAGGTAAAAAATGAAAAAGGTATTGAAATCAGCAGCGGCAATTCTGATGGTTTTGACTCTCGCTTTTTCGGCGTTCGCCATAGGCGGCGTTTTCGCCGAAGAAACAGAGCCTCTGAGCAGCTTTGCCGTCTCTGCGAAAGGCAGCGGAGCTGATTCGGCCGCACTCGGTACCGTCTCATGGTGGAAGAGCGACGTTGATGGCAAATATTATATGTTCATGCCGTCAAAATCCGACCTTTCATCAATAACGGTCTGGTTCACTGCGGCAGACGACGTTATGTGTGACGGAGTCAAGCTCGAAAGCGGCGCGCAGACAGGAATGTTTGCAAACGGCGGCGAGTTTGTTCTTACCGTCGGAGATGCGAAGTACACGGTAGTGTTCCTCAATTCGAGCAAGCTCCCGACAATGTTTATCAACACTCCCGAGGGCGGACTCGATAGAATACACGCCGACAAGTCCCACAAGGAAAAGGGCTGCACCATGCTCGCCATTAACTCAAATGGCAAGGTAGACTATGATGCAGGGCTCGCTTCAATGAAGGGCAGAGGCAACTCAACCTGGGGCTATCCGAAAAAGCCCTACAACATCAAGCTCGGCTCCAAAGCAAAGCTTTTCGGCATGGAAAAAGCGAAAAGCTGGTGCCTGATTGCAAACCACGGCGAAAACAGCCTTCTCAGAAACCAGCTGGTTTATACCCTCGGCGGTGAAATCGGCATGAAAGAGAGTCCGGATTGCAGAAGTATAGACCTTTATATTAACGGCGAATATCAGGGAGTTTATCTCATCACCGAAAAAGTCGAGATAAACAAGAACCGCGTTGATATCTTTGATTTGGAAGAAGCTACAGAGGATGCGAACGGCGGAGTGGATCTGTCAACCTTCTCGCCTCTCGGCGTCCGCACAAGATTCAGCGGATATCTTGAGAATACTCAGAAGTGGTATGATATTCCCAACAATCCCGAAAATATCACCGGCGGATATCTTCTTGAGTTGGATTTCAGCGAGAGATATGAGGCCGAGGCAAGCGGATTTGTAACCAAAAAGTCGCAGAGTGTTGTTATAAAATCGCCCGAATACGCTTCGCAGGCGCAGGTTGAATATATCAGCCGCTACTGGCAGGAGTTCGAAGACGCATTATACAGCAGCGACGGATATAACGATCTCGGCAAAAAAATGTCGGATTATATCGACGTAACATCCTTTGCGAGAGCATATTTTATTCAGGAGTGGTCGAGTAACTGGGATGTCGGCCTGTCGAGCGCCTTCTTCTACAAGGATCTTGACAGCAAGCTGGCAGCAGGCCCGATTTGGGATTTCGACGAGTGTCTCGGCAATGCCCACGGCGCGAGAGACGGAGTGGATTTGACCGATCCCAAGAATATCCACGCGAAGATTAGAAACCTGTTCTATGATTCGCTCATGGGCAGCAACGACGTTAAGGCTACACCCAACGTTTTTGCCCTTGCTTACAGACACGCGGAATTCGCGGAGTCCGTCGAAGAACAGATGAAGAGCAATTTCGTTCCGGCTGTGCAGAGGATTATGGCCTCCACATTTGACGATTTTGCAAACAGCATTCGCAGCTCTGCGGTAATGAACGCAATACGCTGGAATACATATGGAACAACGGATCTTGCCGCAATAATCAATCAGTATGACGGAGAGATAGAGTATATCCGCGAGTTCATCAACATAAGAACTCCGTTCCTTGCCGAAACCCTCACCCTCAAGAACGAGGGCTTCACGATAGCTCATATCCCGTCGCAGAAGCGTACCGGTTCTGAGATCACTCCCGAAGTCTCCGTCAAGTGCCTCGACAGAACCCTGACCGAGGGCGTTGATTACACAGTTGCCTATTCTGACAATGTCAAGAAGGGCACGGCGACTGTTACCGTCACCGGCATCGGCGACTATGAGGGTGTGACTGCGACTACGACCTTCAAGATAATCAACATCTCCGATCCGCTCGACTGGACAGGCGGCTCGGGAGAAGAAAGAGCAAAAGAAAATCTCAACAAGATGGGGGCAGACTTTGTTGACGGTGTTGAGCTGATACTTTACTATATCGTCAAGCCCTTCCAGAAATAACAACAAAAATGATCCGCTGTGATTTCTCACAGCGGATCTCCTTTTTATAAGAACAGTGTGCAGCCAGATTGGCGGAAGTGCTCTATCATCTCGTGCGCTCTTTCAACACTTATACCGAAATAATCGCACAGGCACTCAATGCACATACATTCCTTTGCGCCGCGGTTGACCATCTTGCGGTGGAAACCGATGTCGTCATTGGTCAGCAGCTTTGAACATTTGATGCAGTATGTCATTTCTTCAGCTTGCAGATGAAGCAGGCGCAGTCATGAGCCTCAAGATGCATTTGCATGAACTCCTTCTTGACTCCGATGCACTCGCCCGTGAACGCGTCGGTCATCTCAAGTCCGTAGCCGGAGGCGGCAGATATGCCTATGTTCTCAAAATAGAACGGAACGCCGCACTTGCTCTCGCTGAAGTTGACGAAAAGAATGGCGATTTCATTGTTTGAAAGGAGCTTTGCAAAGACTATCTTGTCGTTCCAGCTCTTGGTTGCGACGAATGCCGGACGGGACTCCTCATCCTGATTGATTCTGATGAGTCTTTCATTCTTGACGAGGTCAAGGCAGAAGTCGTTCATGCATCTCAGGTCGCCGCCGAGCATCAGCGGGGACGAGAACATGCACCAGAGCGCGAACTGTGTCTTGTAGTCAACGTCAGAGCAGCCGACCGAGCCGACATTTCCTCTGCCGTACATACCGACAGTGAGCATATCAATGTCGTTGAAACAGCCGGGCGCGGAATAGGCGAGGTTGTCGATCTGGCTGAGCGCGATATCGGCAAACGAACGGAAGCTGTCGTTTATGTCGCCGGTAGAGCGATACATGTGCGCGCCCGCCGAGCGAATCCAGCGGCTGACTTCGTCGTTGCCCCAGTTGCAGGCGGAGAAGAGAATCTCGCGTCCGCAGGCTCTGAGAGCCATGCCCATTTTTCTGTAGAGCAGGGGACCGTTTGCACTGTCCGGCTTGTAGCAGAAGTCATATTTCAGGAAGTCTACGCCGTATTCGGCAAAGGTCTCGGCGTCGAGATATTCATGGTCAAAGCTGCCAGGATAGTCGGCGCAGGTGCGTGTTCCGGCGCAGGAATACATGCCGAACTTGAGCCCCTTGCTGTGGACATAGTCGCTGACTGCTTTCATCCCGTTGGGGAACTTCTCCTCGTCGGGGACTATCTTTCCCGTCTGCGGGTCGCGCTCTCGCTTGCTCCAGCAGTCGTCGATGACAAGATACTCATATCCGCAGTCACGCAGACCGAGCTCGACCATCTTGTCGGCGGTTTCTTTGATAAGCTGTTCGTTGATGTTTTCGCCGAATGTGTTCCAGGTGTTGAAACCCATAGGCGGAGTTTTTGAAAGCATTCGATCACTCCTAAATAGATTTTTTGTTCAACCTATATTAACATATATGGGTATCAAAGGCAACAAAAAAAACTGCCGCACCCGCAAAAGGTACGGCAGCTTTTTGTCGGTACATTAAGCAGCGCCGAAAATCTTGAGAATCAGCTGGAAGATAGCGTCAACTATCTGCTTGCTCAGTCCGTGTTCCTCAAGGAATCTGAGAATGTCGCCGACGAATTTCAGAAAAGCCTGGAAGAACTCCATAAAAGCCTGTCCGCCCTCCTGGAGCTTCGAGAAAATCTCGACGATCTGATGAATGAGCGTGGTGATGAATTCCATGATCTTTTTCCTCCTTTTTATATTTACGGGAATTAACAAAATATTAACATATTTTATCTGCAAAAGCAATAGCCAAATCGGAAAAAACACCGCTGTTCAAGCTCAATTTTTCGTTACTTTGCTCATGCATAAAAATATTTATATCGAAAAATATCAAAGCTTGTCAGCACAAAAAGCAAAACAGACAGCGGTGAAGCTGCCCGTTTTGCCAAAAAGGAGTCAATTTTCAAAAAAGAAGTCAATATTTGATATTTGTATTTGCGTGTCTTATTTGATAAGACCAAGGATAGCATCAAAGATAGCCTTGACGATAGCCTGTGCGTCGAAAGAAGCGCCGGCAAAACCAAGAATCTTTTCGATCATCTCAAAGATAGTTGCTAACATGTGCAATGTCCTCCCTTCTCCCTTGATAAGACAACTGTTTGTCCCTTACAATTAGATTATAACAGCATATAAATTCAGTTGTCAAAATGGAAAAGGGCATTTTTGAATGTCTTTTGATGATTTTTGACTATGATATAAACAATCTGTAAATAAAATTTATGAAAATAATACAAGTTTATTCTCAATGTGTATATTTGCGGCTCGCGGAGAGCAAAAATATCAGGGGTGATGTACATGATATTTTTTTACTATTTACTTTATATATTGGTTTGGCCGCTGTTCGAGCTGCTCTATCATCCGCGCGTGCTGGGTCGGGGAAATATCCCCAAAAACGGCGCGGTCATTCTCGCCGGCAACCACAAAAGTAACCTCGACTGCATTCTGATAGCGTCATGCCTGTGGCGGCAGGTGCATTTTATGGCGAAGGACGAGCTATTCCGCGGCGGGTTTAGATATTTCTTCCGCGCCCTCGGGACTATCCCCGTCAACAGGCGGATTCGCGATGCCTCCGCGCTCAGCGAAGCTCGTACTATACTCGATAAGGGCGGCGTCATCGGTATTTTTCCCGAGGGCAGGTTCAACAGAACGGAGGAGACCGTTTTGCCGTTTAAGCCCGGGGCTGCGCGAATGGCGGCGAGAAGCCGGGCTATGATTGTCCCGTTTGCAATAAAGGGCGATTACAATATAATCGGCAGGCGCGTGGAGATTGAGTTCTATCCCGCTATAAATGCGGCAGGCAGGGATGCTGTGTCGATAGGCAAAGAGCTCGAAAATGCGGTCAGAGAGGGGCTTGAGCGTGGCAGAAAATAAAGATACGGGATTTAGAGTTATAACATCTGTCATCAAGCCGGCGTTTAAAATGCATTTCTCGCCGACCATTATTGGGAGTGAAAATATTCCGAAAGACGGCGCGATGGTCATCGCCGGAAACCATAAAAATATCCGCGACCAGTTCCTTGTGTTTCTTGCAACTGACCGTGTGATTAATTATATGGCGAAGCGCGAATACTTCGACGGTGCGCTCGCTCCGCTTTTCAAATGGGCGGGGTGCATCCCCGTCAACCGCGACGGCTTCGACACTGCGGCGGTCAGAAGCGCGATAAAAATCCTGAAAAGGGGCGGTGCAGTCGGAATATTCCCTGAGGGCACGCGCAACAGGACGGATAAATCGCTGCTCGCGTTCAAACCCGGAGCTGCGGCGATAGCCAAAAGGGGAAACGCGCAGATAGTGCCGTTCGCGATAAGCGGGGAGTACAGAAAAAACGGAAATTTAAAAATTTTGTTCGGTGAACCTTTTTCGCCCAAATCGATGAGTGTAGAAGAAGCGACCGATAAATTGTTCAATGCTGTAAGTGATTTGCTCAATAGTCAATAAAGCGCCCCAATCGAACAAAAAACAACCGATTTCAAAAATTTTTTGGCGTTTTGCGTTAAATTTTTATTGCCTTAGTTTTCCAATTTGTTGTGGTTTTTCCGTTGACTTTTGGCATATATTGTGATACAATCCAATCGTAGGAGATTATACCCTGCGCGAATCGGCGCAGATCTTCAAAAAAATCGAACATTTGTGTTGACAAACCGAATATTTGTGCTATAATTAGAGACAGAAAGAACAAATGTTCCGATTTTTTCCGTAAGGAGGAAGCAAAAATGACAAGTACATTCATAATTGTTTCGATTCTCGAAGTTGCCGCTGTGGCTCTTATAATAACAGGCTTTGTGTTTGAGAAGAAGCTGATCAATTTTGAGGAGAAGTTTGAGACTGCTCTTGCCAAGAAGATCGCTCACTTCCTCTGCACCAACAAGTATACGAAGACTCATTTTGTCAAAGAGAAGAAGACCGCTCAGCGCCGCAGCGCAGCCAAGACTGCGTTCGAGCCCGAGACCGTCTCTCCGACTCCCGGCAGAAAGGGCAACAGAGTTGCCTGATCTTTTTCGAAAATCGTATAAGTTTGACCGCCCTGCCATTTCGGCAAGGCGGTCGTTTTCACTTTAGCGGTCTTATGGAATGTCAGCAGCCACAGCCGTTGTTGCAGCCACATCCGCAGTCCGAAGCTCTGGAGACGCCATTATTGCAGCCGCAGCCCGTGTCACAGAGCAGAAGGATGATGATAAGGAAAATGCACCAGTTGTTTGAGCAACCCATCGTTTTGCCTCCTCTTCAGTTACTAAGAAAGAGTGCCGCGGTTTTGACTCGAGCACCGCTTTCATCAACATATTATGAAGCGCTGCTTTTTGCGGTTACACTTTTTGAACTCAAACATAATTTTCTTTTCTCCGGCGTAAACTAATAAGAAACCGGAGGTGTTTTATATGCTGTTTGACAAGAACGGAGAAGTGGTGAGCTACGACGAGTCGGATATCTTCTGCGACGATCTTATGCGTGCAGATGAGCATATCGACCCATCTTATTATATAAATTATGTCGGAATACAGAGCGAAAAATCAAAGAAAACACGAGATAGACTCAGTAAATCAAAGCATGGGCGAGATAATTCAAAATAGTTTGCCAGACGGATGATTTTTTGACCTTTTCTGACTTTTGACCGGAGCTTGCATCAGGGTTATAATAAAGTCAAAGGTCAAAGAAAGTCAAAGACAGAAAAGAGGTGCCGGCAATGAGCCTTAGCAGTCAGATAACGGGTATGATACTCGAAATGCTCGGCAGCAGCG
>ULRZ01002068.1_pt1 | contig 14743 bp, 10 predicted proteins | sample 1955861 | NCBI WGS metagenome assembly ULRZ01 (sample SAMEA4835694, study PRJEB28245) | human gut metagenome | biome: gut microbiome; material: fecal sample | place: Denmark | collected 2008 | reverse complement strand
CCCTACAAGGCAATTGGGTGAAATGCGGATATTCAAATTTTATTTTTTCTGTGTGCCTCTGTGCCTTTCATTACGCTGGATTACAAATCCAGCATGACAAATTAAGAATAAACTTAGACCTGATATAAATTATCGGCATTAAGAAAGTTTTGTTATCTGCCTGATACCATAAAAAACATTTTCTTCTAATTTTGTGACATGAAATAACAAAAGACTACTCATTATGTTGCAAAAAATCAGACAAGTAATAGCTTTCCTATTCTTTTGCATCGTCACGCTCTTGTTCCTCGACTTTACCGGAACACTGCATGCATGGTTCGGATGGATGGCTAAGATTCAATTCTTGCCGGCTGTATTGACACTTAATGCCGGCATTATCCTCTTTCTTGTAGTACTTACTTTTGTGTGCGGACGCATTTACTGTTCCGTTATCTGCCCGTTGGGAGTCTTTCAAGACATCGTGGCGCGGATAGGACGAGGGAAGAAAAAACTTCCTTATACGTATTCGAAAGCGAAAAACGTGTTGCGTTATAGCGTATTGGTCGTGTTCTTGGCGTTGATGGCAGGCGGACTCACTTCGATTGCCGCACTGATTGCCCCTTATAGCGCCTACGGAAGAATCGCCAACAACCTGTTTGCTCCCGTTTACCAGTGGGGAAACAACCTGCTGGCCTATTTTGCAGAACGTGCCGACAGCTACGCTTTCTATGAAACCGAGGTGTGGCTGAAGAGCCTTCCGACATTCCTCATCGCCCTGCTTACCTTTATAATAATAGGTGTATTGGCGTGGCGGAACGGACGTACGTATTGCAACACCATCTGTCCTGTAGGGACCGTGTTGGGGGTTATCTCTAAATTTTCGTTGTTCCGAATCGAAATCGATAAAGAGAAATGCAGGAAATGCAACTTGTGCGCACGCCGTTGCAAGGCGGCTTGCATTGATATTCCGAATGCAGCTGTAGACCATAGCCGGTGTGTGACTTGCTTCGACTGCCTGAAGCAATGCAAGCACGATGCCATCCACTATCGTTTTGCCTACGGAAAGAAAGAAGCCGCTCCGTCACAATCTACTTCGCAACCCAAAGATAAAGGACGACGCGAAGTGCTGTCCGGTTCGTTGTTGTTGCTTGCTTCCGCAGCCAAGGCACAAGCAGTGAAGAAAGCCGAAATCATCAAACTGGACGGAGGACTGGCCGACATCATCGACAAGCAAGCGCCAAAGCGTCAGACTCCGATTACTCCTCCGGGCTCGCAAAGCGCACGCAATATGCAACAACACTGCACTGCCTGCCAGCTTTGCGTATCAGTTTGCCCCAATGAAGTGCTCCGTCCTTCCGCTTCGCTCGATACATTCATGCAGCCCATGATGTCGTACGAACGTGGCTATTGTCGTCCCGAATGTACGAAATGTGCGGAAGTATGTCCCACTGATGCCATTCACTTGATAGACAAGGCAGAAAAGTCTGCCATTCAGATTGGTCATGCCGTATGGGTGAAAGAACGCTGCGTGCCACTCACCGACGGACAAGCGTGCGGCAACTGTGCACGTCATTGTCCTACAGGAGCCATTACGATGATACCTTCCGACCCGTCCAATCCTGAATCGCTGAAGATTCCGGCGGTAGATACGGAGAAATGCATCGGATGTGGAGCCTGTGAGAACCTGTGTCCGGCACGCCCGCTCAGCGCCATCTACGTAGAAGGCCACGAAGTCCACCGAATCATTTAAGCTGAAACGCAAATTCACGCAGATTTCTGCAGACTATATATCAGACTCATTTTCCTTATAAATCTGCGTTAATCTGCGATAATCCGCGTTTCTAAAAATCAGAACGAATAAAACAATTGCTATTATGAACAAACAAGATAACCGCATGAACCGCAGGGACTTCCTGAAAATAGTAGGCATCAGCACCGCCGGTACCGCCGCAGCCCTGACGGGATGCTCCCCCAAAGAATCAGCCGAGACATCTGCACAAAGCCCTGTGCCAACGGGCAAGATGACTTACCGCAACTTCCCGCCTTCAAAAGACCAAGTCTCCATTCTGGGCTACGGATGTATGCGCTGGCCTACGCTCCCCGCACCCGAGAAAGGCGGAAACGTCATCGACCAGGAAGAGGTGAACCGCCTGATAGACTACGCCATCGAACACGGAGTGAATTACTTCGATACGGCACCCGTATATGTGCAGGGCTGGTCGGAAACCTCGACAGGCATCGCCCTGAAACGACACCCGAGAGAAAAATACTTCATCGCCACCAAGATGTCGAACTTCGACCTTACGGACTTCAAGTCGAGCGTAGAAATGTACCACGACTCGATGAAGAAGCTCCAGACGGACTACATCGACTACTACCTGCTCCACTCGCTGGGCAACACCGGCAAGCGCAGCTTCCAGAACCGCTTCATCGACAACGGCCTGCTCGATTACTTAATCAAGGAGCGTGAGGCAGGACGCATCCGTCACCTGGGCTGGTCGTTCCACGGAAGCAAGGAAGAGTTCGACAAGATACTGGCATACCACGAGCAGGTGCACTGGGATTTCATCCAAATCCAGCTGAACTATTCCGACTGGAAGCACGCATCGGGCAGAAACGTCAACGCCGACTACCTGTATGCCGAAATCTCCAAGCGGAACATTCCGATGGTTATCATGGAACCCCTGCAGGGAGGACGCTTGTCGAAAGTGCCCGAACACATCGTAGCACGTCTGAAGACACGCAACCCCGAAAACAGCGTCGCTTCGTGGGCATTCCGCTTTGCCGGCACACCGCCCATGGTGCTCACCGTACTGAGCGGCATGACCTACATGGAGCATCTGCAAGACAACATCCGCACCTATTCGTCGCTGGTACCGCTCACCCAGGAGGAACAGCAATTCCTGCTCGATACCGCCGAGCTGATGCTCAAATACCCCACCATCCCATGCAACAACTGCCAATACTGCATGCCTTGCCCCTATGGCATCGACATTCCGGGGGTATTGCTCCACTACAACAAATGCGTGAACGAAGGCAACATGCCGCAAAGCAAGCTCGACCCCAACTACGCCGAGGCACGCCGCACCTTCCTGATAGGCTACGACCGCAGCGTGCCCAAATTGCGCCAGGCATCCCACTGCATCGGGTGCGAGCAATGCAATCCGCACTGTCCGCAGTACATCGACATTCCTCGCGAAATGCAGCGCATCGACCAATACGTGGAAAGGCTGAAGCAGGAGACATTGTGAGTTAGGAGTTAAGAAGTTAAGGAGTTAAGAAGTTTGTCACGCTGGATTTGTAATCCAGCGTAACCCACCTTGCGGATTTGTAATCCGCATCAGCAGCAAACGGAATCGGATTACAAATCCGGCGTGACAAAGACGCCACAATGTGACGTCTCTACTACATGTATCGGTTCCTGTCACCAACAAAACTATTGGCTTAACTCCTAACGGAGCGCAGCGGAGTGATAACTCCTTTTAACTCCTTAACTCCTGATATAAGCATAAATAGTAAATAGTAAATAGTAAATCGCAAAATCGTAAATTAAAAAGATGAACCAACTTATTTCCCTTCTTCACGAAGGAGGCTTTTCATGCGTCATCGCCAACCACGGCGAGACACGCACATTTTCCCAGCGCGGCGTAGCCGACCTGTACGAACTGTACAACACCGACCCCACCTTTATGCAAGGAGCCACGATAGCCGACAAGGTGGTAGGTAAAGGAGCCGCTGCCCTGATGATAATGGGAGGAATGGCAGAAGTCTATGCAGACGTAGTCAGCACTCCTGCCCGCAAGCTGTTTGAACAATACGGCGTGAAACTTTCGTGCGGCAAGGAAGTGCCTCACATCATCAACCGCCAGCAAACGGGATATTGTCCGCTGGAAACAGCATGCGGAGAAGAAACCGACCTGCAACGTCTCTATCAGATTATTTCCGGATTCGTAGCAGAGATGAAAAAACGGATATTTTAGCTCCGGAACCCTCCACGGACGTAACAAAACGTTTTGTCGGGGCAATCAGAAATAAAATACGAAAATTATAAGAGCCTGTTTTTCCAGTAGAGACGAACACAATGTGGCGCCTCTGAATGCATCCGGGGAGACGACACAATGTGGCGCCTCTACTACATGCCGTATTTCCGCAAACCCAATCCGTTCTGCTATAAGCGGAAAGACTTCGGTACCGCTCCCGATGTTTACGCATGCTTCAACAGACATGTAACTTTCATTCTAAAATAAAACAACAACACTTTACTTACAATCACGTCGGATACACAGCCCCATTTAAGCAAATCTATAAGCAACGCTACGCATGCATCATCTTTTTTGAAACAAAACATGCCATTCGATATACATAATGCTTGCACATTCTCTATCTTTGCAGTCAAAGAGATAGATACAAACAACTAAACAGTAGTAAAAAGAAAGCAAACACCAATGAAAGAGGAAACTTTTATCAGAATGGAGAGCAGCGCAGCTACAGACGTACAACAAACGGGATTATACGATGCTGCATACGAGCACGATGCTTGCGGTGTGGGAATGATTGTAGACATTCATGGCAACAAGTCGCACGAACTGGTGGACTCGGCACTGAAAGTGCTGGAGAATATGAAACACCGCGGGGCGGAAGGTGCCGACAACAAGACCGGAGACGGTGCCGGCATCATGGTACAGATTCCTCATGAGTTTATCTTGTTGCAAGGCATACCGGTGCCTGAAAAAGGAAAGTACGGCACAGGGTTGGTCTTCCTGCCCAAGGACGAGCAGGAACAGGCACGCATCCTGAGCATCATGATAGAGGAAATAGAGCGTGAAGGGCTTACCCTGATGCACCTGCGGAGCGTACCGGTCAACTCTTCCATCCTGGGGCAAAGCGCACAGGAGACGGAGCCGGCTATCAAGCAAGTGTTCATCACCGGTGCCACGGACGTGGAAAACCTGGAACGTACCTTGTATATCATACGCAAGAAAATCGAGAAGCGGATACAACACAAAGACTTCTACATAGTGTCATTGTCCAGCAAGAACATTATTTATAAAGGTATGCTCTCGTCGGTGCAAGTACGCGAGTATTTCCAGGACCTGACACAACCTTACTTCACCAGCGGGCTTGCCATCGTGCATTCCCGCTTCAGCACCAACACCTTCCCCACGTGGAGCCTTGCCCAGCCTTTCCGCCTCTTGGCGCATAACGGCGAAATCAATACCATCCGGGGAAACCGTGCATGGATGGAAGCCCGGGAAAGTGTGCTTTCTACGCCTACTCTGGGCAATGTAAAGGATATCCGTCCCATCATCCAGCCGGGCATGAGTGATAGCGCCTCGCTGGACAATGTATTGGAGTTTTTCGTGATGTCGGGCTTGAGCCTGCCTCATGCCATGGCGATGCTGGTGCCCGAATCGTTCAACGACAAAAATCCTATCAGCGAAGACCTGAAAGCATTCTACGAATACCATTCCATCCTGATGGAACCGTGGGACGGACCTGCCGCCCTGCTTTTCAGCGACGGAAGGTATGCCGGAGGTATGTTGGACCGTAACGGCTTGCGTCCGGCACGCTACCTCATTACGAAAAATGACATGATGGTGGTGGCAAGCGAGGCTGGTGTCATCAGCTTCGAGCCGGAGACCATCAAGGAAAAAGGACGCCTCCAGCCGGGAAAGATATTGCTTATCGATACCCAGGAAGGCAAAATCTATTACGACGGGGAATTGAAAGAACAGCTTGCATCGGCACGCCCGTACCGCCAATGGCTTTCTGCCAACCGCATCGAGCTGAACACCCTGAAGAGCGGGCGGAAGGTGGAAAATACCGTGCCCGATTTCGAGCGTAAGCTCCGTGCCTTCGGTTTCACGCGCGAGGACATCGAACGCACGCTGACACCGATGTGCACCAACGGTGCCGAACCTACGGCATCCATGGGAAACGATACCCCGCTGGCGGTGCTGAGCGACATGCCTCAGTTGCTATTCAACTATTTCCGCCAGCAGTTCGCACAAGTGACCAACCCTGCTATCGACCCGATACGCGAGGAACTGGTGATGTCGCTCACCGAATACATCGGGGCGGTGGGCACCAACATCCTCTTGCCCAGCGAAAGCCATTGCAAGATGGTGCGCCTTCCGCATCCCATCCTTACCAATACCGAACTGGACATTCTCTGCAACATCCGCTATAAGGGCTTCAATACCGTGAAGCTTCCTGCGCTCTTCGAAGTCAGCAAAGGGAAGGCAGGATTGCAGGAAGCCCTGACCCAGTTGTGCAAGAAAGCCGAACAATCGGTAGATGATGGCGTAAACTATATCATCCTGTCGGATAGAGGCATCGATACGGAACACGCCGCCATCCCGTCCCTGCTTGCCGTAAGTGCCGTGCACCATCACCTTATCAGCGTGCAGAAACGTGTACAGACCGCGCTGATTGTAGAAAGCGGAGAGGTGCGCGAGGTGATGCATGCCGCCCTGCTTCTGGGATACGGGGCAAGTGCCTTCAATCCGTACATGGCATTTGCGGTATTGGACGAACTGGTGAAACGCAACGAAATCCAAATGAACTATGAAACCGCGGAAAAGAACTACATCAAGGCTATCTGCAAGGGATTGTATAAGGTGATGAGCAAGATGGGCATCAGTACCATCCGTTCGTACCGCGGCGCCAAGATATTCGAAGCCGTCGGGCTGAGTGAAGAATTGCTGAAGGCTTATTTCGGCACCGGAACGTCTTCGGTGGGAGGCATCCGGCTGGAAGAGATAGCCAAAGACTATATCACGTTCCACGACAACGGGTTCATGCCGGATGAAGTAGAGCCTTTATTGCCGCATATCGGACAGTTCTCTTACCGGAAAGACGGAGAGAAACATGCCTGGAACCCTGAAACCATCAGTGCCCTTCAGCTCGCCACACGCACGGGAAGCTATGCCAAGTTCAAGGAATACACCCGCAAGGCGGACGAGAAAGAGCATCCCATTTTCTTGCGCGACTTCTTCTCCTTCAAGCGCAACCCCATTCCGGTAGAAGAAGTGGAGCCGGTAGAGGATATAGTGAAACATTTCGTGACGGGAGCCATGTCGTTCGGCGCCATCAGCAAGGAAGCCCACGAGGCAATGACGCTTGCGATGAACAAGCTGGGCACACGGAGCAATACGGGCGAGGGAGGCGAGGATTCGGACCGCTTTCACGATACGTTCGACGGCATCTCGCTCTGTAGCAAGACCAAGCAGGTGGCATCGGGGCGTTTCGGAGTGACCGCCGAATACCTGGTGAATGCCGAAGAGATACAAATCAAGGTGGCGCAGGGAGCCAAGCCCGGTGAAGGCGGACAGCTTCCGGGCTTCAAGGTGAACGAGGTCATCGCCCGTACGCGCCATTCCATTCCGGGCATCTCATTGATTTCACCTCCGCCCCATCACGATATCTACTCCATCGAGGATTTGGCTCAGCTCATCTTTGACTTGAAGAACGTGAATCCGAAAGCCCAAATCAGCGTGAAACTGGTGGCAGAGAGCGGTATCGGAACCATAGCCGCCGGCGTAGCGAAGGCGAAAGCCGACCTGATTGTGATTTCGGGAGCCGAAGGAGGCACAGGGGCTTCGCCCGCCTCATCAATGCGCTATGCGGGCATCCCGCCCGAAATAGGGTTGAGCGAGACTCAGCAGACACTGGTGCTGAACGGCTTGCGCGGACAGGTACGCCTGCAGACCGACGGACAACTGAAGACCGGACGGGATGTTATCAGCATGGCATTGCTGGGAGCCGAAGAGTTCGGTTTCGGTACGGCGGCACTGATAGTCTTGGGATGTGTAATGATGCGCAAGTGCCATGCCAACACGTGCCCGGTGGGCGTAGCTACCCAGAATCCGGAGTTACGCGACCATTTCCGCGGGAAATACGAATATGTAGTCAATTTCTTCCGCTTCCTGGCACAGGAGGTGCGTGAGTATCTTGCCGAAATGGGCTTCAAGCACCTCGATGACATTGTAGGACGTACCGACCTCATCGAAATCAAGCCCCGCCAAATGGGAAGCAAGGCAGCCCTGCTCGACTTCGGCCGCATCCTGCATCAGGTGAACAACGGGTCGGCACTGCACAATGTCACTACACAAAAGCACGATATAGATAATGTGAAAGACGTAGCGATGCTTGCCGCTGCCCGTGAGGCGTTGGAGAGCAAGAAAGAAGTATCGCTGGAATATGCCATTGCCAATACCGACCGTGCAGTAGGCACGATGCTCTCGGGAGCCGTAGCGTTGAAGTATGGTGAGGCAGGCTTGCCCGACCAGACCATCAACGTGAAGTTCAAAGGCTCGGCAGGACAGAGTTTCGGCGCTTTCCTGACCCACGGCATCAGCTTCAAGCTGGAAGGGGAAGCCAACGATTATTTGGGCAAGGGCTTGAGCGGAGGCCACATTTCAGTACAGCCTCCTGTACGGAGCAATTTCGATGCCGAGAAGAATACCATCGTGGGCAATACCCTGCTCTACGGTGCCACAAGCGGCGAAGTGTATATTAACGGACGTGCCGGAGAACGGTTTGCGGTGCGCAATTCGGGTGCCATAGCCGTAGTAGAAGGCGTGGGCGACCATTGTTGCGAATACATGACCGGCGGTCGGGTGGTCGTATTGGGAGAAACCGGACGTAACTTTGCCGCCGGTATGAGCGGAGGCGTGGCTTACGTGTGGGACAAGAACCACAACTTCGACTATTTCTGCAACATGGAAATGGTGGAACTCTCCTTGCTGGAAGACTCCACCGCCCGTAAGGAACTGCACGAACTGGTACGCCAGCATTACCTCTACACGGGGTCGCAATTGGCACGCACCATGCTCGACAACTGGAGCCGTTACGTAGACGAGTTCATTCAGGTGACGCCGATTGAATACAAGAAGGTGCTTGCCGAAGAGCAGATGCGCAAACTCCAGCAAAAGATTGCCGAAGTGCAAAGAGACTACTAAACAGATTAGTTTCTCACCACAGATTACACAGATTTAAATTATTAATATATAAGTATAATCTGTGTAATCTGTGGTGAAAAAAACAATTTCAAAAACTTACATCAATGGGAAATCCTAAAGCATTCTTAACCATACCCCGTCAGGAAGCCGGCTACCGGCCGATACACGAACGGATTACTGACTTCAGTGAAGTAGAACAGACACTCAATACCAGCGACCGCAAATTGCAAGCCTCGCGCTGTATGGATTGCGGCGTACCCTTCTGCCATTGGGCATGCCCGCTGGGCAACCGTCCGCCCGAATTTCAGGACGCAATGTATAAAGGCAAGTGGGAAGAAGCCTTCCAGATACTGAGCCGCACCAATGACTTTCCGGAGTTTACCGGACGCATCTGCCCCGCCTTGTGCGAGAAGAGCTGCGTGCTGCAACTGAGTATTCATGCGCCGGTCACCATCCGCGAAGATGAAGCCGCCATCATCGAAGCGGCGTTCCGCGAAGGCTACATCAAGCCGAAACACTATCCGCGCAACGGGAAGAAAGTGGCGGTTATCGGGTCGGGACCTGCCGGGCTTGCCGCTGCCAACCAGCTGAACAAGAAAGGATATGAAGTAACCGTATTCGAGAAGTTGGAATACATCGGCGGATTGCTACGCTTCGGCATCCCCAACTTCAAACTGGGAAAGAACATCATCGACCGGCGCATCAGGCTGATGGAAGCAGAAGGGGTGACGTTCAAGCCCAATACCGAAATCGACGTGCAGAAGCTGCCCGAAGGCTTCGACGCTTATTGCGTATGCACCGGCACGCCCCAGGCACGCGACCTCGCCATCCCCGGACGAGACCTGAAAGGCATCCACTTTGCAATGGAGATGCTGGCACAACAAAACCGGGTACTTGCCGGACAGACCTTCACGAAAGAAGAGCGCATCGATGCCCGAGGCAAACACGTGCTGGTGATAGGCGGAGGCGATACCGGAAGTGATTGCATCGGCACAAGCAACCGCCAAGGAGCAGCAAGCGTGACACAAATCGAGATTATGCCCAAGCCGCCCGTAGGAGATAATCCAGCCACGCCTTGGCCCCAATGGCCCGTAGTGCTGAAAACCAGCAGCAGCCACGAAGAAGGATGCACACGCCGCTGGAGTTTGTCGTCCACTAAATTCATCGGGAAGAACGGGCACGTGTGTGGTGTGGAAGTGGAAGAAGTGGAATGGGTGCCTGCGGAAGGCGGAGGACGCCCTGTAATGAAACCCACCGGCAAGAAGGAAGTCATCAAGGCAGACTTGGTATTGCTCGCCATGGGATTCCTGAAGCCGGAAGCTCCCCAGCTTCCCCCGAATGCTTTCCTGGCAGGGGATGCCGCTACCGGCGCCAGCCTCGTAGTGAAATGCATCGCCGGAGGACGGAAAGCCGCCGAAAGCATCGACCGTTTTCTTTCACCTAAAAATTAAAATGCATTGAGAAACGCAGATTAACGCAGATTTTCGCGGATTACTTTTAGGATACAGAAAACACAGGAGAAACAATTAATTCTCAATCTGTGTTAATCTGCGAAAATCTGCGTTTCAACCTCAACCCCCAAAAACTCACAAACTTAAAAACTCACAAACTTATGTGTGGAATAGTCAGCATATTCAATATCAAGGAACAAACCAAACCGCTCCGCGACAAGGCACTTGCCATGGCAAAGAAAATACGTCACCGCGGACCCGACTGGAGCGGAATCTATTGCGGGCGGACCGCTATCCTTGCCCATGAGCGTTTGTCCATTGTCGACCCCCAAAGCGGAAAGCAACCCCTTTTCTCGCCCGACCATAAACAAATACTTGCCGTAAACGGCGAAATCTATAACCACCTGGACATCCGCAAGCGGTATGCGGGCAAGTACCAGTTCCAGACGGGAAGTGATTGCGAGGTGATTCTCGCCCTCTACCGCGACAAGGGCATCCATTTCCTGGAAGAACTGAACGGCATTTTCGCCTTCGCCCTCTACGACGAAGAGCAGGACACCTTCCTTATTGCCCGTGACCCCATCGGCGTCATTCCCCTTTACATCGGCTATGATGCCGACGGCAAGGTGTATTGTGCCAGCGAACTGAAGGCACTCGAAGGTTTTTGCGACCGCTACGAACCTTTCCTGCCCGGACACTATTACGATAGCAAGGAGGGAAAGATGACGCGCTGGTACACCCGCGACTGGATGTCGTACGATGCCGTAAAGGATAATCCGGCATCCGTGGAAGAACTGCGTGAGGCACTCGAAGCCGCCGTACGCCGCCAGCTGATGAGCGACGTGCCCTACGGTGTGCTGCTTTCGGGAGGGCTGGACAGCTCGGTCATTTCCGCCGTTGCCAAGAAATACGCTTCCCACCGTGTGGAAAGCAACGGGAAACAGGAGGCATGGTGGCCTCAGCTGCACTCGTTCGCCGTGGGGCTGAAAGGTGCGCCCGACCTGGCGAAGGCACGCGAGGTGGCAGACCACATCGGCACCGTGCACCACGAAATCAACTACACCATTCAGGAGGGGCTGGACGCCGTGCGCGATGTGATTTATTTCATCGAGACCTACGACGTAACCACCGTGCGCGCCTCTACGCCGATGTATCTTCTGGCACGCGTCATCAAGAGCATGGGTATCAAGATGGTGCTGAGCGGCGAAGGAGCCGATGAAGTGTTTGGCGGATACCTTTACTTCCACAAGGCGCCCGATGCGCGTGCGTTCCACGAAGAAACCCTCCGCAAGCTCTCCAAGCTCTACCTTTACGATTGCCTGCGTGCCAACAAGTCGCTCGCGGCATGGGGCGTGGAAGGGCGCGTGCCTTTCCTCGACAAGGAGTTCCTCGACGTGGCGATGCGGCTCAACCCTGCCGCCAAGATGTGCCCCGGAAAGACCATCGAAAAGAAAATCGTGCGCGAGGCATTTCAGGATATGCTCCCGGAAGGAGTGGCATGGCGCCAGAAAGAGCAGTTCAGCGACGGGGTGGGCTACAGCTGGATAGATACGCTGAAAGCCGTCACTTCGCAAGCCGTAAGCGACGAACAGATGGCACATGCTGCCGAGCGTTTCCCCGTCAACACCCCGATGAACAAGGAAGAGTATTATTACCGCAGCATCTTCGAGGAATATTTCCCCAGCGAGAGTGCCGCCCGAAGCGTGCCCAGCGTGCCCAGCGTGGCTTGCTCCACCGCCGAGGCGCTTGCCTGGGACGAGGCTTTCAAGAACATGAACGAGCCGAGCGGACGCGCCGTAGCAGGGGTGCACGAGGAGGCATACGCCAAAGTTTCACAGGAATTAAGGAGTTAAGAAGTTAAGGAGTTAAGTCAATACTTTTACTAATGCTTCCACCAACAAAACTATTGGCTTAACTCCTAACGGAGCGTAGCGGAGTGATAACTCCCTTTTAACTCCTGATTGGCATTATTAATTATTAACTATTAACTATTAACTATTAATTAATGAAGATAGAATTTACCAAAATGCAAGGGGCAGGCAACGACTACATCTACGTCAACACCCTGATATATCCCCTGCCGAATCCCGAAGAGCTGGCGGTGGCGTGGAGCCGCCCCCATACGGGCATCGGAAGCGACGGGCTGGTGCTGATAGGCTCGTCCGGCAAGGCGGATTTTAGCATGCGCATCTTCAACGCCGACGGTTCGGAAGCCAAGATGTGCGGCAACGCCAGCCGCTGCATCGGAAAGTATGTGTACGAGTACGGTCTGACCCGTAAGACCGAAGTGACTCTCGACACGCTTTCGGGCATCAAGACCCTCCGCCTGCATGTGGAAGACGGCAAGGTGGACGCCGTGACGGTGGATATGGGCATCCCGGCGGATATTCATCCCGTCGATTTGGGCGAGGGGTATCCTTATCGCGAAGGCATTGCCGTATCGATGGGCAACCCGCATCTGGTGATTTTCGTGGACGATATGGAGCAGGTGGATTTGCCTCGTGTGGGACCGGTACTGGAACATCATCCGCTCTTCCCCGACCGTGTGAACGTGGAGTTCGCGCAGGTATTGGCTCCCGGCCGTGTCCGCATGCGTGTATGGGAACGCGGTTCGGGCATCACGATGGCATGCGGCACCGGAGCGTGCGCCACCGCCGTGGCATCGGCATACACCCACCGTTGCCCCGGAGAATCGGACATCATCATGGACGGGGGCACGCTCCGCATCCGCTGGGCAGGCGAAGGCACCCGCCTCTTCATGACCGGCCCCGCCGAGAAAGTATTCGACGGTGTGATAACCGTGTGATTGATTATTTGAAATGCAGATTAACGCGGATTATTTTAATTTACGATTTGACAATTTACTATCTACTATTGGGCATTAAATCGTACTTCGTAAATCGAAAAATAGTAAATCAAAATAATCTGTGTTAATCTGCGGAAATCTGCGTTTCAAAAAAAACTCAAAAACTCAATATGGCACTACTCAACGAACATTTCCTGAAACTGAAGGGGAGCTACCTCTTCTCCGATATAGCGAAAAAAGTAAAGGCTTATCAAGTAACCCATCCGGGTGAACAAATCATCCGCCTGGGCATCGGCGACGTGACCCGTCCCCTGCCGCAGGCATCCATCGAGGCAATGCACCGCGCCGTGGACGAAATGGCATCATCCGCGACCTTCCACGGCTACGGTCCCGAGCAGGGATACGATTTCCTCATCGAAACCATCATCAAGCACGACTTCGCGCCGCGCGGCATCCAGCTCAGCCCCTCCGAAGTATTCATCAGCGACGGGGCGAAGAGCGACACGGGCAATATCGGCGAACTCTTGCGTTGGGATAACAGTATGGGCATCACCGATCCGGTCTATCCTGCCTATATCGACAGCAACGTGATGTGCGGGCGTGCCGGTACGCTGGGCGAAGACGGACGCTGGAGCAACATTACTTACCTGCCCTGCACCGCCGCAAACGGCTTTGTCCCTGCCATCCCCAACCACCGCATCGACCTGCTCTACCTGTGCTATCCCAATAACCCTACAGGCACCACGCTCACGCGCGACCAGCTGAAGCAATGGGTCGACTATGCGCTGGCTAACGATACGCTCATCATCTTCGATGCCGCCTACGAGGCTTACATCCACGATGACGATGTTCCCCATTCCATCTACGAAATACGCGGGGCGAAAAAAGTAGCCATCGAGATACGCAGCTTCTCGAAAACCGCCGGCTTTACGGGCGTGCGTTGCGGCTATACCGTGGTGCCCAAGGAAGTGACCGCCGCTACCCTCGATGACGAGCGCGTCCCGCTCAATCCCTTGTGGAACCGGCGCCAGTGCACCAAGTTCAACGGCACCAGCTACATCACCCAGCGTGGTGCCGAGGCGGTCTATTCGCCCGAAGGCAGGGCACAGGTGAAGGAAACCATCGCCTACTATATGGAAAACGCCCGTACGATGCGCGAAGGCCTGACCCGTGCCGGCTACCGGGTGTTCGGAGGCATAAACGCGCCTTATCTGTGGGTGCAGGCTCCCGAAGGAATGACCTCGTGGAAGTTCTTCGACGAGCTGCTTTACCGTGCCCACATCGTCAGCACGCCCGGCGTAGGCTTCGGCCCCAGCGGCGAAGGCTACCTGCGCCTCACCGCCTTCGGCAAGCGCGAGGATTGCGAGGAAGCCATCCGGCGTATCGGCAAGCTATAAGAAACACCGCCTGCCGTGTGAGGCAATACGGACGCTCGTACCGGCTCACATGGCAGGCGATAAAACTCCACACGGGCTTCTTTGATTGAACACAGAGGCACAGAGACACGGAGAAATAAATATATAGAGAAGGTAAAGACCATAGAG
>ULRZ01008633.1_pt1 | contig 14824 bp, 8 predicted proteins | sample 1955861 | NCBI WGS metagenome assembly ULRZ01 (sample SAMEA4835694, study PRJEB28245) | human gut metagenome | biome: gut microbiome; material: fecal sample | place: Denmark | collected 2008 | reverse complement strand
CGTTTGTAACGTCCGTCATCTACCGATTTGATTTGGGTCAGATTGGAATTGCCGTTATATTCATACGAAATGACATCAAATCCGGTTGCACCCACATTGAAAGAAGTGCGCCGCTGTTCGGATAAACGGCCGTTAGGCAAGAACTCGTATTGCGAGGTGCTTGTCACCCCCCATTGTGCATTGTGGTATTCGTAGGTGACCAGCTTCGGATAGTTGCGCAATCCCATCTTTGCCCAATCCGTAGGATAGTTTACGAAATAAGGCATCAGATGTTCCGCATTCATATCCACTCTTACCGGATCAAAATACACCTGAAGCGGTGTATAAAGCTGGTTGCTTTCATCGCTGCCACAGCTTGCTGCTCCTATCGACAGCAAGCAAGAAAGAGCGACAGCTTGTATGGTCTGTAATGCTTTCATGTTCCGTTATTTTTGATTTGTTGGATGATTTTCCTTGCAGGGGACCTGCTTGGTGACAGGATGATAAGAGATATTCCAGACGGGATAAGCTCCGACCTTATCTACACAGCACGAATGCAGATAACAGTTCCCGTGTATCGAGCTTTCCGAACCCAGCAATCCGGAGATGTATTTGCATCCTTTTCCCGACACAATGATTTTGCCTTCATTCACCACCTGATGGAAAGAGGAACCTCCGAAACTGCCGATTACTCCTCCGATGGCGGAAAATTCAGCCAGCAGGTCATGCTTGATTTCGATGTTGCCTGCATTGGGTACTCCACAAAGCATTTTGCCCGTCTCTGATCCTGTATAATTATATGTCTTCCCGTAACGTGCAACAGAACCTGCATATAAGGCAACACGTGATTTAAATGCAGCCGCTACATATTTATTATTACCACGTCCGGCTACTTTATCTTTACCTAGATGTTCAATAGCATAATCCAAATCTTCCAGGATAAAATCAATACATTCTTCATGGCTACTACGAGCTACCCACAATTCTTCCTCATTACCAGTCATATTCTGAGGCTCTTTCAAAATAGGAACACCACCATAACGCTTAACCATGGCAAAATATACATAGGCACGAACAAATCGTGCTTCTGCAATCCATGATTCAGCACCATCTAGTTTTCCAACATAAGCAGGAAGATTGTTAATTAATTCATTGGCTTGTCTAATGGTTTTATATCCCATACTCCAGTATCCTTTTTGAGGAGTATAAATACCTACATTATTACGATTGACCGTTTCACCGGTACTAATCATATCCCAAATAATGCAATTCCAAAAAAAGAAACCATTATAGTCACCCTGATCTGACATGTTAAAGTCTTCCATTGGAAGCTGGCTGTACAAACCGGACATATAGGCAGTAATGCCACCTTCATTATAAATATCCTCTCCGGAAAGAATGTTTTTAGGAGGAATATCCAAATCCACACAACCGGCAAACATGCCGCTTAAAGCAGCACACATCAATATATTTCTCAATTTTCTCATACGATAATCTCCTTTTACTTAAAATGTAATACTTGCTCCAAAATTATACGTCCTATTCAGCGGATACATATATCCATAGAGTTCCGTCGGTCTTTCCGGATCAACGCCTTTTACGCCAGTCAAAGTGAACAGATTATATCCATTCATATAAACCCTCAGGCTCTTAACGCCTACTGGAGCCAACCAATGTTTTGGCAGTGTATAACCAATTTCAGCTGTCTTCAAGCGCAGATATGTACCTTTCTGAATGGCAAACTCAGAATTCTGATCAGGTGTTGTTCCACCATATGAGTAGTAGCCTGAAATCCATTGACAAGAAGGATCATAAGGATCTTGTTTTGGATCAACAGGACGCCATCTATCCAAAAACATATCCAATGCATTACCATCAAACTGTAAAGGGGCTGACAGCTGCTCACCATAAGAAACATAGGACATAGCAGACCCTTGGAATGTCATACTTACATCAAAACCTTTCCACTGAGCAGACAAAGTCAAGCCAAAGTTCATTAACGGATAGTTCTTCTTATCTTGGAAATCAGCAGCAGAAGCATTTGTTGTTGTAGCAATAGGATACTTATCCATATCATCTATAGTACCATCGCCATTCCAGTCTTCGTAGATATAATCACCTGGCAAAGTAGCATTTCCTGCAAAAATAGGAGAATTAATAATCTGGTCCCAAGAAGTGTAACGTCCACCGTCTCCATATCCAAACCAAATATCATTATAACGGTCTGTCAGGTTATTTCTCCAGTTATCGTATGAATTTCCAGATGGGGTACGCTCTTTATAACGCCACATAGAACGGGTGATAGCCATGTTTCCTGTTACGCTATATCCAACTTCTCCAATACGATTATGATGCCTAAGTTCTAATTCAAATCCTCTCGTCCGATCGCTTTCCAAATTTTCTTTGGGCATCGAAGCGCCAAAAGTACCAGGAACAGCAACAATCCGATTAGCCATCAATCCATCACGATCACGTTGAAAAAGATCAAAAGAAACGCCCAACAGACCATTCCATAAGTCAGCATCCACACCAACATTCAGTGTCTTAACAGTATACCAAGTTATATCCGGATTGGCAACCGCTCTGAATCCAAGAGAATTAATAAAGGAACCACCAAAGAAATATCCTTTAGGAGGTTTGTTGAACGTAGCACCCTCTGTGTTTGGATAATTATATCCTGAAATAAACTGATAATCAGCTACCGAGTCATCTCCCATCTTACCGTAAGAAGCGCGCAGTTTCAAATTATTGACAAAAGGAAGTGCCTCCTTTACAAAGTCCTCTTCACTCATGCGCCACCCTAAAGAAGCGCTGGGAAAAAATCCCCAACGGCTGTGTGATGGGAATTTAGAAGAACCATCGTAACGAAAAGCAAATTCAGCCAAATAGCGCCCTTTATAATCATAATTAAAACGACCAACCAATGCCTTAGAAGCACTTTCTGTCAATCCATCCGCATTGGATGTACCAAGCTGATTAGTCGAATTACCGGCAAACAAATAAGGCAGAGGTATAGAGAACTCACGAGAAGCACGAATATTATCACCCACACTGTGTCCCTCTTCATACAACAGTAAACCGGATACATGATGGTCAGTAGCGAAAGTATTATCATAACTTACAGAAGCCTGCCATAGAGTTGACCAAGAATTCCCATAGTAACGTTCCAATTTGGTAGGACTCTGTTTGGGATAAGCAGAATAAGTTTCACTTGCTTCATCGTAAGTATATTCATTATATTCTTTCTGAAAAATAGAATTATCAGCTATAGAAGTATCGTAACTGAACAACCCTTTCACTTTCAATCCTTTTACAAATGGAACCACATATTCCAATTCCATACTGGATTGAAAAATTTTATTGGTATTTTTGTTATAACCAGATACATCAGGATCTGTCGAAGCCAAAAGGTTTAACTGGTCAGTTGACATCTTTTGGTAATACCCCGGAGTGTCATTAGCATAAAGTTTTTCATTAGGACTGGCGCGCCAAAGAGCTTTATAAACCTCCCATGTAGACAAATATTGGCGCTCTTTATTGTCAATAATGCCATTCATTTTAACAGAAGCTTTCAAATTCTTGGCAACCTCAGCATTCAAATTCATACGAAGATTGTAACGATCATAATTCAAAGCTTTCGACTTAAAGAAACCTTCTTGATCGGTATAGCCGAAATTGATATAATAATCCATTTTCTCACTACCACCACTCAATGAAACATTATGCTGTTGTTGAGGGGCTGTATTACGGATGACAGCTCCATACCAATCTGTAGATTTCAAAGTTCCATTCAAATAAGCTCCTATCTGCTCATCGGAATAAGTCAATTGTGGGTTTGTCAGATTACGCATAGACTTTTCATTAAACAAAGTCATACGTTCGACTGCTCCTACCGGCTCAAGCATTTCGGCAGGAGTCTGAATACCATAATACATGTTGTATTCAATTTTCGGTTTATTTTTCTCTCCTTTTTTGGTTGTAACCAACACAACACCATTAGCAGCACGCACACCATAAATAGCAGCCGAAGCATCTTTCAACACAGATATTGATTCAATTTCATTAGGATCCATACGCTGTAAATCACCACGAGGGATACCATCAACAACAATTAATGGAGAACCAAAACCACGAATATCAAATTGATTTGTAAATTCACCCGGTTCTGATGTCTTCTGAATCACACGTACCCCAGGCACCTTACCTGTCAACATATTTTGAGCATTCTGGCTCTTTGTTGCAGCCAGTTCTTCATTAGTAATAGCAGATACAGCACCTGTCAGGTTCACCTTTTTCTGAGTACCATATCCAACAACCACTACTTCATCTAACTGTTCGGCATCTTCCTTTAAGACAATCCTATAATTGGTATTCTTATCTACATTTACTTTTTTGTTTACATAACCTATATAAGAAACTTCCAAGATTGCTCCTTCAGTAACTGTAAGAGTAAAGTTTCCATCAATATCAGTTATAGTACCTAACGATTTATTGCCAACCACTGTCACATTGGCACCAATAATAGCCTCACCCAATTCATCAACAACTTGTCCAGATATATTTCGGGAAGTTTGTGCATACATCGGAGTGAGCACCATCAAGAACAGTATTAATATATACCCGAAGGAATATTTACTACCTTTCATAAAACTAAACTTGCTTTTTATGCGTTTCATAATCTCACTTTTAAAATTGTTTTTCATAAAATAACGTATCCTCTCAAAAAAATAGGTAGGAAGGATAAGCTTCTGTTAACTTGTATTTTTCATTTTCATTTATATATTAAAAAGGTTAATTCTACAAAAATGTTATCCTAAAACAATCTTAAACCTTATATATCGTTACCTCTATTCGCATTTATTTCGATAATGCAAAATTATATATCAAAAATTAAAAATTAAGTCATATCACACTTAGCTAACGCTTAATTTCAAATTAACCAAAGGAATTAAGTTCCTTTATTTCAAAAGATGCAGATATTCCACTAAACCACATATAAATCATGCAGTTAAGCCCTAGTAAAGAATACTGCAATAAGTACATCTGTTTTAAAATCCATCTATTCCATCCTTATGAGCATGTCAACTTAAGAATACCAAGAGACTCACTTCAATACAAGCTTTATTTCTTCCCCTGTATACCTCACTCTCGTAGCCACATTCTTGCCATTAAGCTTAACGCAAATTTCCCTATCTTCTGTTGTATAAGTACCTAGCTTTTTACCAATTACCAGTTCTTTGGTACAATCATTCCATTTAAAAGGAATAACATTATACTTACCTTCTTTATATTCTATAGTTTCACCATCATCTTCATATAAATTAAAAATAGCATCTTCACCTGTAAACACATGAATTTCAAGTGGAATATCAGTATTGATATTCTTTTCTACAGACATATAATAAGGAATAATAGAGCCCGCCTTTACAAACAAAGGCATTGTGCTCAAAGGAGCCTCTGCCATAACTGTGATGCCTCCTTGATATTTCTTTCCGGTCCAAAAATCAAACCAAGTATGTCCTTCCGGTAAATACACAGAACGCGAAGTAGCTCCTGCCTCTAAAATAGGACAAACTAAAAGAGCAGGACCATACATAAATTGATCTTTACAATCCAGCACTTTTTCATCCTGAGGAAAATCAAAAGCGAGTAAACGCATAGGAGTATAATGTTCACGAGTTACTCTATCAGACAAAGTATAAATATAGGGAAGAAGTCTATAGCGTAACTTAATGAAATCGGTACATATACGTTGTACCTCAGGGCCATATGCCCATAACTCATTCGGAGCTTTCGTATCTCCCGGATAACGACGTCCATGAGCACGAAAAATCGGACAGAATGTTCCATATTGGAACCAGCGTATAAACAATTCTTGATAATCCTTTTTAGAGGGATCTCCTCCCGAATAACCACCAATATCCGTAGTCCAATAAGGAATTCCGGTTGCTGTAAAGTTCAGACCTGCTGCAACTTGTTTTTGAAGTTCCTCAAATGTTGTTGGAATATCCCCAGACCATACTGCGGTTCCCCACTTTTGCTGAGAAGCCCACGCACAACGAGTCAACATATAAGGACGAAGATTTGGACGAGCTTTTGTTATTCCATCATAAAAATGAGACGCATGCACCAATGGATATATATTCCGCACTCTACGAGCCTCTCCTGCATACGTACGAAGTGGTAAAAATGAAGCTATATGATCCGGTTCCGGTCCATCCAAAAACCAACCATCAATATTCAAGTCTACTAAAGGAACTACTTTATCCCAATACATTTTGGCTGCTCCCGGATTAAAAGTATCATATATATAGCCATCAATAGCTCTGGCTCCTTCCAAAATATATCCTCTTTCTGACATTTCATTGTAATTAGGAATACCAGGTTTAAAACTAGGCCACATTGTCAAGACAACTTTCAAATCATACATATTATGAAGACTATCTACCATTGCGGGAACATCCGGAAAAATAGTCTCATCAAATTTATGCGAACCGGTTCCATATTTACCCCAATAATGATAGTCTATAAAAATGGTGCTTGCCGGAATGTTTTCTTCCTTCATTCTCTTGGCCACCTCCATCACTTCTTTTTGTGTGGCATAACGATTACGGCTCTGATGATAGCCTAAAGCCCAAGCTGGTAACATTGGAGCAACTCCTGTCAAAGAACGATAGGCTGCTACCAACTTATCCATTCCATCACCAACAAAAAGATAATAATTCACAATCCTACCATAATCAGAAACAAAACTCATACCTGCATTATTATCTGCATATATAGTTCGGGAAGGATTGTCCCAAAACAGTCCCCATTTTCCTGTAGAATAAATAACCGGTACTGCAGCTTGGGTATTAAACTGAACTAATTCTCGTTTAGCATTTCGCAAATTCATCAAATTATCTCTAAACTGTCCTAATCCGTATAGTGCTTCTTCATCTTGTAACTGAAATCTACAATATGCATTTACAGAATCTCCATGCACATTCATTCTTGCTTTTTCCGGCCATTCTTTCAACAAAAGTTTTCCGGATTTATCAAGAAGGCTAATATAACCAGCTTTTTTATTCACTGTTACGGAGAGACAAGAAGAACGTAATATAATCTCTCTTCGAGTATCTTCTACATCAAACTCGGCAATATCAGGCTGTTGCGTGACGGCAAAACTCTTATTATTTTCAATCTCCAGTTCCGAACCAAACATCACATGCACACTCCCAATATCATAAGGTTGTAAAAATAAAGTTCCACCTGAAGTCTGGACCCACAAAGCTTGCTTTTCTTTTTTCCAAGACAGTACAGTCTGCGACTGCCCTTCCTTCTCTACAACTTGCAGCTTATTAGGACGCACCACATCGTGATAATTTGTACCTATGAAAACATCACTAACCATTCCTTTACTTCCCTTTTCTGCCAAAATCCTAATACGATTAAAATCAAAGTCACCAGATAAAACAGATACAGCATTTTCCAAATCAGGCACAGCAGCTGCCGTCGGACTATAAAAGATATATGCCCTATCTGTCTTTTCAGAGTAATCAATACGCACAACTATCAATTGCGGAGTCTGAGATACCCCTGCTTCAACTAATATTTTTTTATCATTATCTTTTTCAAAAGATAAACCCAAATGAGAATTTCCTTTTTCTTTCAATGCCAAAAAACTACACCAAATAGTTTTATTTGCATCATTCAATTGTACATCTTTATATATACTTATATCTTGTAAAGAAGCATCCATATGCCAACACCTCTCCGGCACAGTAATCGTTGGCATATTCAGTCCCCCCTTGCTTTCTTTTGCAACAGTTACATCTCCTTTCCAAGGACTTTTAAAGAAAACATATTTCTGTGCATTTACAACAGAAAACGAATAAAATAAAAGACTGATAATTAAAATAATATTTTTCATAATAGATCATTAATTATATTTACAAACAACTCCATTCTCCATAAGAGAAATATATCCCAATAATGCACCCCAATGATAGAATTTATCACTTCTTACAACATCATCCCCTATACCAGTAAGAGCATTATAATTTTCAAAAACATAACCATGTGATAACCAAGACTTCAATAACAAATTCTTAGATTTTTCAGCAAAAAGGCGTTTCACTTCCCGAAACTCATAGTTATTCAGCCCCATATAAACCAAAAAATTCAATGGAGCCCATATACGTCCCCTCCAATACTCATTATCCTTAAAAGCCGGATCATTTTTCGGAACAGATGGAATCACATACTTTCCCCAAAATTCATTAGTATTCAATAAATGCTCTTTTACCATTCGTTCAGCTTGATTTTGTGTAGGTACTTTTGCCAACAATGGATAAAAGCAAGTAGGCGAGGTACGATAATTAAAATCCATGGTCCTAGTAGAACGATTGTAATAAAAACCTGTCTTTTCATCCCATAAGCCCTTCAAATTAGTACGATAATAATCCGCACGCTCCCTAAGCTCCATAGCATCTTTCTTATAATTAAGTTCCTCTGCTATCAATGCCAAATAATCACAATCCATTACATACAATGAAGATATACCCACATCCTGTTGCTCCAATAAGTGTTTCTGCTTATTAAAAGATACTCCATCATACATAGGTGAATTGTCCAGGCCCGACTCCAAAACAGCTCCATAATGACAATTCGTATCAAATTCAGATCTAAAATAAGTAACCTTTTCATAAGGGTTACTTCCCAAACATAATAGACCTTTATCCTCCCTATTCTTACTCCACCAACGATTCCAAGTCAACAATTCTTTATAAAGTAACTCCAAAAACCACTTCTCTTTATATTGTTTGTACAACATCCAAACAACCAAAGAACCGACAGGTGGCTGAGAGCGGTCTCTTGATTTAAAGCCATTACTATAAAAGCAATTGGGTATAAAACCACATTCAGTTATTGCTTTGGTTATCTCCACAGCATTTGCATAAGCCAATTCCTTACTACCAACAGCCAGCATCATCGCTGCAAAATAAGTATCCCAACAAAACAACGTAAAACCACCGAAATCTTCACTGGCAAACCATTCAGAACTCCAAATCCGGCTGACAGGGGTTATCACTTTCCTAATACTGGGATCATATATATTATCCCATGCCAAAACACTTTGCATGGCATTGTAGCAATCGTAATTCTCACCAAACCTTTTTTTATTAGTTGTAACAAATTCTTGCGCCTGTCTCTTTACAAAAGCAGTTGCTTTCTCCAGACTCATAGCCTCTCCGCAACAAAGTGCAATCGGAGAATTCAAAGAAACAATAAACTCCTTGCCTTTTTTCTCCAGAAGTTCACCTTCTATATATGTTTCTATTTCAACAGCCCTATCGCGTGATGCCAAAACAAAACTTCGAGTATTTACAACCAGTGTATTACCACGTTTCCAAAGAATTTCAGGAATTACTGCCAATCTCCCTCCTTTTTTTGTTTCAGCCAATGGTGTAATCAAAATCACATTTTTAAGTCCTATGGCAGCACTTTCCACTTGCAATTTGTAACCACGCCAATTCACTGTTATTTTAGTATAGGTTCCATCAAAAGAATGAGGCCCGGGCTGCAATATAGGCGCCCCTTTACTTCGGTCACCAATTCTAAATTTCTTCACTCGGCTCCCATCAGAATCAATCATGTTGAGATCAACAGCAAAGCCATAAGGAAGAAACACGTGCGTCAATACGCTACGAGTATCCCAAGTATTCCACCCAGAGGCCAATTTTTTCTGTAAATTTTCGTAGAGTTTCTCCGGAGAATTTGCAGACAAAACCTTAAAAGAAGAAATTACCAAGCCTAATATAAGCAAAACAAGCAAAAAAATCCTTTTCATAGTGTTATGATTAAGTTAGTTACACACAATCTCAATACCCCATGTAGAGAACCACAAGAGCTTTTCTACCTGTGCAAAATAAAGAACTCAGTCTTAAAATATAGGATTATCTTCTATTAAAGGAATATTAAAAAAGCGCTTAATCATTACAATTAAACGCTTTATTATTAAAATATTATCACTTACACCTCTTGGCATAAGAAAGCATCTAGTTTTATGTCATTGAAAGCTATTTGTACAAATTACATAAAGGTACTTTATACTCTTCTCCCAAAGAGTCTTTATACTCCTTACAAAAACGATCATAAACACTTTTCACAATACCTTTTTTACCTTGTGCAAAAAGGACAGAGCATTTGGCAACTAAAGCTTCCTCACTCAAAGGATCATGCAAAAACAATATATCAGCAATGCGTAGTACCGTATCATAATTATTACGCTGCACATTCAACAAATTTCTCAGCAAATCAATGGAAAGACTGGAATAAGAATCTTTGAATTCATCCAACCAATCAACAATTGTATTTGAAAGCAACGGACCATACAATAATATCTCCAGTATTTGATTTAGCAGCTTATCATCTCCATGTTCTTCATTTTTTTCTTTAAATTGACGAATACACTCCAATGCCATCCGATAATCACAAAAAACACCTTCCCCCCATCTGATGCACAAGAATCCCATATCACTGATAATCTCTACATCACCTACTTTTTCTAACAGTACACGCAACTTACGCAAAGTTACATTTCGATTATTACGAGCAGCCTCTTCTTCTTTATCTGACCATAAAATATCTGTAACTTTTTTAGTCAAAATACCTTGTTTGTTCTTTTCTGTATAAAGGACAAGCAATACAAGTAAACTTTTCAACCGAGGTGTAAAAGCACCAGTTATATCATTACCGTCTTTATCACGGACATTAAATGTACCTAATAACGAGATTGCCGAACGGCTTCGATCAAAGAACTTTTCTACCTCCACTGTTTCTTCTACTGATTCACTAAAATGAAAAGTTTCTATTGGAGTATCGCTGCTTTTTATATCTTCAGAGATCGCCCTATTTTTACCACACTTTATTCGGTAGATAAAGAAAAACGCCCCTCCTAGCAACACTATACCACACAACCACCACAACCATACAGGTGTTAAACTTTTATCTGCAACCTGCATAATTTCATTATCATTCAACAAAGGAGTATTGATAGAATAAATAGCTACATCATGTGTGCGATCGCTCAAAATCTTATCCATTACCAAATACAACTTGCGATGAGCAGGTGATGAATAAAAACTAAAATCACAATCTTGATAGACTAAATCATTATGAATAGGCTTAGAAACCTCCACCCAAACAGAGTCATTCATAAAAACTTTCCATAGACTGCCTCCATCTTTCATGCTAACTGCATAAAAAGAGCTATCTGAAGGTTCAAAATACATGGAAGATGCCATCATTAATATATCTGTAGACTGCCTTTTCTTCCACACACAACGCGACTTTCCTGTTTTCAAATTAATAGCACATAATTCATAGTAAAAATGAGCATTAAACTCTTGCTTTCCCTGTCTATTTCCACGACCGCCAAAAAGATACAACTCATCTCCCACTATAGCAGCAGCAGATGAATAACGAGGAGAAATCGCAGGAGAATAAGTAACTCCTTCAATTTGCTTCGTACCAACTTTCAATCTGTACAGATCATTTCTATATTGATAAAAACCATATCCTCCAAAAAAATAGAATGAAGAATCACTTGAATTAAAGGTACGTGCATGATTATAATAACGAGGCTCGTCCAAATGCCTTTCACTCAGGCTCCAAGTTCTTTCATCAACAGATAAGAAAGAAACAAGTTTTTCATGTAAAGAGTAAGAAAACAATTGATTTGTTAAAGTGTCATATACCAAATGGTCCGTATATTCCATCACCGGATATCCCTTCTCTACAGTGATTTTATCCATATTACCCGAAATCCCATTTAATATATCTACTTTATCTTGTCGAACTAAATAAAACAAAGCATCACGAGCATTAAAAGCGACGTCCAAACGTCCTGAAGTCTTCTCTGCATATATTTTCCGCCATTCAATATGGTCATCAATCAACCATGAGGGATAGGAAGCCATCGCCCTGGCTCCTTTAACTTCGTCAAGACAGACTTCACCATTATGCTTCCACAATTTCCAATGTCTGATTAAATCCCCATCACTAGTAATTTTTATATCCCTAATATTCATAGGAGCCACATCTGACGAGAAATAAGGAGATTTTCCAAACAAAACTGTGATATCCTCAGTACCCTGCAAAGGTACTATCATCGTAGTATCTTTATCATCATATTTCAAATCGATTTGATTATTCTTTATATTAAGATGCAAAGAAACCGGAATCCATTTATTTTTTTTTATATTAGTATCAATAGAGAACATTCCTTCATTAAAAACTAAAGCCGGGAAGTTCCGATTATTGTCACCTGCCGCAAAAACAAAATGAAGGAATTGGTTTTCATTCGTACATAAATGAAGAATAGCTCCAAAATCAGGCTCATTACGAACCCACATTTGAAAATCTATAGTAAACTCATTCTTCACACGAAAAGGAGAATTTTCATCAAGAGCCAAAGAAGTGCGTTCATTGCCCGGTGCAGAATGAGACTTAAAATAGAGGCCATAATCTGTAGAGGCCAGCACTTTCAAATCTCCCAAAGCAAAGAAACATAATATCCAAATCAACAAATTATTTCTCATAGCATATTGTTAAAAAACACTTTGCAAAGGTAACAAAAAAATCCCCGCGACAAATAAAGGACATAAGATTTTAAAAACAAGATCCTATTAAACTGATATTATGTGCAAATTAATAACAATTTAACCTGGAAGGTAAGTTCCCCTATCTATTTTTGTCACAAAGAACTAAACATTATCTTATTTATTAAAATGAAATAGTATTATGAAAAAAAGATGTTTAAATTACACAGTGGTTAAGTCCTTAATAACCTTTCTTCTATTAGTACATTTTCTATCAGCCTCTACATTTGTAAAAGCTAAAGTACAATTACCCTCCATACTTAGCAGTAATATGGTATTGCAACAACATACAAATGTAAAACTTTGGGGTAAAGCTCAAAAGAATTCTCCCATCACTATAAAAACATCATGGGATAACAAAACGTATAAAACAATAGCAGACAAACAAGGAAAATGGTTGTTAAATATCTCTACACCAGTAGCTGGAGGTCCTTATGAAATTACTTTCAACGACGGAGAGCTCTTAACTTTAAAAAATATATTAATAGGTGAAGTCTGGTTTTGTTCCGGACAATCGAATATGGAAATGCCAATGAGCGGCTTTGACCGCCAACCGACTCAAGGTACAAACGACGTCATTGCCAAAGCAAAAGCTTCTACTCCAATCCGTATCTACAATACAGATTCTAAGGATGGAAAATGGATACGTCAATTTAGCAAAACACCAGAAGAGGATTGTAAAGGTGAATGGTTAGAAAACACTCCTGTCAACGTTTCCCATACAAGTGCAACTGCTTACTTTTTTGCCCAATATCTACAAGAAGTCTTAGAAGTACCGGTCGGTATCATTATATCTTCACTTGGTGGCTCAAAAGTAGAAGCATGGATGAGCCGGGAAGCTATTACACCATTTAAAAGTATCGATTTATCCATACTCAATAATAATGAACCAATAAAAAACATTACAGCTACTCCATGTGTACTTTACAATAGCAAAATAGCACCATTCACTAATTTTACTATTAAAGGCTTTCTTTGGTATCAAGGCGAAAGTAATCGCGACAATGTTGATTTATATAAAGATCTGATGCCCGTCTTTGTCAAAGACATACGTAACAAATGGAATATAGGGGAATTTCCTTTTTACTTTGTAGAGATTGCTCCTTTCAATTATGAAGGAGCAAATGGTACCTCAGCCGCCCGTATGCGCGAAGTCCAACAACAAAATATGAAAGACATTCCTAATAGCGGGATGGTCACTACTTTGGATATAGGGCATCCCGTCTTTATCCACCCGACAAATAAAGAAACTGTTGGTAGCCGTCTGGCTCTTTGGGCCCTTGCCCAAACCTATGGGCAAAAAGGATTCGGCTATGCCACTCCCATTTACAAATCTATGGAAATATCAGGAAATAAAATATACATTAATATAGATAATGCACAACGCGGACTTTGTCCGATGTGGACCCCGCTCGAAGGATTTGAGATTGCCGGTGAAGATAAAATTTTCTATCCGGCTCATGCCGAAATAGAAACCAAAACAACCCGCCTTGCCGTATCATGCGATAAAGTGCAGCATCCGATAGCAGTTCGATACGCTTACAAAAATTATGCAAAAGCAAGTGTATTCAGTACCTATGGTATTCCTGTAGCTCCATTTAGAACAGATAATTGGTAAACACAGATAAAATAAACATGAAAAAACGAATAAAACTCTTATCAATATACTTACTGTGTACAAAGGTACACAGTAAGTGTCAGCCTCCAATACGGAATTTCTAACTAAGAACACATATCCAGATATGGCACAAGCCCAACAATATCTCGATTATATGTATGAAGAGGTATCCGTAAGCCTCTATGGAACAAATAGCAGTAGTGACAGTGAATTCATCGAAAAACAAATGAATCATTACGAAAACATAACAATCCAGTGTCATTCAATATTGCATACACTGGATTACGTTACCACTCATCGAAAAATCTTTGAAACATTGAAAATAGCTATGATATGAAGGATATTTTCCTCCAAGAGTTGTGATTTACTCTCATTTTAGTATCTTTGAAACATTGGAAACAACCAGTTGCACTACGATCCACAGCACGAGGACGTTGTGATTTGCTCTCATTTTAATATCTTTGGAACATTGGAAACAACGGTCAACAGCATTGAAAATGGTGTACAGGGTTGTGATTTGCTCTCATTTTAGTATCTTTGGAACATTGGAAACAACAAGGGAAACATGGAAGTATTATTGGAT
>ULRZ01003663.1_pt1 | contig 14873 bp, 11 predicted proteins | sample 1955861 | NCBI WGS metagenome assembly ULRZ01 (sample SAMEA4835694, study PRJEB28245) | human gut metagenome | biome: gut microbiome; material: fecal sample | place: Denmark | collected 2008 | reverse complement strand
GTATGGCGAGCATCGAGTCGGTCCACTGCCTCGATACACCAATTCCTGCAGATACTGAAGCAGCCTTCCAGCAGTTCCTCACCAGCCGCCGCCAGAGTGTGACCCTGCGCATCGAACGCCAGAACAACGCCGTCGAGCGCTGCTTCATGATGTTCGCGAGCTACGACAAAGAGGCAAGTTACGACGAGGACACTGACACTTATACCATGCAGCTCTACTATTACGACTTCGACCGCCGCGAGATCCTGCAGCAGATCCTCTCCCTCGGCGCCGCCGCCACCGTCCTCGCCCCGGCAGACATGCGCGAAGCCATTATCGAGCGCCTGCAGGCCGCCTGGCAGAACCTGCAGTAGATGGTGCGCTTCAAATTTTAGAGGAGTTTTTTAGTTGTGTAGCGAATTATATTCATAGATAGTATCTTAATCTTGTTTTTTGAGGAGGATGCGCACATGAATGGATTTGGACGATGTGCAATAGTATTCGGTGGAGCGATGCTGGTATCGGGCGTTATGATGCAGGCACCCGCCTTTGCTGCCACTTTTGAGTCGATGGGCAAACCGATATTCCTTTATATGGATACGCGAAACGTCAATCTGAATGGCGAGGGGGAGCGCGTCTCCTTCACCCTGCAGCGCGACGGCGTCCTGCGAATGTACAGTCGTGATGGCCAGCGTGACTATCTCTCGTTTACTGGATATTATGGTGACAACGGTGGCATTGGCTATTCCATCAACAAGATTGAGATGAAGCATCCCCATAAGACATTTTTCGTCATCAATGCCGATCAGGGGGCACATGCCAAGAATGCCGGCTTCTGGATTGTCGGAAAATACAAAGGTCAGTGGACCTGCTTTGTCTCCCTCGATACGCTTGCCAACGCGGGCTACACCGTCGGCGAGTGGCACCAACTCAAAGTCACAACAGATACGACAGGCTATGGCACATCCGATGCAATCTATATTACTAGTCAGCACGAGTACATGCCGCCTGGAGCAATCTACGGATACCAGCGTAAATTTGCCGTCGACTTCCAAGCAGCATTGAGCTGGGATGACCAGGCACAGTGGTTCAGCATCGCTCGACTGCAATGACAAGAATTTTTCTGTCGGAGCAGATACGTATTATTGAATTTAAGTGAATAATCATATAGGAGCGTCTCTGTTGCACTTAGCAACATGAGACGCTTTTTCGCTCTCTTTCCAGAACCATCCGTATTTTGTCACCTTGGATGAAGTGCAGCACATCCAGGAACGTTTTTTTGCATTAATAGATAGAAAGTTCGCATAATTAATTTGACGAAATATTCATGGCATTGATTTAGCTATAGACTGAGTTATACAATAAGAATATCTAATTTGATTATTTAAAATATTAATAAACCATTTCTGTTTTTATTATACTGTCAAATTAAAGCATGCTCTATTTTTATAAATACAAAATTCGTTTACGACGCGAATCAAATTGTAAAATATGCTATAATAAACAATATATCAGAGAATGTTAAGAGATGCTTTTATATTATAGAGGGAATATTCATGAAAATAGGCTATGTCAGAGTCTCTACCGTCGAGCAACATGAAGAACGACAGATCATCGAACTCAAAGAGAAGGCAAATGTAGAACGTATCTATAAAGATAAGTTATCCGGTAAAAATACGGAGCGACCGCAATTGAGAGCCATGATCGATTTTGCGCGTGAAGGTGACACCATCTATGTGTCCGAATTTTCGCGCTTGGCTCGTAGCACGAAGGATCTGCTGAGCATCATCCAGGACCTCCGCGAGAAGGGCGTGCAGGTCGTCTCGCTTAAAGAAAATTTTGATACCTCTACGCCTGCTGGAGAACTCGCGATGACCGTCTTCGCCGCCATCGCCACCTTTGAGCGCAAGATCATGTTGCAGCGCCAGGCCGAAGGCATCGCCGTTGCCAAGGCCAAGGGAGTCTACAAGGGCCGGCAGAAAAAGAAAAAGCCCGCCGACTGGGATGAGCTTGTCAAGAAATACCAGAACCGCGAGATCCGCTCCGTCTCCGAACTCATGCGCATCTGCCATGCCTCACGCCCTACCGTCTACATGTGGCTGAAAGAAAGCGGCGTGGTCTTCCAGGAACTGGATTGGCAGAAACGGTCAAGTCGATTGCAGATAGAGCTCCCTAAAGACTGAGGATATTCTTCTTCATGTTCATGCTTCTGAATGACCTGATGCTTCGGTGAACGCATCATTTTGCTAATACCTCGTAAGCTTTTTATTCTGTTGCATGATTTTACGCGAGATGTCCATAACATCTTTATCCAGAAAAGTCTGTTCTTCTTGATTCTTTTTGAAATCCAGAGCAAAATCGCGCGACACATTGTTTTTCATCTCAAATCCTCCCTTCTCTTCTCATTTTATCACCACTCAGGCAGGACTTGAGATTTTTTTGTTGAATTATTAGCAGTATTAGAACATGATTATATATTGAGAAATACGTTAACAATGGACCATATTCTCCAGTGGCCTTGATTGTTGACCTGTTTATCAGAGCAATTCTGTTGGGATGGATTGGACAAAAGATCGATTACCAGTGAACGCATAACTATTTGGGGTATCTGGCCACGAAGGAACTGCCGCAGGAAGGAATGGCGGCCCTCGATGCAGTTATCGAGCAACTGGAGCAGACGCGACTCTGAGTCTACCTGTGGTTCTGTAAGTATGTGCAGCAGGTGATGCGCAATTTTACCTGAGTGCATTTTGGCCTAAGTTCACATGTTTTTTGACACGAAACCTGGAAGCTTTTTCTCTATTATAGAAATGATAGCAGGTTTTATGGCCTGGATACTAGCAGTCAGCAGAAAAATGTAATGATGTTAAGAACAAAAGGGTATAGAGGTGATGATAGATACGCATATTACCCAGAGGAATAATGACTGTATGCAAAATATAAAGCTTATACTGTCCTGCATGATTACTGCTATAAAGAAAGGTGATTATTGTGTCAAAAGAGTTAGAAAAAGAGTTTACTAAGGTCATTGCATCCGTGACGAAGGATGTAACGGAGTCTGTTGTACGTGATTCAGCATTAGCTTCTGTAAAAGAATTGAATGAATCGTTACAGACATTGCAAAAAGATTCACCTAAATTGGTGACAGATATAGAAAAAGCAGGGAACATGTATACAAAGGTCTCACATGAGGCTATGGAAAACATGCAAAATTTTTCTGACTTTATCTCTAAATGGCAGGAACAGCAATCAAAAATACTGGAAGAGATCTCTAAGCGCAATGATATTATCTTTTCTTGGCTCAAACAGTCAGAAAAACGGCGTATCGAAGATATAAAGACCTTGCAGAAATCAACAAATGACGCCCTAGATAAGCAACATGCGGAACTTCAGAAAATCCTGCGTGGATTAGAGACGAGAGGGCAGCAGATAATTGCTATAGATAAACAGATTGAGTCGAATCATCAGGAGCTGATGAAATCGCAGAAATATTGGTACGAGGATATTTCTTCTAAGGTGACAACCCTTAAAGTACTGATCAGCGTCAATTTCCTTGTATTAGCTGCACTGGCAGGCTATACACTGAAAGGTCTTATAGGGAGATAAGAAATGATTTCAAAAGAAACATTTGCAGCGGTGCAGTCACTATATGATAATGTAGAAGATGGATACAATCAGCGTATCCGTAAGCATATTCAAAAACAGATGATGACTCATTCTGACGAAATCAAAAAAGAACTTGATGCCATTCACTCTGCCTGCGGTAAAGAGACAGTTCGACTCCATGATTATACAAAGACTATGGAAGAAATATGCACAGCTCTTCACCAGCTTGCAGAACGGTTGAATGAGGATTTTATGCTCTTCGTTATGGGAAGCGGTAAAAACGGAAAATCGACGCTGATTAATGCTCTACTTGGTCAGAGAGTTGCTGCAGAAGGATCCCTGCCAAAAACATGGAAGATTGATGTATTTCATGATGAGTCTGATGCGAAGAGTATGCTGACATTCAAAGATGGAACACAGAAAAGAATGACTGCAGACGAAGCCGCGACATATATTGAAGAAGAAGAACAGAAGCGAAAAAAATCTGAACAGTCTATCCGGCAAGAATTACGTGAGTTTAAAAAGAAAAAGGTATCTCTTGAAGCTTTAGAAGAAAAGCAACGAGAGCTTCGTAAATACGGACTTTATCAATCTCCTATTATTGAAGCATCTTGGCCGGTTAGCCATAGCGAGATTTTGCGGAATTACCGTCTTGTAGATACACCGGGATTGCGGCAGGAGCTCGATGATATGGTTCTTGCCAGTGCAGAAGAATACTTCTCCAAGGCGGACGGTGTCATTTGGATTCTTCCTGGAGATAAGATTGCCAGTGCTGGCGATTATATGGAACTGCGTCAGCTTTGCCAGAAATACGAAAAGAATCCCGATAACATCATTGCTGTCGTTAATCGCATGGATATAGTCCGACAGAGCGGACAAAATCCCGAAGATGTATTGAATGAGGCACGACGGTTCTATGGAGACATGTTTGCAGAGATTATCCCTATTTCAGCCAGAGAAGCACGACAGTCAGAAGAAATACTGAATCAGGATGAAATCAGCGAGGAGGAGCGTAAAGAAGCCGAGGCGTTGCTGCAGCAGAGTAATCTACCAGCTCTTCTTCGGCTGTTAAATCGTACATTTTTTGCCGATGCTCTGGAGATACAGATACGGAGTAAAATCCGTGGCTATTGCGATTTATTAAATCGCATCTGTCAAGAGTCAGGAAAGGCTTCTAATCTCTTGGCTGATGTTCAAAAGCAGCGAGAAGCAAAAATATCTGCTTGGGAAAAGGATACATCAGAACTTCTGAAACGACTGAAGAAGGACTTAGAGACATTCAAAAAGAAGGAAGCTGAACGTATTGAACGGGAAACAGGCCGTGTTGAAGACGAGCTCTGGGATATGAAAAAGGATGCCCGTAATCAGTATATCTTACAACATATCATTCAACCAGAATCGTTGGAACGAAGGCTACATGAGTTGGTAGACTCACACAGCAGCCAACTAGTAGAGGTGTACCGTCGTCATCTGCAAGCAGCTCCCTTCCGGGAATTCCCATCATTGAAGGATGATGAAATGACAGTTTCTCTTTCCCACCATGGTATTATCGGCAATGCGAATCTGTCTGATGATCTCAGTGGTCAAGGTGGAGCCCAGCTGGCTCTAGGTGGAGCCTTGGCTGTTGGTGCAGCAGCACTTCTCGGGCCAGTGGGACTTATTTTTGCTGGACTAGCGGCGACGGATTTTGGTAAGACCGTAGCTAAATTCCTTTCTCGTACTTTTGGTTCCAGCATAGCAGTCAAGGTGAAAAATCGATTCACTGAGCAAATGTATGATATCAATGAAAAAATGGAGGAAGAGTATCAATCTTATATACAAAAATCGGGAGAGGCTATCGATTCGCTACGGGAATCCACTTATGCAGAGCTCTATGGACCATCAGAGCAAACGCAATCCATTAGAGAGCATCTACAGAAACTGGATAGCTTGAGTCATTTGTCAGTGATACCACTTCATGTTAAAGAGGTTATTTTTTCTCGTTAGGAGGAATTATGGACGTTACAGCTTATATAGACAGATTACTAGTACAGGCAGAAGCATCGCCACTCTTTGGTGATGCAGATTTTCCCGGACTGTATCCACTTTACGATGACTTGCAGACTCTAAGGGCTCAACTAGAGCAACCGCTTCATGCTGCTATCATTGGAGAAGTAAAGGCTGGAAAATCAACACTGATCAATGCATTTGCAGGAGGAAAGATTTCGCCAACGAATGCGACAGAGACGACAGCGTGCATCATGAAGATTGCCTATTCACCAGAAGAAAAGGCTGTATTGCATTTCAATGATGGGACGGAGTGGAAAAGCACGGTTGAAGGAATCTATGAGATTTTGGAAGAACATCGTAATGATCAGGATTTCTTTAAGCGATGCTGTGATGTAGAGGTAGGCAAAAATCTGCAGGGGCTTCGCCATATCTGTCTCATCGATACACCGGGCCTAGAAACGATTACGACAGAAAATGCATCCCGTACAACGGACTATTTCCAGTCTGTCGATGTAGTTGTCTGGGTATTTAATGGCAATTATCTCGGGCAAAGTGATGTCAATGACAGAGTTCGCCAGATAGCTCAGATGGGTAAGCCCATTGTCGCTGTCATCAACCGCATCGATCAGGTAGATGGTGATCCGCAGGATTTGGTCGATTATCTTGATGATTCTATGGGACTTTATCTCGAAGAGATTTTTCCCCTGTCTGCACAGAAAGCTTATAAGGGTGTCTTGAATGGCGACCGGAAAATGCAGGAAGAATCAGGATTCACGGCACTCTATACGTATTTGGATGAACATATCGAACGTCATGCTGACGAGGTACAGACTGAAAGTATTTTGTCATCAGCACGAGTGTTGGAAGATAAGATGAATCTCTTGCATCGTCAGACATTGGACCAGATAAAAACAAGAATCCAGACGTATATGGAACTGGATGAACAGATCCAGTATAATGGACGACTATTATCAGAAAAGGTTAATAGCGATGCTAGGGAATGGCTGCAATGCTATTTCTTAGACCAAGCCGAAAAAGCGCTGTATAGTAAGATTTCGGCTAGTAGTATTTTCAGCAGTAAATCACAGGAGGAGTTCCAGCAGCTTTTGTGTCAAGTATTATCTCAAGAGTACATCAGCCAGGAAATTGAAGGATATCTGCAGCAACTGTCCGAGAGTATCCGTCGGGACTGGCAGGGGAGGCTTTCTGGCATTGATTCTGAGTTGTCTCGTATGTATGAGCAGGAACAAGTAAGGAATCGTCTGGAAATGGTACAACTTCCTTATTCTGTTACGGAAGATGCAGGGTTGGAATCCGTGAAAAACTCTGTTTTAGCAGCTGGAGCAGCTGGAGGAGCGCTGTCAATCTATTCAGCGGTCATTGCACCAGCTGCAGCCCATGTCACAGTAGGAGCAGCTGCCAGCGCAATCATGCCTCCTGTCCTCTTGGCTGGAGGTGCTGTTGGCTTGGTTGCAGGTTATGCTAAAAGCAAGAAAGTCAAGACGCAGCGGCACCAACAGGTACGAGATTTGATAGGGATGGTACGAAATCAGACAGCTGCCACCTTATTGCCGACACTGAATACCTATTTGCAGCAAATCTGTGATGCAACCAAGAGCGAAGCTAAAAAAGACTTCGTAGAAAAAAATTTTGCTGGCCGGAGTGTACAGGAGCTACAACAGCTGGTACAAAGATTACAGGAAATCAATCAGCAGAATGAGACAGTCGCACACGTGCGGGGGTAAACTCTGTTTCTTAGTGCATACCCGCAGTTTTGCGGGCTCATGTCGAAGAGAATGGCTCAATCGATTTGCCTGGGCCATCAGGAAGCTGTAAACTGCTATATGCTGAGAACTGCGTAGACGTTCTGGCAAATTCATTGTGCAAAAGGTTACGGCGAATGAGAGGGATGGATCTATGGATTTGAAAGGATTGAACCAACAGCATGCCTATCAGGAGGTGTGTTTGTTCTGGGACAAGCACTGCCAGGGAGAGGATGAACAGCCTTGGCAGGAGTGGGATTATGTCTTTGCGATGACGGCGCTCTATAGGATGAAGCGTTATGAAGATTGCCTGCAGCTCTACCGCGAATTCCATCATGCCCATCCGTCTTCTTCCCTGCTTGACGACAGGATGGGCTGGGCCGTTTATCACGTGCATCTGAAAGGCCATGACTTCAAGACGGGCGACAATGCGCGCTATCTCAAGCAGGTCGATTTTGTCCTGCATCACGGGAAGCAGGGGCCGTATTCTCCCGTGGCAATGATTGTGGGGCAGGCGGTGCGGGCTATCCTGTCGGGATGCCTCGGCCAGAAAATCGATTACCAGCGGGCAAATGATTATCTGGATAAGCTGGACCCGAAGAGGCTGCCGCAGGAGGAGAGAACGTATCAGCAGGATGACGGCAAGATGAGGCGGCTGGCTTCCGAACAGGAGAAGTGGTATGCCTATAAGAGCAAGATCCTCTTGAAACTGAAACAGTATGACGCCTGTATTTCCTGCTGCGACCAGGCGCTGGCCGTCATCAATCGCTTTCACACGAATAACGATGCCTGGATTGCGCTCCGGAAGATCGAAGCCCTCATCGAACTGGATCGCACGGCCGATGCAAAGGCTGCTCTGGAGCACCTGTTGCAACAGCCCGCTCGTCATTGGAAGATGGATATGCTCGGCTATCGGATTGCCGTGATGGAACACGATGAGGATGCGGCTCTGAAGTATATCGGAGAGGCTGCACTGCTCGACCCGAATCATGGGATGCGCGTGCAGTTCTACGAAGAAACAGCGTCTTTCCTGAATGAAGCCGGACACGAGCGCATGGCCATGCTGCAGTATCATCTCGTCGACCTTCTCCGTGAAGAAAATGGATGGAAAATCAGGCCACACCATTTTTCGGGGAACATCCCGGAAGACATCGCTGCGATGGACAAGCAGGCAACACTGCGGGAGCTCAGGGATTTCTGGCGTACACAGCGCGACAAGGATAAAGTCTTCCTGGAAGGGCAGGTCAAGAAAATCCTGCCGTCCGGACGGAATGGCTTCATCGATGCGGCAGACGGGAAATCGTACTACTTCTCGTTCGCCGATGTACGGTCCGGTCGGAAGCACCTGGCCGAAGGATCATCGGTACGCTTTACCCTCGCAAAGCGCATGGACCGCAAGAAGAACCGCCTGTCGGACAATGCGGTAGAAATCACAGTTGAACAGAAGTAAAAAGGAATCCTTCTAAGTGTTACGGGGAGTGAAAATATGGAGGAACATTATACTGTTACAAAAAATATCATGGTCATGGTACTCAGCGATGTCAAGACCGAAAAAAACGGAGAAGTCCGCACATCGGAGTACCCGCAGATTCATCGTAAAGTGAAGACAACGAATGAATCCGCTGTGCGTTTGCTCTATCAGGACCTCCGTGAGAAGGGACAGGAAATCAATCGAATCTATGCCTTTGCCACCCAGACGGTACAGGGAAAACTCATGTATATGCAGGAAAAGGCTGGCCAGAAGCAGCTGCTGCCGTATCAATATGAGAATCATGACATCACGCATCTGGATTATACGAAGATGTGCATGAAGGATATTCTTAGTGAGGACGCGTGGCGCATTATTCCTGAGCCGCATCTCGGTGAGGATAATGTTTCTCTGGCTATGAATCGCACCTTATCATACACCTTGCGGATTGCAGGCCAGATCCAGGACGATATCGATGCGATGCGCAGGGAGAATCCGGATGTCAAGATTGTGCTGCATGCAGATTGCACAGGTGGACCACGCCATGCAATCATGATGCTCATCAACATCATCCGCTTGCTGCAATACAATGACGTCGAGATCGGATCTCTGTTTTATTCGAACTGGATCAGCAGTAAGCGTGCCGGGAAAATCGAACAGATCAATGATGTGTACCGATTCTATAACCTGATTGCCGGTGCGGAGGAGTTTGTCAATTTCGGCAGTGTCAAGGATTTGCAGGGCTATTTCCAGAACCGGAACATCTCTGCTGAGCTCGATGATTTGCTGCTGGCCATGGGAGAATTTGCAGACGAGGTCAAACTCTGCCGCCGCTGGCGCTTTGTCGATGCCATTGATCACCTGAGAAAAGCAATCAAGACATTCGAGGGGAAATGGGAGAATGTCGAGCACAGGCTTGATACCGTCATTGAATCGAATGATGATGTGCGGCTCAATGACATGCTGATGTTCCAGCTGCTTCCGCAGATCCACAAGGATTACAGCGACCTTCTGGGAGAGCACGATTCGCTCTCGCTGATCAAGTGGTGTCTCAATCAGGGGCTGCTGCAACAGGCGCTTACCCTGTATACGGAAAGCATCCCAGATTTCCTGTTCGACCGTAATAACGGCTTTATTGCGATGACAGAAGATAAAGACCGTCGGGCGTTCTTGGAAAAGCAGTATAAGGACCATGGGAAAGACTATACAAGAGGCTTTTATTTCCTGATCCACTACGGTTATGGCGATGAAACCGTGAAAAAAGAACGTGAAACGGCTGTCCAATCCGCTTTGGAAAAACAGAAGAAATCCTTGCGGCGGCTATTCAGCAGTTTGATGGAGAAACATGCAACGGGAAAGCAGGCCAGGGAGGCTTTGCAGGAATTAGATTCCTCCTCTGAAATCGTCCATATCCAGAGTATCGATACCTTAGTGAGTCTATTCGACTGGATCGGCAATCTATGGGATGATCCAGAGAAAATCAACACGCCGGGTAAATACCGCATCTTGCAGAATCGCATCCTCAAAATTTGGAAGAATCAAGATGCCATTGCTCTCGATAAGTGGCCGGATATGGATGTGTTCAAAAAGAGGAAGGCCATCATTGGCTTCTTGAAGGGTCATATTAAGCCCGATGATGTTGTCCGTCTAGCCGGTGGTATCGGCGAGCGCGGCTCTTTCAATGTGAAATGGAGACTCATTGATTCTGGGGCTTTCGTCCTCCATACAGATCCTGAGAAATTCAATCATATCATCGATGCCTATGCCGTCATCAAGGATGAGCGCAATCATGCGAATCATGCCAAAGAGCAGCAGGGTGTATTCGATACGGCAGAGAGCCTGATTGATTATATGCAGGAGAATATCCGTGATATTGAAACCCTGTGTGCAAAGACTGGCAAAGAAAGGAAATAAATAATATGATTACGATTGCACTGGACGAAAATGGCGATTTTGAAGGTCTGAACCGCGAAAGCGATCAGGCAACCTTCATAGCCGGATTGCTCTATGATGACAACGGCGATGAGCAAGATACCGCGAATGAGCGGGAACGCATCATTGCTTATTATCGGCATGTCTGCGCAAAAGCTGGCGTTCGCTTCCCTGAATCGCTCCATAGCAGCCATGCGGGGGATAATAACGGTTATGTTGCGAAAACAAAGGCGGAGGTCGGCACGTCGCTGGGCGAATTCCTGCGCAATGGCACATATCAGAAGGAAGCACTCACGCGATTCCCGCGCCGCGGCAAATACATCCTCTTCATGCAGCTCAAGAGCAATCAGGGAAAGCGAACGTTGCAGGGAAAAGACCTCTGCAAGCTCGTCAAGGATGATTTTGCCAGCAATCTCTACATGCATATGGCAGAAGATGTCGTTTCTTGCCTGATCTTCCACAATCCGCATCGCCCGGCTATACGGAAAGTCCATTTCGACTTGCCGACGCGCATGGTCGTGCTCGACAATACGATGCAGGACAAAATCCAAGAATACTATCAGCTGGGCTATAAGGACTATAAGTTCGACACAGATGAGCCGCGTGACAACGGCAAGAAGTATCTGCAGATTGCCAATGACAATAACTACCGTGCGGCAATCAGCCGCGAGATCCTCGCAGAGGGACGGACGGACCTCGAAGTGGACCGCATGACGGTCAGATCCATCTATTACGGGACATCCGACGAGAAGAAAACCAGGGGCATGGCATTTCTCTATCTGGCCGACTCCATTTGCTCGCTGCTCAATTGGAATAAGACGGGCAACAGCCCTGTGGATTGGCTCAACTGCTTTGCAGAGCGGGCACATGACCTCAATGGTTCGTCTCAGAATCTCTTTTTTGCCTATGACGATGTGGATGTCCTCTTCGACAAGGCATGGCGCGCCTATGAACACGGTGATTACTGCACGGCTCTGCAGCTGTCGTTCCAGGCAAAGGAGTCGCCGAGCAAATTTGCCGCGTTCTATCAGGAACACTGGTTCCCGCTGCTCGAGCATGCCATCTGCCATCAGGCCGAAAAGGACGCACTGGTCGCTTCGCTCACGCACTTCCAGCAGTATTCCTACAGCGAGAACCTCCAGCAGGACTGCCTCATCTACATCTTCGAGAAACTGCGCGACACGGTAGAATCCAGGCTGTCGGAAGGTCAGCTGGACAAGTCGGCTGCTTTTGAATTCTATGATGCGGGCTTCTCGGCCTGCAATCACACGGGGCATAGCGAGATGGCAGGTGAATGCTTTGCCAAGTGCAAGGAGCTTGCTTCGGCGGTCGATGTCGAGATGTATTTGCGCACGCTCAACAAATACGCGGTCTGGCGCAACGATGTGCTGGACTTTGAGGCCGCGAAGGAAGTCGCAGAGATCATCGTCATCTATGCGGATGAGCTCCGCCAGATGCGCGGTAAACTGTTCGGCAATGAGACGGCTGGCTCGGTGACATATGGCCGCGCATTGAGCCAGTGCGGTCAGGCGTATGCGTTCCTGCAGGACACGCAGGCAGAAGAATCTTTCGTAGAAGCACTGAGTCATTTCGACAAGTCGTCCGCAGATTACTTCATCACACTGTCCTACTTGCTCCATTACTATATTGAGCAGGGGGATACAGAAAAATATGATGAATACGCTGCCATCTATTTTGGCGGAGAGAAAGATGCGCAGAAGCAGTTTGACTTCCTGATGAAAGCAGGTCAAGGCGATAAGCCGCGCTTCACGTTGAAGTTCGCCTTCTTCGTATTCCTCAAGGGGCTCTGTAAATTGCATCGCGATAGAGTCAAGGGAAATCTGCGGACAGATCTGCTCGACATCGAGAAGACGTTCCGTCGCTATCATGCCGAAGACCAGATCAACGGCCATCCGTGGGAGATCGTCTATAAATACCTCGCGATTCTTGCGCATCAGCAGGGGAAGGAGGATATTGCCCGGGCATACATGGAGAAATCCGCTGCTATCATCGAGAACGGTGGCCCCATCATTGCGGCCATCGTCGCGAACGGGAAGCGTGAGTTTGCACAGCTGACTGGCGACGGGGAGGCTGTTTCTCAGGCAGAACGCGATATAGCGGAAGCCGTGCGTGAATCCGGCAATGAACTTGACGGCGAAGAAGCCGTGAAGCGACTCTGCTATATGTACGATTGACATACCATGAGTGATGAGCAGCAAGCGCATGACGTTTGCTGCTCATTTTTTGACCAAAGTTGACAAAATCTTCATAGGATGATATACTGCAAAAAGCAGAAAACCTTTTTGACCGCCAAAAAGGCCGCAGGTTTTCCGATTTTTTACCGAACACCGCCAGCCCTTATGTGGCAAGGCTTTGAGCCACCGCACTCGGCGATATACCGAACAGAGCACTTGGCGCGGACGGCCAAAAATCCGAAAAATCGCCGAGGTTTTCCATTTTACTCATCTGGGGCCAGTAACCCCAAGGGCTCAGGGGCACAGTGTTGTAGCCCTCCTAATACCGTTATCGGTATTGAAACTTGGATCTCAGCCATGGCAAGCACAGCATTGAGGATGTTGTAGCCCTCCTAATACCGTTATCGGTATTGAAACTTGCAAAGCACATAAAGCTTGCTGATAGTCTATCCGGTTGTAGCCCTCCTAATACCGTTATCGGTATTGAAACCCGTATTGAACCGGATATGAATCCTGGCACGCTCAAGGTTGTAGCCCTCCTAATACCGTTATCGGTATTGAAACATGAGATTGAAAGCATATCAACCCCATTCATGATGTTGTAGCCCTCCTAATACCGTTATCGGTATTGAAACTACGAAGACCTGAGTACCGTACACCTTTTATATAGTGGTTGTAGCCCTCCTAATACCGTTATCGGTATTGAAACAATCGAAGAATCTTAATCTCGTCCTGCTGTTTCGCAGGTTGTAGCCCTCCTAATACCGTTATCGGTATTGAAACTACGCCGACGAATTCCGTTAGGAATCCGCCGAAAAAGTTGTAGCCCTCCTAATACCGTTATCGGTATTGAAACTTGAACTCAGCATCATGACGACCTCTCCCAAGGAAGAGTTGTAGCCCTCCTAATACCGTTATCGGTATTGAAACCGCCTGGCGTTCCTGCTGTGGTGGCTGAAATGCCACTGGTTGTAGCCCTCCTAATACCGTTATCGGTATTGAAACGACGAAAGCAATGTGCGTATCGTCGGCGTGGGCTGGATATTGCAGCCCTCCTAATACCGTCATCGGTATTGAAACTTGTACGCACGGACTCCTTCAAGGTCATCGCAGTATTGCAGCCCTCCTAATACCGTCATCGCTGTAATATGCAGGAACGACATTCGTCGTTTCTTTTTTTACTTCACAGTTTTTTTGACGCACGTGAAACATCCCCGTCTGTTATACTGAAATCATCATGGATGTATGATGGTTCAGATGACAGGCGGGGATTCCTTTTTTTCTGGGCAGGCAGGAGTTTTCTTAAAACATGTTGAATTTAGTATTTGTTTCAGATTACATTCTGTGAGAATCGATGTGGTGGGAAAGAGATGAGGTCATGGGGGATATATTCATCAACCACAGCAATCATCCTTCGGCACTCTGGTCGGAGGAGGAAAGGCGTGCGGCGGAGGAGTATGGTCGGATTGTCGATATGGCGTTTCCGGCGATTCCTCCTCTGGCGACGGAGATCGAGGTAGAAGGTCTGGCGGAGGCGAATGCAGCGCGCATCATTGCCCAGAAACCAGCCCTTGTGCTTTGCCAAGGGGAATATACGTACACATATGCGCTGGTAAAGCGCCTTATCGAAAAGGGCATCTATGTCGTGGCGGCCTGCAGTGAACGCGTGGTCGAGGAACATCATGAGCCGGATGGCTCAACGCGGCGCATCTCGCAATTCCGCTTCAAGCGCTTTCGCTTTTATGACTGCTAGTGTGTAAAGATTGGTGCAATAGAAAGGAGCTTTTTCATGGAATTTCGAGCCATACTCTTCGATACGCGATCAATCCAGAGATATATCTTCTCCGGCAATCGCCTCAAGACGAATATCGGGGCGTCGTATCTGGTAGACCGCGTTTTTTCGGGCGAATTGTCAAGCTAAGTGCAACACCTTTGAGAAAT
>ULRZ01031514.1_pt1 | contig 15603 bp, 12 predicted proteins | sample 1955861 | NCBI WGS metagenome assembly ULRZ01 (sample SAMEA4835694, study PRJEB28245) | human gut metagenome | biome: gut microbiome; material: fecal sample | place: Denmark | collected 2008 | reverse complement strand
CAAAAAGATTGGCTGTCTGGGAGAGATAGCCTTTTTTTATGTCTCACTGTACAGCCTTAACACATATAATAAGAAAGTGAGAGTGTATCAGGCCTCCCGACACACTCTCACTTTCTTATTATGAAAAATTCAAAGAACTATTCTATTACAAAACTTCCACGTTGCAAGTCCTGATCCTGTGAGCTTCTTCCCACCATTATGTCATACTTGCCCGCACAGACCCGCATCGTATTGCTTTGGGCATCCCACCATTCCAACTCTTTGTCCTTCAGATCGAACTCAACGTCGACACTCTTTCCGGCAGGTATATAGACGCGCTTGAAAGCACGCAGGGTCTTGCCCGGTCCTTCTGCATCATCTTGCTTCTTGAGATAAACTTGTACAACCTCTTCACCGTCGCGCTGACCGCTGTTTGTAACGCTGACAGCCAACTTCAAAGGCTCTCCCTGTTTGATCTGCTCTTTGCCCAATGACAGCTTTCCATAATCGAAAGTCGTATAGCTCAATCCATAACCGAAGGGGAACAACGGTTGTTGGGTCATATAGCGGTAGGTACGTCCTGTCATGTTATAATCCTCGAAGTCGGGAAGCTGGGACATATTGCGGTAGAAAGTCACCGGCAGGCGTCCTCCCGGGTTATAATCGCCAAACAGCACCTCTGCCACAGCCGTTCCACCTTGCTGACCGGGATACCAAGCCTGCAGAATAGCTTCACAATTCTTGGTTTCCGGTTCCAAAGCAATGGGCGAACCGGAACAATTCACCAGAATAATCTTCTTGCCGGCACGATGCAGGGCACTAATCAATTCGCGTTGAATGGCCGGCAGTTCAATGTCTGTACGGTCGCCGCCCTTGAAGCCCGGAAGATTCACTCCCATTTCCTCACCTTCCAGAACCGGAGAAACACCGCTGGCGAAGACTACAATATCAGCATCTTTCACGCGGGCAACAGATGCATTGATGTCCACTTTTTGCTTGAAGCCTATGTCGAAGTTCAACTGTGCGTCGCTTCTGAAATATTCAAAGTCGAGTTCAATCTCATAAGGAGTGCCCGCTTTTACCTGCAAGGTATAGTTCAGCGATCTGCCGCCATGCATATTGGAGAAACGTTTCACTTCCTCACCATTGATGCGCAGACGACCGGAACCGTATGTATAGATCTCGAATACTACCTCACCCGATTGCTCAGGAGTGAGCACACTATTATAAGTCGCAGAGAAGTCCGTCAGGTTTACGCCCGGTGCAAAGACCGTAGCTCCCGATGTGCAGAAGCGGAAAGGAGTGGTCACCTGCGTAGTGGTCACCGGATCGCCTTCATGCTTTACGTTGTTCCAGTAACGTGCAGTAAATCCTTGTCCGGCTGCCGATTTGCACTGGCTGAATACACTTTGGATCAATGTTCTTTCCACCCAGCTGCACCCCTGTTCATAAATCAGTTTATCATCCGCACCCAAAGCCTTGCGTATACCGCCCAGAATGGTGACTGTGTGCGGCGGCATGCCGTTGTAATTTCCCCACTGCATCACAGAGTCATTGGCATTGGGCCCCATAACGGCTACGGTCAGCCCGCCACGCTTCAGAGGGAGAATATTGCCTGTGTTCTGAAGTAATGTCATAGATTTGCGGGCCATGTCCAAAGCCAACGAATCGTGTTCGGCCGAAGCCACCACAGAGAAAGGAATCTTTGTCCAAGATACGTTGTCCGGATCATCCATTTCTCCCAAAGCAAAACGGGCTTCCAGCAGACGCATGACTGCCTTATCAATGTCTTTCTCATTGATCTGACCTGCGCGGACAGCCTTTACCAATGCCTTGTAACTGGAGCCACACTCCAGGTCCGTACCGTTCAACACAGCGGCAGCCGAAGCAGACTCGGCATCAGGATACGCCTTATGCCCATGTTCATTATAGAAATCGGCAATGGCCCCGCAGTCGGAAAGGATGATACCGTCGAAGCCCCAATCGTTGCGAAGGATTTGCATCAGTAAACGGTTGCTGCCACAACAAGGTTCTCCCTCAAAACTATTATAGGCACACATCACCTCCTTCACTTTGGCCTCTTTCACCAAAGCCTCAAAGGGCGGCAGATAGGTTTCATACAAATCGCGCGCGCTGAGGTCCTCTACGTTGAAAGAGTGGCGGTTCCACTCGGGTCCGGAGTGTACGGCGAAGTGCTTGGCACAAGCATGCAGCTTGTCGTACTTGCCGTCATTGGTTCCTTGCAGGCTTTCACCACCATAACACCCATACGGCTGGTGAGATAAGGATCCTCACCGTAGGTTTCGATGCCGCGGCCCCAACGCGGGTCACGATAGATATTCACTGTGGGCGTCCACATGGTAAGCCCTTGATAACGCGCATAACTTCCCTGTGATGCGTAATTTGCATTCTTTGCACGCGCCTCATCCGATACGGCACTGAATACTTCATACACCGATTCCGGCGAGAAAGACGCCGCCATCCCTATCGGTTGGGGAAAAACCGTAGCCAGTCCGGCACGCGCCACGCCATGCAGCGCCTCGTTCCACCAGTTATAGGGTTTGATGCCCAGACGCTCCACTGCCTGGGAGTTGTCCATCATCAACGCTACCTTTTCTTCCAAAGTCAGTTCTTTCAATAAAAGTTCCGCTCGCTTTTCGGGAGCCAACGAAGTAGTTTTGTACGTAGGCTGGCTACATCCTACCAGTAGTAGAAGCGGCAGCCAATAGATAAGTTTTTGTTTCATGGTTATTGTTTTAAAAAATCATAGTAATCAGATTCATTTACCTCACAAAGATACAGACTTACTCCATATACTATTGTGCCGGACGTTTCATAAAGTTTACTGTATGTATCATGACACATGCTATTTAAACACATTAGTCCGGTAGGAAAGAATAATACCGGCAGCATACTAACAATGAAAGGAATACGCATCAAGACATTTCAAAGCATGGCACAAGCAGTATCACCCTTAGAACTGGAAATAAATGAACGGCTGTATCTCCGAGCTCTTCATTTGAATTACAAGGTAGATCATGGCAACCAGCAACAGCGCTTTCCCTATAAGCGGAAGCCGGATAACAGCTTTGCAGCAGGCATGTTCCCAACTGTCCGGTACGAAATGGAGGAAAAAGCCGAGCGACATCAAGGCAAACACTTCCCAATAGCCCTCCACCAGTTGGGTGAAAAGCCGGGGACGGAAAGCTGTGAATATCTGGTTCAACATATCCAGCGAAGTGGAGAAGTCGGCATTGCGGAAAAATATCCAACAGAAACAAACGAAGTGGAACGTGATTACGATGCCGAAGAAGCGGCGGATGCCATGACTGCGCTCTCCCTTTTTCCTGCCGGTGATGCCCATCCAGAACTTATGGGCTGCCAGCGCAACACCATGCAACATCCCCCAAAAAACAAAATTCCAGGATGCGCCATGCCACAAGCCACCCAAAAACATGGTGATGATGAGATTGGCGTATTGCCGTATCTTCCCCTTACGGTTGCCACCCAGGGATATATAGAGGTAATCGCGCAGCCAACTGGAAAGCGAGATATGCCAGCGGCGCCAGAACTCCGTTATGGATGCCGACTTATAGGGCGAGTCGAAGTTCATGTTGAAATGAAAGCCCAGCAGCAAAGCAATGCCGATAGCCATATCGCTATATCCGGAGAAGTCGCAATAGATTTGAAGCGCATAGCCGTAAACACCCATGAGGTTTTCCACGCCCGAATACAGAGTAGGATTATCAAAGATACGCTCCACAAAGTTGATGCTGATATAATCCGAAATAACCGCTTTCTTGAAAAGACCGCTTACAATCAGGAAGATTCCCTTTCCGAACATCTCCTTAGAGACAAACAGCGGACGGCGGATCTGCGGGATAAAGTCGCGTGCACGCACGATGGGGCCTGCCACCAACTGCGGGAAGAAAGATACATAGAAAGCATAGTCCAACAGGTTGGTGAGGGGCGTTATCTCTTTGCGATACACATCGATCGTATAGCTCAGCGACTGGAAAGTGAAGAAAGAGATGCCGACAGGAAGAAATATGTCCATTGCGGTAAACGTGCCGCCTGTCAGCGAAGCAAAGAACCCGCAGAGGAAATTCGTATATTTAAAGTAGCACAACAGTCCCAGGTTTATCAGCAGGCTGACCGCCACCCACGTTTTACGCTGCCAGCGTACGGTGGCTCGTTCCATGAGCCGGGCAATGAAAAAGTCGCTTACCGTAACAATGGCAAGCAGGAAGAAATAAGTGCCGCTGCTTTTATAGTAGAAATAGTAAGAAAACAGGGTAACGAACATCAGGCGGGCAGTAGTGCGACGCTGCAAAAGCAGATAGAACACGATGAAAGCGGCAAACAGCCACAGGAAGATACCGCTGCTGAATATCATCGGCGCATGCGGGTCGTACACCAGCAGGTCATGCAGGCGGGTGAAGTCTATATCCAGTTTGTTCAGAAGTTCGTCAATATTCCACATCTGTCGGTTACGGCTTAATTTAGATTATACTCAATCATCGACTGCAATAGTCGTTATACGCTTTCAGCAAGGCTTGATAGAACATCTCACCTTGCAATACATATCCTTCCGGAAGATAATGCACATGGTCGGGACGCATCAGTTTCGCCTCCTGCCAGTTGAGACAGGCGCGACGAACGCCTCCGAAAACATCGTACATATCCCACACAGCCAACCCGTTGGCATCGGCAAAACGCCGGATGGTCTGTACGGCAACAGAGGTACGGGGATTAATCTTATAGGTACGCCGGCGACGGCGCTGGCGGAAACTCTCGTATGAACCGGGCGGAGTGGTCATCAGCATCGGGACGCCGGACAGGCTGTCGCGCAGCATACGTACCAGTTCATCCATCTGCTGATAGTGCAACTTTGAGTTGTACCGCCGGTTGTGGCTCTCGTTTGTCCCGAAAGAGAGAATCACAAGGTCGGGATGCAACGCTGCGATGTCCGCCACACGCACCGGACGGGTAAAGGTGACACAGAACGCACCGTTTATTCCCATGTCCGTATAAGTCAGCGCACCGAATGTCTTTCGGAGCAGTTCGCCCGTAGTCTGCGGGAAGATATGACCGCGGATATGACTGTCGCCCACATGAACAATACGTATCGTATCGGCAGATGCACCCAGACGGAGCATACGCATCTTCTCCCAGAAAGGTTTCAAGATGCCGACACTGTCTATCAGTTCATTCTCTCCGAGTTGGCGGAAAGCCGGAGGCAGGCTGATGATAGGAACGGGCAGAGTGTCCGTACGTTGGCCGTAAGCCGTAAGCGTGTCGCAATCGGATACCGTCTTTTGAAGCCGGGGACAGCCGGGAAGCGCATCTTGCGCACAGAGCCGCTGCACCGGCAGGAGAAGCATTACAAACACCGCGTAGCAGACAGTGAAGCGCAAACTGCTCCATCGTGAGTTTTCCTTATGGCTCCGCTTCATAGGCACGCCTCCTGTCGTACTGTTCTTTGCCGTAGACCAATGCCTCATAAAGCAATTCTGCCAGATGTTTGCCGCCACGAAAGTTGATATGCGTATAATCGTAGTTGGCCAAAGACGGCTTGGCATGCACCATGTCCGCCATACTGCCCTCGCCTCCCATTGCCTCGAACATATTCCAAAACGCCACTCCACTGTCGGCTGCCAGGTTCTGCTGGTAACGGACAAGATTCTTAATGCCGGGCATGGTGCGCAGGTCTCCTTCTTCGGTCTTATACTCGCGGTCGCCCACACTGACAACAAGGATGCCGGCTTGTGGGAAGGCACTCTTCAAATGGGCGATGGTGGTTGCCATACCGTCACGATAACGGTCATAATTCCGTCCACGCTCCGTAGCGACATTCAGCCCGTACTGAAGAATTATCAAATCGTAAGGGCGCTGTTCATTAAATTCGCGCATCATCCAGACAGGTACGGAGCGCAAGGACAAGCCGGAACTGCCCCGAAGCGAGAAGTTATCAACAACAATTCCTTGTGTACCGTCCATGGCCAAGCCATAGAATAAGGTGGAGTCGGCACTTTCCACCTTCCAGCGTACAGAGCCGATGCGGCCTGTCACATCCATCTCCCGGAGTTCTCCCGTAGGAGAAAAAGTCTCAGTCTGCGCCTCCCCTTTATTTACGGATGCCGAGAGAGTAACCTCGCCTTTATTGTAAAAGAAGATGGAAGCATGCTCGCAGGTATCAAGCCGGGACGCATAGTTCTTCTGCCCGCGAAGTTCTACATAAGCACCGGGATTGGGAATGAAATAGTGTCCCGAAATTCCCTGTTTGCTACGGTCGAAGAACACCGAATCCATAATGGAATGGCTCTGCCAGCCGTTAAAGCTATGCCGCACCGTAGGACGGTAACCGCTGGTCATGGAAGTGATTGTTACAAAGCCCACCCCGCATCCGCCATAACGTTCCTGCAACATGGCACGCAGGTCAGCCGTAAGAATGTCCGCTTCTATGAAAGAATCGCCGAAGTAGGCGATGCGCACCAGACGGGGATTTGCGGCCAGCTCATCCAACGCGCGATAGAAAGGCGTCATTCCGCGCAGGGTGGAGTCACTGTAATCTTCAATGCAGGTCATTCCGCTGCGGCAAGTGTCCACAAAGGCGGGCTTCACTTTCGGGGGTGGCGGCAACAGGGTATCCGGCTCGCTCACAGCTTCCGGGGAAGGACGTACATCACCCAGTATGTCCACACGCCTCAGCACATGAGTGCCTATCGTGGTTCCCGGCAACAACCCCATCAGCAGAAGTACGGCCACCACAATAAACATCAACCAGCCTGTATGTTTCAAAACACTCTTTTCCATAACCAATCCGGTCGCAAAGATAGAGAATCGGATGAAAATAAATATCTTCCTGCCAAAAAGAATTATCCCTGCAGGAAAAAGATATTTCCTGCAGGGATAAACGCTTTTTATGCAACAGAGACCTTAAATGGTCTTCTCAATGTTCCAGACGAATGCCCGAAGCCCCAGCTGCTCGGTCTGCTTGTCCATGTTGTGAAGGACTTCCAGCAGAGGGTCCACCCTCTCATCCTCCACCATCGTCAGGACGGCGGAACACATGGAAGGCCAGGCATGACTGCCATAATGAGGCTCTCCGGTTTTGGAACCGCGTCCGCGAACTTGCTCCCAGTAAGTGAAGCCCCTGCAATTCAGCCTGTCGAGCGTAGCGATGATACGCTCATAGTATGCTTGATCGAATGTGATTAATACTGATTTCATTATTCAACTATTAAATGTCAACTGATTAATTATTGGTCTGTTTCTGTTCCTCAAAGTAAGCATCCAGTTGCTTGTGCATCTTACGGCGCTGGCGTTTGATGCCCACCCCGCCAAAGATACAGTACATCGTAGGAACATAAATCAAAGTGAGGATCGTGGAAACCGCCAGACCGCCGATTACGGCAATCGCCATGGGACTCCACATCTCAGAACCCTGCCCTGTGCTGACGGCCATCGGAATCATACCGAGAATGGTAGTCATGGTAGTCATCAACACCGGACGGAGACGACTCTTGCCGGCCGTAACTACGGCATTCAGCACCGACTGCCCGCGTTCGCGGCAAAGGATAGTGTAGTCGATGAGCACGATACCGTTCTTCACCACGATACCGATCAACATGATGCTACCCAACAAACTCATCACACTCAACGTAGTGTTGGTGATGAACAACGCCATCAACACGCCACTCATAGCGAACGGCACCGAGAGGATCAGGATAAACGGATAAGTAAGGGACTCGAACTGGGCGGCCATCACGATGAACACAAGCACAATGATCAAGACACCCAATGTTCCCAAATCGCGGAACGAATCCTGCTGGTCCTCAAAGGAACCCGACACTTGAATGGTTATGTCCGAGGGTTTCTCCAACTTATCTATAATCGCATTGCCCGCAGCCACCACATCGCCCAACGGAGCGCCGGAGATAACGGCGGATACCGTCACGATACGCTCGCGGTCTTTACGCTCGATAGTAGGCGGAGCAAAACGTTCTACAACCTTTCCCAGGTCTTTGATACGCACCCCTTCGCCTTTGGCATTATAGACCAATATATTCTCGATGCTTTCAAGGCTGGTGCGGTATTCGGGAGCATAGCGCACCTTGATGTCGTACTCATCACCGTCTTCACGATATTTGGAAGCCGTCGCACCATTGATACGGTTACGCAGATAGGTAGCAGCGGTAGACAAATTCAGTCCATGAAGCGCCAGCTTCTCACGATCAAAGTCTACCTGATACTCAGGCTGGTAATCACTACGGCTGATGTTGACCTCGGACACACCTTTCACCTTCAGCAGTTCACGTTTCAGGCGGGCGGCAACGCTGTCGGTTTCTTCCATGCTGTAACCGTACACTTCAAAATCGGCAGATGCCTGGGCAGACATACCCGTATTGCTACCTCCGAAAATGACCTGCGCCTTACTGAATTCCGGATAGGCCTTCAGGTCTTCGCGCATTTCATCACAGACAGTTTCCAACGTAACATTACGCTCGTCCGGGTCTACCAGACTGATGTTGAAGGAGATGATGTGCGAACCGTTGTCCTGCATGGATGCCCAGGTATTATCCGAGTCGGCCTGTCCCACCGTATAGTTACATACCTTCATAATACCTTTATACTTCTCAAGCCACTGTTTGGTCAGCTTCTCCGATACCTCCTGCGCCACTTCCTTACGGGTTCCGATAGGCAGTTCCAATTGCACAGCGATACGGGCGTTATCCTGCGCCGGGAAGAACTCCGTACCGATGGTCTTTGCACAAAGCAAACTCAGAATAAAGAATACCACGCAACCTGCAAGAACCACCATACGATGACGGACTGCCCAGTTGAGCATACGCGCATACCAGTTGTCCAATCCGTCCAATGCATGTTCTATCGGGCCGAAGAATATCCGGAACACCTTAGACTGCTTGCGCTGCAAACGGAGCAGTTGCGAACAAAGCATCGGCGTCAGCGTCAAAGCGGAGACAGTGGATACAAACATAATGGCACACATCATCCAGCCCAACTGCTTGAACAGTACACCGGACATACCGGTCACCATCGTCAACGGGAAGAATACGGCAATCATCGTCAGTGTAGAAGCCACAACGGAGATAGCCACCTCGTTCGTGCCATGCACAGACGCCTGCTTCGGGTCGGAACCGCGCTCGATGTGTGTCGTGACATTCTCCAATACCACAATGGCATCGTCCACCACCATACCGATAGCAATGGAAAGCGATGAAAGCGAAATGATATTAATCGTATTCCCCGAAATTGCCAGATATATGAATGAAGCAATCAGAGAAAGCGGAATCGTGATACAGATGATCAGCGTGGCACGCCAGCGTCCTAAGAACAAGAACACCACAATCACAACGAAGAGCAAGGCATACATAACCGTCTCCGTCAAACTGTCGATGGTGTTCAGGATGTTTTCAGAGGTATCTACAATGACCCCAAGCTTCACGTCGCTCGGCAGGTTCTTCTGCAAACGGGGCAATGCATCCTGCACCTTTTTGGAGATTTCCACCGAATTGGCTCCCGACTGCTTCTGAACGACGATCATGGCACCTTGCACACCGTTATTATAGGTTTCCTGCGCACGCTCTTCTACGGTGTCCACTATCTTGGCAACATCACGCAGATAGACCGTAGCGCCATTATACGTACCTACAACCACATTCGCCAACTCGCCGGAGTCGTCGAACTCACCCTCCACACGCAATGAATAGGTTTCATTACCGATGTCGAAGTTACCGCCCGGTATATTCCTGTTCTCAGCCCCGATAATGGAACTGATTGTTTCGATGCTCAGGTTGTATGCTTCCAGCTTATAAGGGTCGCAATACACTTGGATTTCACGCTGCGGCGCACCGCTGATGGACACCGTACCCACACCGGGAATACGCGCCAAGGGATTTACCACACGATCATCCAGTATCTTATAAAGTGCCGACTGGCTCTCGTTGGCCTGTACGGACAGCAGCACGATAGGGATCATATCCGTACTGAACTTAAAGATGATAGGGTTCTCCACATCATCGGGAAGTTCGGAACTTACCATATCCAGCTTGTCACGCACATCATTCGTCAACACGTCAATATCATTACCGAACTCAAACTCCAGTGTAATCAGCGACATATTCTCCGAAGAACGGGAAGTGATGTGCTTCAAATCACTGACAGAGTTCAAAACATTCTCCAACGGACGGGTCACATTGTTCTCGATATCCGAAGCACTGGCTCCCGGATAGGCCGTCATCACCATAATCGTATTCGTATCAATGTCCGGATACAAGTCGATAGGCAATTTGGACAAAGAGAACAGACCAAATATCACCACTGCCAGAAAGCAGAGCGAAGTCATAATCGGTTTCTTAACCGCACCTTCGTATAAACTCATGTTATTAGTGTTTAGTGATTATTTCTCTACTTCTACTTCCATGCCGTTCACCAGCTTGGTCTGTCCGGCTATAACTACCTGTGAATTGTCGGGCACACCGGAAATCAACTCGTATTCAGCACCCATGCGGCGTCCGAGTTCCACCTTATTATAGGTTACTTTGCCGTCTTTGTAGACATACACGTAGCGGTCGCCCGAACCGGATTGTTTCACGATGGCCAAGTCGGGCACAACCACATTGTCCTTGGAGCCGAAATTAAGTGTGGCGCGGGCAAACATTCCGGGACGCACGCGCTGGTCCTTATTGGAGAGTTTAATCTCCACAGGGAAGGTGCGTGTATTCGGGTCTACCGTAGGATAAACCAAGCTGATGTAGCCTTCAAACGGTTCGTCGCCATAGACATCCAGCTTCACTGCTACGGGAGCGCCTTTCTTCACTTGGGTGAAATAGGTTTCGGAAACGTTGATGAGCAGTTTCACCGGAGTGATCTGTTCCACCACCAACACAGGTTCCCCACCGCTGTACATGTCGCCGTTGTCATAATTACGGGCTGTTACAACACCGTTTATCGGGCTGAGCAACGAGGTGTTTTCCAAGAGGTTGCGATAGGCCGTCTCCTTTATGTCCAAAGCCATTTTGGCTGCATCCCATTCCGACTTGGATGCACCGCCCACTTTGTACAGTTCGTCCATACGCTTGAACTCAATCTCCTGGTTATCAAGCTGGAACTTGGTTTGTTTCAGGTTGGCCTCATCCATGCTGACCAGCTTCTGGCCTTTGGATACGCGGTCGCCCACTTCCACCAATATCCTGTCTATACGCACCGGAGACGAAGGAGCTATATTGTTCTTCACCTCTGCTTCGACAGTAGCGGTGTATTCATGGATCTGTTCTACCGGACGCGCTTTCACATCCGCCAGCTTCACTCTCGGCTTTTCATCCACATGTTCAGCGACAGCCTTGTCCTTCCCGCCGCTGCAAGCGCCCAACAGTGCTACTGCAAGCAGGGCAATCATTTGAAAACTTTTCTTCATATCGTTGTTCTGATTTTTATTTCTGATCTTTGCTTATGTAATCTCTTCCCAACACTTGGTCAAGATCGGCTTTAGCCACCAAATAATCGTATATGGATTGGTTGTAAGTCAACTCGGCCTCAGTGAGCTGCACTTGCGAGGTGTTCAGTTCAAGCACAGTTCCTTTGCCCACCTCGTAGCGTTTGCCGGCAATCTGCACCGCTTTTTCGGCCTGCATCACATTCTCCTTGTTGCTGGACACCTGTTCCGAGCTGGCTGCCATATTATCCTGATAGCTGGTAATCTGCATATTCAGCTTGCGTTCCGTATCGATGCGGTTCTGGTCCAACTGGCGCATCTGGATGCGGTTGGATTTCAGTTTTGTAAAGTTGCTTGCCTTGTATAAAGGAATACTCAAACTGAACACCAGCGAAGAACTGCTTCCGTAGTTGTAGTTGAATACATTCCAACTGTCGTTGTTCATGGACTGATACTGATAAGAATAGCCCAAAGCCAGTGTCGGCATGAAGTTGGTGCGCAAGGACTTGATGTTCTTCTGAAGCATCAGGCGGTTCAACTCCAGTTGCTTCATCGTGGTATTGTTCACCAAGCCTTCGTGCATCGCATTATCCAACTGATTGGCAAACACAACTCCCTCATAAGCCGCCAGACTGTCGTCTATCTTAATATCCAGATCGGCCGTTATACCCATCAATACTTTGAGTTGCAATTTGGAGAGCGTCACAGCGTTTCCGGCCGAAATGACACTCGGCTTCACGCTGCGCATCTGTACCTCGGCGCTGATTTTGTCAAATTCACTCACCGCACCCTGCCGGTATTTAGCGTTGACTATGTTATAATTGTCTTCTGCCAGCTTATAGCTTTTTTGCAGAACATCGTATGAGTCCTGCGACAACATCAACTGATAGTAGGCCTTGGTCACCTGATTCACCAAATCCTGTTTGGAGGCACGCGACTTCTCTACCGCCAGCTCAATGTCCGTTTTTGTCATCGACATGGCGCGATACACTGCCGGTGCAAACAGGGGCAGACTTATGTTCAACGCTCCGGTGGCTGTGTTCGCCTTGTCTTTACCCATTTTCACAGTCTGGTCGCCGATACTGAACTGCGGCGCCGTAATAGTGTGGCTCATACTTCCCGAAATGCTCGCTTCGGGCAACAGGTTTTGCCAGGTTTCCTTATGGCTCACCTTTTTCAGTGCAATCTCCTCTTCCGCCACTTTAATAGTAGGATTGTCGCTCAAAGCAATCTCTATGGCTTTGGCAAGGTTCAGGGTCAAAGTATCTTTCGTCCCTTGTGCTCGTGCATAAGCACCAACCAACACTATGGCAACGGCCAATACCCATTTCTTACCCTCAAAAAATCTCTGCATCTTCATAAAAGAATTAATCGTTTTCTATTTGTTCTCTGTCTCGCTATTTCCGGAGATTATCTTTTTGCGGTATTCCCGGATGAACACCTCCAACTCATGCGCCCCTTTCTCCGTAGAAATTCCCCGGAGGAAAGTGAACATGATAGACTCATAAACTTCAAGGAACGAATACTCCTTGCAAATATCCGTATTCATCAGCAAGTCAATCTGCTCCCTTACCAACAGATTGATAATGGCAAAATTCACATCATCGCGGAAGATGCCCTGCTTCACGCCTTCCTTGAAAAAGTTCACCGTTTCTTCCGAGTCCTGATCATGCCGTTTGGTCATCAGCTTATAGGCTTTGGGATACTTCTTGATGTCCTCAAAAAACTTCTTGTTGGTGGCATGGAACTTTTCGATACTGCGCTGGTAGCATTTCAACAGGACTTCCAATACATTCTCGGATGTAGCAAGCACATTCTTCAGATATTCATCCCCCTCTTTCTGACCTCTCAGGATACACTCTTCCAGCAAGGTCTCCTTATCAGGAAACACCTCATACAGAGTACGCTTGGAGATGCCCAACGAAGTTGCGATGTCATCCATCGTAATACTTTTGATACCTTGCGCAGCAAAGGCCTTCACCGCAGTTTCAATGATCCGTTCTCTCAGTTCCGGACGAGGAGTAAGGTGCTTGGTATATTCGCTCATTTCTCTTCCTTTTAAATTTCAAAAACTCTTTTTATTCATTTTGGAAATAAAACGAAGCAAATATAGAAAGAAAACTTAATTCACCAATTAAGTTTTCTTTCTTTTGTTAAACGATTAATAAAAATTAGTGTTCTCGCAGATTTATTGGGAAGATTCCTAATAATCAAACTTGGTCCGGCTCAGGAACGCCACTGTTTTATGAATTTCCTTGTACATCACAATGTCGTCTTTCACAAAAGGAACCTCTTTGCGGTATTCGCGCAGGAAGCCTTCCAAGAGAGGCGAGGTTTTTTGCGGGCGGCGGAAATCAATGCCCTGTGCAGCATTCATCAGTTCGATGGCAAGGATGTGTTCCAAGTTGTCCATGATGCGGTAGAGCTTCGTGGCTGCGTTGGCTCCCATACTGACATGGTCCTCCTGTCCGTTGCTGGACACGATAGAGTCGCTGCTGGCAGCATAGCAGTACATCTTGTTCTGGCTCACCATAGAGGCGGCGGCATATTGAGGAATCATAAACCCGGAGTTCAGGCCGGGATTGGCAACCAGAAACTCCGGCAGTCCCCGCAGTCCCATGATGAGCTGGGCGATACGGCGTTCGGAGATGTTTCCCAGTTCGGCAAGGGCGATCCCTAAGAAATCGTACGAGATAGCCAACGGCTGCCCATGAAAGTTTCCGCCGGAGATGATACGGTCTTCATCCGGAAAGATGGTAGGATTGTCCGTCACAGAATTAATCTCCGTCAGCAAAACCGAAGAGACATACCGGATAGCATCCTTCGTTGCGCCATGCACCTGCGGAATGCAACGGAAAGAATACGGATCCTGCACATGCTTGCCGGGGCGGGCGATGAGTTCGCTGCCCTCCAGCAGTTTGCGGAAGTTCTCGCCCGTTTCGATTTGTCCTTTGTGGGGACGGATTTGCTGGATGCAATCCATGAACGGGTCGATGCGACCGTCAAAGGCTTCCAGGGAGAGGGCGGCTATCAGGTCGGCTTTCTTGGAGAGGCGGAAGGCTTTAAGAATGGCAAAGACACCGTTGGCGCTCATGAATTGCGTACCGTTCAGCAAGGCAAGGCCTTCCTTGCTCATCAGTTTGACGGGCTCCCAGCCGAATTCATCGAGTACGCTGATTGCCTCGCGCTTCCGGCCTTTATAGTACACGTCACCCACACCGATAAGAGGCAGGAAAAGATTGGCAAGCGGAGCAAGGTCGCCCGATGCTCCCAAGGAGCCGCGGTCGTAGACAATAGGCATCACGTCGTTGTTGAAGAAGTCGAGGATGCGCTGTACGGTAATGACCTGCACGCCGCTGTGCCCCAATGAAAGCGCATGCGCCTTGAGCAGCATCATCAGTTTGATGATGACAGGACGGATCTCCTCGCCCACGCTGCAAGCATGGCTTTTGATGAGGTTCTCCTGCAAGGTGCCCAGTTCGTCGGGCGAGATGCTTTTGCTGCACAGGGAGCCGAAGCCGGTGGTGATCCCGTAGAGAGGTTCGGCGGATTCGGCGGTTTTCTTATCCAGATAGTCGCGGCATTTCTGTATGCGTTCTTTGGCTTCGGGAGCCAACTCAAGTTTCAGGTTCTCGTTGATGATGCGTTCGATAAGGTCGAAGGTCAGCTCGCCCGAACCGACATAGTAGACATTCTTCATACTTTGAGCTCCTCATTGATTTCGTCCAACAATTCTTTCTCTTTGGCACAGGCAAGGCGTTCCAGTTCACAGGCTTCGGCCTGCAGCTTGGCAACGAACTCTTTATCTTTGAGCGAACCGAGGTTGATGCGCACATTCATCAATGCCCCCAATACGGCAGAGCGGGCAGACATCATCGCCACGCAGGCATCGGTTACGGCATTACGATTGCCCAGGCGTGCCACATCCATGATGACAGTCATCAGTTCGTAGGCATTACGTGCCACCTGCATGGGCACGAGGGCTGCAAACTTGGTGGCTTCCTGAATGGCGGCGCTGCGGGCGGCCTTCTCCTCGTCGGTGGCTTTCGGCATCTTGAAGCAGGCAAATACACTGTCGTACGCTTCGGAGTCGCGGTCAATGTCTTCGATGAAGGTGTCTTTCTCCTGCGATGCCACTCCCGCAATATGCCGCATCAGCTCCTCGT
>ULRZ01008266.1_pt1 | contig 15819 bp, 11 predicted proteins | sample 1955861 | NCBI WGS metagenome assembly ULRZ01 (sample SAMEA4835694, study PRJEB28245) | human gut metagenome | biome: gut microbiome; material: fecal sample | place: Denmark | collected 2008 | reverse complement strand
GGAACTGATTGATTCTTTGGGCTACATAATTAGCTGCCCATGCGGAAAGCGACTGATAATCATGTTCGATAATAACTCTCATAATTTCCTAGATTTAATTTAATATATGGTGTAACAAGAAAAAACTTACTCTTATGCAAAGATATTGAGAATTTAACAACTAAACAATACCCAACAGATGCAAAAGCATGATTTTTTCATACATTCCATCATCCTCCCCACTCTTCGTATATCAAACATCAGACGCACATATTTGCACACGGGAATCCAGCCTTATGAAAGCGCCTGTGCATATAGTTGCCTTAAACAGGGGAGGCAAAGTTTCCGGAAATAAAAGAGGATGTTCTCCGAAAAGAACATCCTCTTATAAAAATCTTAAACTGACGCGACCGATTATCCTTGGTGAATTGCTTCTGAAGGACATACATCTGCGCAAGTGCCGCATTCTGTACACATATCCGGATTGATAGAATATTTGTCACCTTCAGAAATTGCGCCAACCGGGCATTCATCGATACAAGTACCGCAAGCGATACAATCGTCACTAATTACGTAAGCCATTGTAGTAAAAGTTAAAGTTATTATTAGTACTAATTTGATAATGCAAAGGTAAACTTTTTATGCGAAGTTGTAACGTCTACATAGCAATATTTACATAATTTGTACATAGTCTAAATAGATTCAGCGCTTTATAGACTGATACATTGCCTGTTGCATGCGTGAACGTATATCCAGCTTCATCAAGTTCTTATGGTCGAATGCACGCGGATAAATACGGTTGCTCAGGAAAACGAACACCAGCCCGTTATCGGGGTCTGCCCAAGCACATGTGCCCGTAAAGCCGGTATGCCCGAACACGCTTCGAGGCGCCTCCCGAGCGCAAGGGCTTTTCGAAGTATTATCGGCATCAGGACGGTCGAATCCCAATCCCCGACGGCTGATATTCGATTGTACATTGATAAACAAATCACACGTAGCGCGGCTCAGGTAGCGCCGGTCTCCGCACACACCTTTATCCAATAGCATTTGGAAAATAATGCCTACATCATGAGCCGTAGAGAAAAGTCCGGCATTGCCCGAAACGCCTCCCATAAAGGCGGCTATCTCGTCATGTACAAAGCCTTGCACCCGCCCTTTGCGCAAGAAATCTTCTTCTACCGTAGGCACTATCTGCGCTTTCGGGAAATGCCGCAAAGGATTGTAAGCCGTATGCATCAACCCCATCGGCTTATAGAACACACTATCCAGATAAACATCCATCGGCATCCGTGCCAGCTCTTCTACCATTTCCTGCAACAGCATGAAGTTCAAGCAACTATACCGATAGGAATGCCCTTTCAAAGGAACTTCTGCCAATTGCCCGCGTATCTTGTTCCGGAATCCGGCATTCAAATACAGGCTATCCGACAACGGAAGGTTGTACTTCGCCGAAGGAAGTGCAGATACCCATTCCGCATTATAAGAAAAACCGGTGCAGGCATACAGGTGCTCGTCTACCTGCAATTGATGATACTTGTCCTTCCGTTTCCGGAACAAACCTCCTTTACAAGACTCCATCCGGAGAGCTTCTTCATAGAAGGGCCAATAAGCGGGCAAGCCTGATTCGTGGAACAACAAATCCTGTATCGTAATGTCTTTCTTGTCCGTATCTTCCAGCCAAGGCAAATAACGGCTTATCGGATCGGTAAGCCCGAACTTGCCTTCATCATACAATTTCATTACGGCAAGCAAGGTTCCGGTGACCTTGCTCAGCGATGCCAAATCGTATAAACTATTCTCCTTCACTTCGGGCGAAGCGGCATCATAAGTATACCTCCCGAAACATTTATTATAGATAGGGCAGCCTTCTTTCAGGATTAACACATGACATCCCGGATAAGCTTGCGCCCCGATACCCTCTTCGGCTATTGTATCGATACGTGCCAACGTGCGTGAATCCATGCCAAAATCTTCAGGAGTATATAAATGCGGATGCTCCGGATCAATCACAATGCCTGTACCTGCCGGACACAGACCGGCAATGCCTACCGATGCTTTGCCCGTTACTTTGGCTTTTCCCGTCATGACATCAGCTACATACAGCTGGATATAGTCCTTGTCTGTGTGGGCAAGGACAATCGCAGAAGCCTTCTGAAGCCCTTCCGCCATCTCCTCCAGTGCATCTTGGGGCTGGAAGCATACGACCACCAAAGGCTTGTCTTCGGCAAACTCCCGAACCAATGGAAGATAAGCCTTGCAATCCTTTTGATGCAGGGCTACGATAACTTGTTGTGCCGTGCGGAGCCGTTCCCGAATGGATGCCAAAGAATCAGCTTTTGCATGAACCCAGCTGACCGACAGCGCTTCTTTCAACTCGTGATAAAACGGATAGGCCTCGGCAAGTGTAGGAGATACGCTAAGCAAGACATTGCCGGACAAAGAAAGTTCCAGCGGAAGCGTCTCAACGGAATCCTTCAATACCGTCACCGCCGCCTTGTCTAATGCAGCCAATAAACTATCGGTTTCGGGCGTGGAAATCCGTCGGGCAATTCCTTTTTCATTTATCAAAGGACGTTCTTTCAATCCGAGCGCATATTTATAAGCCAGCACTTTCCTGCATTTTTCCGTGATAGCCTCCTCGCTAAGCAAGCCTTTCTTAACGGCACTCAAAACACCTGCCATTTCCCGCTTCAGATTACGCGGAGCCAGCACCATATCGTTTCCGGCTATCAAGGCCTGCGCACATACATTTTCGGCATGCCGGATGCCTTTCATTTCGAGGGCATCGGTAAATACCAGCCCCGAGAACCGGAGCTCATTGCGCAAGACGGAAGTAATGATTCCGGGAGAAACAGATGCCGGCTTATCTTCTATCTCAGGCACTTGCAAATGCCCCACCATCATCCCTCCGATGCCTGCCTCCACCGCTTTACGGAACGGATACAATTCGACAGAGTCCAAACGTGCGCGGTCGAAATTCAATACCGGCAACGCCTGATGTGAATCGGTTTCCGTATCGCCATGCCCCGGAAAATGCTTGCATACGGCAAGAACGCCTCCGTCTTCCAGTCCACGGGCGTATGCTATCACTTTACGAGCCACTTCTTTCGGACCGCTTCCGAAAGAACGGACATTTATCACCGGATTGGCGGGGTTATTGTCGACATCAGCCACCGGAGCAAAATTTACCTGCACTCCGATTTCACGCAATTGGCGCGCCACTTCTCTCCCGTACAGATAGATTAACGAGTCATTCTCGATGCATCCCAATATCCGGTTCTTCGGGAAATCGGGCGTATCCTTCAAGCGCATCGCCAGCCCCCATTCCCCATCAAACGTAATAAGCAAAGGCACTTCGCTCCATTGCTGGGCAAGGTTGGTCAGCCTTACCTGGTCTTCTGTTTTCCCTTTTGAAAAGAGAAGCCCTCCCAACCCGTATTCTTCAATGGCTTTCCGGATATTCGCCTTGTTCCGTTGCATCAGGCTCGGCTCTACGGTATGAATGAATAACTGGCCTATCTTTTGTTTCAAGGTCATGTTCTCCAATTGGCTTTCCACCCACTTCCGGCAATCTGCCGTGTCTTTTATCTGGCTCAGTATAGCGGTTTGCGCAAACATCGAAACCGATACAAGCACCGCAATGCATAGAATGATTGTCTTTTTCATGTTTTTCAATTCATAAGAGATGAATGGCTACATTTTCCTTTGTTAATCTTTCGTCATGCGCAGAACCATTTTCCCTACAAACGCGGCATGCTTGCCCATTTGCTGGAGCGGGATTTCCTCACCGTCCAAATTACGATAATACACCGGCTCTTCAAAAAAAGAATGCGAATGACCGCCCAACACGACATCTATATTGCGCGTATTCTCTATCAATTCCACATCAGAATAAGGTTCTCCTTTCCAGCCTAAATGAGACAGGCAGATAACCAGGTCACATTTCTCTTGCGCTTTCAACAAGTCGGCAATCCGTTGTGCTTCAGATACCGGGTCTTCAAACTTTACATCTCCATACGATTCCTTAGCCACCAAGCCTTCCAATTGTGCCCCCAGTCCGAACACGCCTATTTTTACACCATCCCTCTCTAACAGGATATATTCTTTTACCAAGCCTTCCAATACGGTACCTGTCACATCATAGTTGGCGCATACAATAGGGAATTCCGCCAACTTACACAAACGTGCCAGATTATCCAAGCCGAAATCGAACTCATGGTTCCCGATAGTCCCGGCATCATAATGCATCTCGTTCATCAGCCTGATTTCCACTTCCCCCTTGAATATATTATAATAAGGTGTACCCTGCGAAAAGTCCCCGCAATCGAACAACAACAAATCGGGATGCAATTCGCGTTGCTGGCGGACAAACGTAGCCCGGCGCACCATTCCGGCTTTCCCGGCAAGCAACGTATCTTGATATTCTTCCGGAAAAGGCTCTATCCGGCTATGCATATCGTTCGTATGGAACAAATACAACTCTTTGGTTGATTGGGCTGCTATCACTCCCGAAAACAGGCATGCCCATAAAATGAAACAGATTCTTCTCATATCCGACTCTTTCTTTTTACCGTTCTACAATACGCCCTTCCGTTTTAGCGTCAACCATCTTTCCTTCCGCTTCGCACCGCTTCACATATTCTATAAACAAGTCACGCAAGGTGGCATCTTCCGGTTCTGCCTTTGCCGTAGCCCGTTTAAACGCTTCCAAATGGTCATTGCCCTCAGCCAGGTAATCAATCGTAGCTACCTGATACGCTCTTTCCGGCTCGATAGCCTTCCCTCCGACTTTAGCGTCCAACAATTCCCCTTCTTTCGAGATTATCAGCCTGGCTCCGCTTATCCCCTCGCCATGCACTGAAGCCATTTGAGAAAACAAATCCTGCAAATCGCTCCCTTTCAGGGTAACTACCGACAACGCATTCTCGAAAGGAGCGATTTCGTATACCGATGCTATCGTAATATCCCCCTGATTCAGCAAACTCCGGATGCCTCCCATATTCATCACTCCCACATCCGCCTTTATGCCCGCTTTCTCCTCGGCGCTCGCCCGCAAGATATCGGCAAGCAAATTCGATAACGGAGATTCCGGACGGTATGCCTCCAGCTTATGCCCGGCATGCCCGATTACCGGCTTCATGATACTGTCTACCCGGGTTTGGTAAGATTGCAGGATACGCCAAGCCTTCATGTCCTGGTCTGTATCGTACACATTGGTCATCGGTACCCGTCCTCCTTCTGCCGATACCAGCGAATATCCCGAACTGCAGGCTGACAAAGCAAGCATTCCGGCACATATACTATATAAAAGCGTTCTTCTCATATTCTTTTTGATAAATCCGTCCAAAGGTAGGTAAAAAAGCCCATGAAGACAAGATTTCAAGCAAAATAAAGCGCAAAGCCTTTGCCATGTCATAAAAAATCGCTTACTTTGCACCGCTTCCGCGCAATCGCTGTCAAGAAGAGTTACTTGGTATGTTGCGTTGGGTACGATCAAACAATTTAATTTCAAAAAAACAATGGATTTAATTAAAATTGCAGAAGAAGCATTTGCTACTGGCAAACAGCATCCTTCATTCAAAGCAGGTGACACGGTTACAGTAGCATACCGTATCGTTGAAGGTAACAAGGAACGTGTTCAGATGTACCGCGGTGTAGTTATCAAAATCTGCGGACACGGTGAAAAGAAACGTTTCACTGTACGCAAAATGTCGGGAACTGTAGGTGTAGAACGTATCTTCCCCTTGGAATCTCCGGCTATCGACAGCATTACCGTTAACAAAATCGGTAAAGTACGCCGTGCTAAATTGTACTATCTGCGTAAACTTACCGGTAAGAAAGCTAGAATTCAGGAAAAGCGTGCTAACTAATACTGATTCTATTATTTCCTTACATAAAAAACCGGTGCTCCACATGGAGTGCCGGTTTTTTTTATATCTTTACGGCGGTTGACGCAAGCAACTGAGAAACGGCAGGCACATAGCTGCACCGCACACTCAATATAGCTGCGATACCGGTACGATTACTAATCGTACAAGCTGACGATTAGTAATCGTACAGCCGCACAATTAGTAATCGTGCAAACACCGCAAATAAGTCCGTTGCGAAGAGAAGATATATATGTTGAACTTTAAATCAAACTGATTATGATAAAATACAGCTTAGTGATGCGTGGCAAACCTGGTAATCCGGAACTTCCGAAGCGGGCTTTCGCTTCGGCGCAAAGTATAAAGAAAATGTCGCTGGAAGAGGTGGCTAAGTACATAAAACAACATGGTTGCACATATAGCGTGGGCGATTTCCTGGCCATAGCCAATATGCTGGCACAAGCTACGGCAGACTTGTTGAAAAGTGGCTATCGCGTAGAATTGGACGAACTTGGCGAATTTTACGTCACACTGGATTGCGAAGGTGCGGAAAGCATGGAGGCTTTCCGTCCGAACGAGCACATCAAAGAGCTACGGGTTCACTGGACACCCAGCGATGCCTTTAAAAACCTCCGCCAAGGAGCAACATTCGAGGAAACCTTAGACCGCCGCACGGAACGCAAATTATTGCAGGCGGAACGTAAGGGCGAATCTACATTGGAGCTGGGAAAATGAGAAACTGCGCATTTTAGAAGCTGTTTTGAATTTCTCCAAAAAGTTTTTCTTAGCTTGATGTATTCGCTTTCGTGTGTGCTTTGGGCGATTTTTTGGTCCTTTTCGCTCCTGTTCTTCGTCAGATAGCCCGCTATCTTCCTCATCACAAAAGCGAAAATGCCTCAAAAACTCATCCCAAATCATCGCACGATAAATTCAAAACAGCTTCTTACAAATAAGCGTAATGCTGAGCCCTATGTTATTTTGATTCAGGCTTATAGTTATTTCATAAGAAGGTATGCCCCAAACTATTCGTAATTTTATTACGAATAATCATCCTATGATTCTCGTCAATCATTATTTGTCAAATACAAAGTCATAAATAAATCATACCCATGGCAAACGAGATACAATTTCTGCTTTACAATATGCCTGATGAAGAAGGCAAAGTACAGGTCGTCATCAAGGACGATACGATTTGGTCTACCCAAAAGGCAATGGCACAACTTTTTGGAGTTGGAGTGCCTGCTATCAGCAAGCATTTGAAAAATATCTTTGAGGAAGGAGAGCTTCAAAAAGAAGTGGTTGTTTCCAAAATGGAAATAACCAGTCGGCATGGTGCAATGGAGGGTAAAACTCAAACTTCACAAGTAGACTTCTATCACCTTGATGCAATTATCTCCGTGGGTTATCGTGTAAATTCCGCAAAAGCGACCCGTTTCCGCCAGTGGGCAACAAAGATACTCAACGAGTATATCCGCAAAGGCTTCGTGTTGGATGATGACAGGTTGAAGCAAGGAACGGCTGTGTTTGGCAAGGATTATTTCCGCGAGTTGCTTGAAAGAGTACGCTCTATCCGAGCAAGTGAACGTCGCATTTGGCAACAGATTACGGATATTTACGCCGAATGCAGTACCGACTACGACCGCAATTCTCCCACAACAAAAGAATTTTACGCCATGGTGCAAAACCGCTTTCATTATACCATTACCGGACAAACGGTTGCTGAAATCATCTGCTCAAAAGCAGACCACACGAAAGAACACATGGGGCTTACGACATGGAAAAATTCTCCCAATGGGCGAATACTTAAATCGGATGTATCCGTAGCGAAAAACTATCTGGACGAGAAACAAATCCGCCAACTGGAGCGCGTACGGTAACTTCCTATTTTGACTATATAGAGAATCAAATTGAGCGTAAAAACCTGTTCAACATGGAGCAATTTGCCGCAAGTGTAGACAAATTCCTGACATTCAATGATTATAAAATATTGCCCGACAAAGGACGCATATCCGCAGCACAGGCAAAAGCAAAAGCCGAAAGCGAGTATGATATATTTAACCGCACTCAGCACATCGATTCGGACTTCGACAAAGAGCTTAGAGGGTTATTAGGCAAGGAATAAACCAGTAGGGGCAGGGTTTGCCTGCCCGAATACATCCACGCAGATAAGTTGGCGCATTCGGGCGTATGCGATACGCCCCTACAGGAGATGTTGTGATATTTAATCTTATTCCACCTTCTTTCCGTTTACCACTACATTCTTCAATGTAAACCCTTCCACACAATCTTTTTGGATTTCAGCTTTCTTCTTGGCGGTAAGGCTCAAATTCTCGAAAGTAAAGTCAGACAACTTATATTGGTCTTCCGACTTCACCACATCAAACACGACATCACACTCCATCGTAATGTTGCGCATCGTCACATGGCTTGAATAAGAATAAGGAACATCCTTACGGCCTTGCAAATCGAAGAACTGAGTCCAAGGTTTGGCATAGAGGAAGCTGGAAACCGTACCTGTAATGTCTTCTACCGTAATATATTCGTAATTTTGCGGAGTATCGGGACGCATCTTCAACCAAAGCAAACGTTTGGCATTATCCAGCCGGCAACGGCGGAGCACGATGTTATGGTCATGGATGGATTCGCTTCCGCAAGTCAATGCGCTATGGCAAAACCCATAGATGCAATCTTCTATGATGATGTTGCGGTTCGAACCGTTGTTTTCCTTATCCTGGTCAGCCCAAGGACCTTTCCCGCCCTTCAAGGCAATGGCATCATCGTTGACCGACATATAACATCCTTTCACCAATACATTGGTGCAGACATCAATGTCGATGGCATCCGAACTGGGAGCCTTGACCGGAGCATACGGCGCAAAGATAGAAAGATTCAAAAGCTTGACATTCTCGCAACGGTACAGATGGGTAGTCCAGAAAGGAGAGTTTTCCAAACGGACACCCGAAAGCTGTACGTCTTTCGAATCGGCTATGTAAACCAGACGGGGGCGCAACTCTTCCAAGTTTGTACATTTCGGATTCACTTGCCGGCGCAACCAGAAAGATTTCCAATAGCGCAGACCGTTTCCGTTAATCCGCCCTTCGCCCGAAATCGTGAACCCGTCTACGCCGATTGCATTCACCAACGCCGCGAAATACTTCAAGTTCTGCCCCTCCATACGGGTATCAATCACCTTGAAATTACTGATATCATCGCTTCCCTTTAACGTACCGCCCTTCTCTATATATAAATGAGTGTTCGGTTTGAAAAACAAAGACCCGCTCAAATACGTGCCTTGCGGAATGTACACCACTCCGCCTCCTGCCTGGGAAGCCTTATCAATAACGGCCTGTATCCGTTCGGTCTGAATCACCGTACTATCGTTTACCACTCCGTAATCTGTAATGCGGTAAGCCTTTCCCAAATCCTGCCATTTCACCATTTCCGTCTGACGGAACCAATCAGGAATCGGAGTGCCGTCAGGGAACAAGTCTTCTGCCGAAGCCTGCAACGCGCCTAATGCCAAACATGCAAAAAGCGCTCCTTTTTTCAATAAGCTATTCATGATATTCTTCTTTTAATGATTGATTGAACATATTTTCCACAAATATAAAAGATTAAAGCCATTTTCCAAATGGAAAATCATACACAAACCTAATAAATTGTACACAAATTCCATTTTTCGCCCGAACCTGTCAGAATGTACACGCCCAAACATACAAAATTACATATAGTTTCATCGGGAAACGAAGGCAGTTCCGAAAGCCAGCGCACCTATATTCATAAGGACATGAAACTACTTGCATGCGGCAATACACGCTTTTCGCGGAAGCCTTTTTTGCCTTTTCCCGGAAAAGAATCCCCATATCCGCCCTTCATGTGGATAATAATAAAGGAATATGTATTATTTTCCATTTCCTATATCAAGAATATTCCCTACTTTTGCGAAAGATAATTCATTCATTTTAATACAGAAACCATGAAAAAAGTAATGATTGCCGCATTGGCTCTCTTCCTAAGCAGTGCCGGAGCATTGAAAGCACAAACTTTGCCCGACCAGAAAGAGACGCTGAAGACCTTGATTAAGGTCAATGATTTCTACATGAAAAACAACCCGGACTGCCGCCAGCCCAGCTACGTAAACAAGATGCGTCCCAGCAACATCTGGACCCGCACCATTTATTACGAAGGCTTGCTGGCTCTGTACACCATCTATCCGGACGAGAAATATTATCAATATGCTTACGAATGGGGGGACTTCCATAACTGGAACATGGTACGCCAAGAAACGTGGACGCGCCATGCCGACAACTACGCATGTACCCAGGTATATATAGATATGTATAACCTCTGCCCCGACCCGGAAGTACTGCGCCATGCGAAAGCGAACCTGAACATGTTGCTCAACACGCCTCAGGTAAATGAATGGACATGGATAGACGCGATTCAAATGGGTATGCCCGGATTCGCCAAAATGGGCAAACTGACCGGAGAACAAAAGTATTTCGACAAGATGTGGCAGATGTACGAATACACCCGAAACCAATTGGGCGGAAACGGCATGTTCAATCTGAAGGACGGATTATGGTGGAGAGACGCCGATTTCGACCCTCCCTACAAAGAGCCGAACGGTGAAGATTGTTATTGGAGCCGCGGAAACGGATGGGTATATGCCGCCCTGTTGCGTGTATTGGACGAGATTCCGGCAAACGAGACACACCGCCAGGATTACATCAATGACTTCCTGACCATGAGCAAGGCATTAAAAGCATGCCAACGCGAAGACGGCTTTTGGAACGTCAGCTTGCATGACCCCAGCAATTTTGGAGGAAAAGAGCTGACCGGTACCTCTTTGTTCGTGTACGGAATGGCATGGGGCATACGCAACGGATTGCTTGACCGCAACGAATATCTCCCCGTAGTATTGAAAGCATGGAACGCTATGGTAAAAGATGCCGTACATCCGAACGGATACCTGGGCTATGTACAAGGAACCGGCAAAGAACCGAAAGACGGGCAGCCCGTTACCTACGATAGCAAACCCGATTTCGATGACTTCGGTACCGGATGTTTCTTGCTGGCAGGATCTGAAATTTATAAACTACAATAATAAGATGAGTATTGTTTTCAGGATTCAGGCATTCGGTTTCCAATGCCTTCTCTAAAACAGTTACAAATTCATGTAACTGTTTGGTAAAAGAGCCCTGTCCGACTCTCTACAAAGAGTCACGGCAGGGCTCTTTTGCATCATGCCGCTTCATGCTTCCATTCCTCCTTCTTTGCCTTCTTCCCCCTTCGAATATGCCGAAGGAGCCACACCAAATTGTGCCTTGAAGCATTTACTGAAATAAAACGGATCGTTCATGCCGACCTTATACGCCACTTCTGAAACCGTATATTCCCCTTCTGCCAACAATTCGGCAGCTTTCTTCATGCGCATGACACGGATATATTCATTCGGAGAATAACCGGTGACTCCCCGCACCTTGCGGTAAAAGATTGTACGCCCCATCTTCATCTTCAATACAAAATCGTCTATCGTAAAGTCGGGGTCGGACAAATGCGACTCCAATGTTTTAGCCAACTTATCGGCGAAGTCCTTATCCTTATCGGTGGAGCAAAGCGAAGGACGCACCGATTGAGGGTCTTTCGAGAACTTCTCGCGCAACTTATCGCGTTGCTCAATCAGCTTAAACACACGTGCACGCAACAGGCTGCTGCTGAACGGTTTGGTTATGTACGCATCGGCACCCGCCTCAACGCCTTCCAAATGCTTGTCTTGCGTGTTTAACGCAGTAAGCAAGATAATCGGGATATGGCTGGTATTAAAATCATTCTTCAACTTCTTGGTCAATTCGAACCCCGAACATCCCGGCATCAGGACATCACTGATTATCAAATCCGCATCAAATGTCTTGACGCATTCCAAGCCTGCATTTCCATCGGCTTCTGCACGCACTTCAAAGTAAGGGCTCAATTCTTCCTTCAAGAACTCACGCACGTCATTGTCGTCTTCCACGACCAAGACTTTCCGTTTGTTCAACGGAGAAGCCTCCTCTTCTTCGCCCGCTTCATCCTCTATCCTGTCCAGGCTATGCTGCCTTTCAGCCACTTCCGCCTCTTCCTCTAATAAGGTGTTGGGCACCAGAAAATCTTTTTCCTCGTATACCGAAGCATCCGTAGGGAGAGTCACCGTAAAGATGGAACCTCCTCCCGGATTCTCTTCATACATAATGGTTCCCTTGTGCACCTGCACCAGCTCGTGAGTCAGATGCAATCCCACTCCCATGCTGCTTCCCGAAAAACTGCTTTGCATGAAACGCTTAAACAATTCATCCCGCTTGTCCACAGGCACTCCTACCCCCGTATCGGTCACTTTCAGTATCAACTTATGCAAAGGCTCGTCTATCGTCACAATACATTGAATCCTCCCTCCCGAAGGTGTGTACTTAAACGCATTCGATAATAGATTGTATGCGATTTTATCCAAATAGCTCTTGTCTATGAACATCCGGTAAGACGGACAAGACGGGACAAACGCGAAATCCATACGCTTCGACTGGGCCGCTTCGGTAAAGTTCGAACAGATATCGTTCAAGAAAGCGATGACATCAGCTTCTTCAAGAGCCAGCGAGAGCTTGTTGTTCTGCATTTTCCGGAACTCAAGCAACTGGTTAATCAGGCGCAACATCCGCTGGGTGCTCTTATCCATCAGACGGATGGAACGGCTCAATTCCGCCGGAACCTTTTTCACCCGGTGCATGCGCTCCAAAGCCCCCAATATCAACGTCAACGGCGTACGGAACTCATGAGAGATATTCGTAAAGAACATCAGCTTGTACTCGGTGAGCTGCTCTTCCACCTTTATCTTGTTCCGCAAGCTGTTCATCTTGCCCACAATCCGGTAAGCGATATACAGCGCAAGCAAGCCCAAGAGGAAATACACAAGAAACGCCCATGAAGTTTGCCAGAAGGGAGGCACGATGATAATCTTCAGCACACTCTCATCCCCCCAGACCCCCGCCGCATTGCATGCCTTCACACGCAAAGAATACGTGCCCGGAGGCAGATTCTTATACGAAGCGAAAGGCAAGGACTCCGGAACGCTCCAGGACTTCTCGTAGCCCTCCAGCCGGTACATATATTTCAACAAATCGGATTCGGCATACTCGAACGTAGAATAAGCCACGGTAAAAGAATTCTGATGATAGCTCAGCCGGATTTCATCGGCGTATGCCAGAGAAGACTCAAGCGGAGAGTCCGGATCTCCCGGACGCACCGACAAGCCTCCCAGCCGCAAGTCGGTAAAGCTGATGTGCGGAGCTTGCTCTTCTGCCGAAGCTTGCCGGGGATCAACCACAACGATTCCCTGCCCCGAACCGAAAGCCAAGCGTCCGTCCGCCAGGCAAAGCGCACTGTTCTCGCTATATACATTCCCTAAAATAGAATTGGAAAACAAGTAATTCTTAAACGTCATCAAATCCGGGTCGAAACACGAAAGCCCATACTCGGTAGATACCCAAATCATCCCCTCGCCGTCTTCGACCAATGCCTGCACCATCATGCTCACCAGCCCGTCTTTCAGCGTATAATGCGTAAACTCAATCTGCCCGTAGCCCTGTCCTACGATAGCCATGCAAAGCCCATACCCGGATTGCGCTATCCACATACGCCCTTGCCTGTCCTGGATAATCGCCCGGATATCATTGCTCTCCAGCCTGCCGTTATCAAACGAATAATGCTTATAAGCCTTCGGATTCCGAATCAAAGAATCGGGATGGAATACAAAAACGCCCTCACTGGTGCCCGCCCATATCCATCCGTTCCGGTCTTCGCACAACGCCCTCGTCTCTTTCTGCGCATTGGTCTGGTTAATAAAGTGCCGGAACTCATACTTTCCGTCCTCCTTCCGCACCGCCAGGTTCAATCCCCCGCCGAATGTACCAATCCACATCCTTCCCTTGCGGTCTTCCAGGAGGCAAAAGACATTATCCCTCGATAAGGAACGAGGGTCCGACTTATCGTTCTGATACGAAACCCCATCCACGGTCAATCCCTTTCCGCGCGTAGCAATCCATTTCCGGTGTGCACGGTCTTCATGCATCGCATACGTATTGATGTCTGAATAATGCCTTTCCTTTTGCACCTTCAAATCCGAATCATAAAGATACAGGCCTCCGCTCCGTGTCCCAATCCAAATGTCCCCGTCAGATGCAGGCGACATCATCCGAATCATGTTCGAACGGTCATACATTTCATCCTTTTCCGGATAAACGCGGACGGCTCCCTCGTTCAGGACATCCAGTTTCGATAAGCCGGCAAACTCCGAGCTTACCCATACACTCCCGGAACGGTCCTCCATCAGACATTGCAAATAATTGGATGCCAATACTCCCGATAAAGAAGCGTCCGCGCTAAAATGCTGAAAGTTTTCCGTCTTCACGTCGTAAGCGAAAAGCCCGTTCCCATAAGTCGATATCCAAATGATGTCCCGGCTATCGTGCACGATGTAATACCGTTCCTTGTCGATAAAGCCCAGCTTGTCGGGAGGCATCACTTCGAATTCCTTCTTCCTGCCCGTCTCCGCCTCGATATAATACAGCCTGCCCGAACGGTTATAAATCCAATAATTCCCCCGGTTGTCTTTCCGCGAAGAGCCTCCCGGTATGTCGTAATACTCCGAAGCCTTCCGCACCCGGCAAGTTTCCATGTCGATTTCCAATGTCCCCTCGGAGGTCAGCACGTACTGCATCTTTCCGATGCGGAACAGGCCGGTCATCGCCCAGTCTTGCGTATGCCTGGGCAGGCGCCCCACACTTGCCAGCGTATCTTTCTCCATGCGGAACAGCTCCCCTTCGGACGAGACCAGCAAGACCGTCCGTCCATGCGACAGGGCTTTCCAGAAAGAGTGTGTCCGGTCTACCGCAACCAGCTTGCCTTCTTTCCAATAATACGCCCCCTTGCGGGTGCCTATCCAAATCTTGTCCCCTACCTGCCGCACAAAACACACGTCATCGCTCATCAAGGAGCCGTTGCCCTCGGTAAACGCTTGCGAAACGAACTTCCCCTCCTGATATTCAATGCGCCTGCACCCTTCGACAGCCCCCCAAAGCCATACGGCATCATCCAGCACCATCGCTTCCCGATAATGGTCCCGGTATTCACCGCATCCCGTAAAATCCACGAAGCAGTCGTGTTTCAGGTCATAGCAACTTATCAGGTCGGCCGAGGTGGTTATCCATAAAAAGCCGTGCCTGTCCTCATGAATCATCTTTACCCGATGGTCGGCAAGCGATATGCCGGATGTCTTCTGGGGACGGAACGTGATGAACGAATTCCCGTCATACCGGTTCAATCCGTTCAGGGTAGCCATCCAGATAAAGCCCTTGCTGTCCTGATACATGTACCGGATAGAATTATTAGCCAACCCGTCTGCCGTAGTCAAACGTTCCGAACGTACTTCAACCGTAGCATAAGCCGGCATCAGCCCTATCCACAAAAGGACAAGGCATACCCCTATTCTTACCTTTTCCGACAACTCACTCATGTCTCTCTCTTACTCCTTATATAATATAGTTTTCACACCTCCATAAGCCCCTTTCCACACAACCGCCTGCGTTGGCTTACGCAACCGCCCGCATCGGCTCATGCAACCGCTTGCGTCGGCCCATGCAGCCGCCTGCGTTTTCAAGCGCGTCCCATTGTGCATAAAATGCAAATATACAAGAAAGAATTAACAATGCCAACGATTTTCATGTACATAACGGTACAATAATCTATGAATATGTACTTTTATACATAGGATAATTAAGAAAAACGCGCTAATTTTGCTTTCTCAATCATCTAACTAATATCAAGAACACATGAAAAAGAACAACCTCTTATGGGCATTCCTGCTTTTGGGCGGCATCGCACAAGCCCAAGACTGGCCCGAAGTACGGCCGGAAGCCAGACCCGGAAGCCGCTGGTGGTGGCT
>ULRZ01065802.1_pt1 | contig 16198 bp, 10 predicted proteins | sample 1955861 | NCBI WGS metagenome assembly ULRZ01 (sample SAMEA4835694, study PRJEB28245) | human gut metagenome | biome: gut microbiome; material: fecal sample | place: Denmark | collected 2008 | reverse complement strand
CCGCCATGTCCATCCCGGACTATGTTGTGGCTGACGGAAACAGCGGCGTGAACATGAAGCAGCGCAACATCGGCATGCCCTCCGGCGCGTGCTATGCTGCCAGCTTCAACGCGGAGCTTGTCGGCGAGGTTGGCCGCGTGATCGGCGAGGAAGCCAGGGAACTGGGCATTTCCATGATCCTGGGTCCGGGCTTCAACCTGCAGCGGAATCCGCTGTGCGGCCGAAATCCGGAATACTTCTCGGAAGATCCGTATCTGGCAGGCATGCTGGCAGCAGCCTTTGCCAAGGGCCTTGAAAGCACAGGCGTGCATGGATGCTACAAGCACCTTGTGGCCAACAATGCGGAAGCCTCCCGCAAGCGCAACGACAGCGTGATGGATGAAAGCACGCTGAGAAACCTGTACCTGCGGTCCTTTGAGATCGCGCTGCGCGCCTATGAGCCGGCGGGGATGATGACCTCCTACAACCTGCTCAACGGTTGCTATACCTCCACCGACCCTGAGCTGGTGCTGGGCGTACTGCGCAGAGAATGGAACTTCAAAGGCTTTGTGATGACGGACTGGGGCAGCTATCTGACGGCGGATACGGTACAGATGATCAACGCGGGTGTCTCCTGGATCACACCCTGCAGCAGCGACGATACCTACACCGCGCCTCTGGAGAAAGCGGCGGAGGAAGGCCGTCTGGACATCCGGCGGCTGCGGGAGAACGTATCCTGGATGCTGAAAACCATCATGAAATAAGAAACAGGGGGCGCTTTCACGGGCGCCTCCTGTATGTTCATAAGGCATTATTCCTCATATTCCGTTGCGCTGTACTGGTTGCGGAATTCCCTTGGCGTCATGCCGAAGTGCTCACGGAAGAGCTTGCCCATGTGGCTCTGCGAGGAAAAGCCCACATAATTTGCGATATCCACGTAGGACGCGGAGGAGTGGATCAGCATCCGCTTGACCTGATTCAGCTTTTCCGTCATCACAAATGCGGAGAACGAAATCCCCTCCGTTTTGTTGAACAGCTCCGACAGATAATTCTGGTTCACATACAGCGTTTCAGCGGTTTGCCGCAGGGTCACCTTGCGGTGTAGATTGGCGTAGACGTATTCCTTAGCCTTTTCCACCAGCGGGTTTTTGCAATAGCTGCCAGTGTTGTGCTTCTGACGTTCCTTGATTTCCTTGACCATAGTGCAGAAATTGACCTTTGCTTTTTCGGTCAGGGGTTCCAGCTCGTTCAGGTTTTTCAGCCGTTCCACCTCGAGAATGTAGGAGTCGCACAGGGAAAAGGCAAGTTCCGGGTTCACGCCGCCCCGGATGGCTGCGCGGCTGGCAAGAGTAATGGCGCAGATCGCCAGATTGCGGTAGCTGCGTTCTGTATTCTCCGATAGCTTGCCGAAGCGCTGTAGTCCCTCCTTGTCAATAATCTCCTGGCGGCGGCATTCCTCCAGCAACACCAGATCTCCCTGCTCGATGGCTGACAGCATCCGCTTTTCCAGACTGTATGGGTTATGGGAGAATTGCTCCTCCCGGGATGTGAACAGCAGCTTCTGGTAGTCCTTCTGTACATTTTCCTCTGAAGGATGAAGAAAATTGTCCTCCAGGTATTCCGCTTCCCGCAGCATATTCTCATAGTACAGATTGTAGGAGGGCAGCAGCACCAGCTGATAGGTGTCAATGGATATGCTGTACAGCTGATCATCCTGGACGGGCAGGGGCTGTGCTGTATGGATGGTATACCGATAGGGCCGATGGTTGATAACGATATTCGGTCCCATCAGCAGGATACGCTCCGGTGTGCGGAAGACGGAATAGGTATACCGTCCGTTAACCAGCGCCGTGCGGATTCCTTGCGGCGGTACCATCTGCTTCAGCTGCTTGAGCAGATCGTCGGGGAGAACGGGCGCATCATCCATCAGCGTGCGGTTGATTACCTCAGCCTGTGTGCCGTCCGCCATGCAGACATACAGGCAGGATCGCAAGCCTTCCGCCATATAAATATAATGATTATACTCAATCATGCGGACACCCTCTTTCTTTTACCCTGGATGATGGCTCCATTATAGCATGGATCATCGCCTGATTCAACGCGCAAGCATGAAAAAACAGGTCGAAAATCAGAAGAATATGACAAAAAACCGATGCTTCATATATCAAATCGGTCTGTTGTGCGATATGATATGGATAGTGCAGGGAAGCTGCAACGGACAAATTCAGCATGTCATCATCGCTCGACCCACGAAGAGAAGGAGGGGACATGATGCTGCAGGGCGTGAACCTTGGTGGTTGGCTGGTATTGGAAAAATGGATGACGCCATCTCTGTTTGACGGCACCACAGCGGCGGATGAAACCTATTTCTGCCATAATCTGGGTGAAGATCGGGCCAGGGAACGGCTGAAAACCTTCCGGGATACCTTCATTCAGCGCCGTGATTTTGCGGAGATTGCCGATCACGGATTCAACGCGGTGCGGATTCCGGTGCCGTTCTTCATCTTTGAGGATATTGGGCCGTACATTCACTGCTATGAATATCTGGATAGAGCGTTTGAATGGGCGGAAGAATTTCAGCTGAAAATCCTGATCGACCTGCACACGGTGCCCGGCGGACACAACGGCACGGACAACTCGGGCATCAGCGGCATCTGCCTCTGGTCGACCAGAGAAGAATGCGTGGATTGCACCTTGCGGGTGCTGGAGCGGCTTGCCAAGCGCTACGGCCAGCGGGAGGCACTCTGGGGAATCGAGGCGCTGAACGAACCGATGTGCAGCGATACGCCCTCGGGTGCGTACCTGAACATTCAGGAATTCATCCGCTACTACACCCCGGCGGAGCCGGAGCTGGCTGAAGGGAACGCCAACTACTCGCTGGCGTTTCTCAAGCAGTTCTACCGGGACGCGTATGCACGGATGCGCAGGCATATGGCAGCGGACAAGCGCATTGTATTCTGCGATGCCTTTGAACTGGATATCTGGGATGACTTTCTCCTGAACGAAGGCATGGAAGGCGTATGCTTGGATACGCATCATTACCTGATGACGCCTGACCGGATGCTCTTCACGCAGCGGAACCTGGACGTGTACCGTGACTATCTGCTGTCCCTCGGGAAGCGCTTGCAGGCGGCAGGGCGGCGGATCCCGCTGATCGTGGGCGAGTGGAATGTCCAGAACACAGCCGACGGCCTGCGCGAGATGACCCCATCGGAAAAGGACGAGCTGTATTGTACCCTGGCTGAACTGTTCCAAGACGGCTTCAGCGAGTGTCTCGGCTGGTTCTACTGGAGCTGGAAAATCACGGCGGGCGGTATCGACGCCGATTGCGACGACGCGGCGCGGTGCGTCACCAAAGGATGGCTGAAAATACGAAATATATGATAAAATTCCGTTGATTGTAATATAGTTGACGGACAGAAAAGGATAAATTAAGTATAGAAATTGCAGTCGATTTCCTGAGATGAATAATGTCCCAGTACAGAAAGGACGAGAGTCATGCAAGCAAAGACTGACGATGTGCAGGCAATGGGCAGGAAAACCGGTTGGCGTCATGATATCGCCATGAACAAGGGGCTGTACCTCTTGTCTATCCCGATCATCGCCTTCTTCCTGATCTTCAATTACGCGCCCATGGCAGGGTTAGTGATCGCGTTCCAGGATTTCAAGCCGCAGCGCGGTATCCTGGGCAGCCAGTGGGTGTGCTTTGACAACTTCGTGGACTTCTTCACCAATCCCAGCTTCGCGTCGATTCTGCGCAACACGCTGGTCATCAGCCTGCTGGGTCTGGTCATTGCCTACCCGATGGCCATCATCTTCGCCCTTCAGCTGAACGAAATCGGCTGCAAGCGCTTCAAAAAGGCGATCCAGACCATCAGCTACATGCCCTATTTCATTTCCCTGGTGGTGATCTGCGGCCTGGTGATTGAGTTCTGCGCCTCCAACGGCGTGGTGACCAATATCTTTTGCGCGCTCACGGGGCGGCCCAAAGAAAACCTGCTGACGAACCCCAATTACTTCTGGGCAATCAACCTGCTGTCCGACCTGTGGCAGAACCTGGGCTATTCGTCCATCATCTTTGTGGCGGCGATCCCCTCCGTCAGCCAGGAGATGCACGAGGCAGCCGCCATTGATGGCGCCAACCGTCTGCGCCGCGTGTGGAGCATCACCATTCCCTGCATCATGCCGACGATCGTGACCATGCTGATCCTTCGCTGCGGCTCCCTGCTGAGTGTGGGCTTCGAGAAGATCCTGCTGCTGTATAACCCCAGTATCTATTCCACCGCCGACGTCATCAGCACCCACGTCCAGCGTCTGGGTATTGAAAAGGCGCAGTACGGCTATTCCACCGCCGTGGGCCTGTTCAACTCCGTAATCAACACCGTATTGCTGCTGGCGGCGAATTACCTCAGCAAGAAATACACCGATACCTCGGTGCTTTAAGGAGGTGTCAATATGATTGAGCGTACAAGCAAATCCAGAATCATCTTCTGCATCTTCAATTACGGCGTGCTGATCGTCTTTGGCTTTCTGTGTCTGATGCCCCTGTGGCACGTCCTGATGGCCTCCGTCAGTGATCCTCGGCTGCTGATGGCTTCCTCCGGCATCCTCTTTGCGCCTCTGGGCAGGCCGACGCTGGAAGGATACCGTATTGTGCTGAGCAATTCCGCCATCATCGAGGGCTATGGCAATACCCTGCTGTATGTTGTGACCAACGCCGCGGCAGGCACCTTCCTGACGGCCATCGCCGGCTTCCTGGTGAGCCGCAAGAATTTCAAGCTGGCCCGGCCGCTCACCGTGTTCATCATGTTCACCATGATCTTCAGCGGCGGCCTGATCCCCACCTACATGGTCATCCGCAGCTTGGGCTTCATCAATACCCGCTGGGCAATCATCGTGCCCGCGCTGATGAACGCATACTACATCATTGTGATGAAGTCCGCCTTTGAGCAGCTGCCCGGCGCCTACGAGGAATCGGCCAAGCTGGACGGCGCGGGTCCCGTCCGCATCCTGTTCCAGATTCTGCTGCCGCTGGTCAAGCCCACGCTGGTAGTCATCATCATGTTTTCGGTGATCGGCCAGTGGAACAGCTGGTATCCCGCGTCCATTTACCTGCCCCGTGTCCGTGAAAAATGGCCCCTGCAGCTGATCATGCGCTCGCTGCTGATCCAGAACGACGTGTCCAAGCTGCTGACTTCTTCCAGCGAAGCCAACCATGTGGTCAACATGACCGGCAACCTGGTGAAGTATGCCGTGACCATCGTGGGTACGCTGCCGATTCTGGTGGCCTATCCCTTTGCGCAGCGGTACTTTGTGACGGGCATTACCCTTGGCGGCGTCAAGGGCTGATTAAGATTCTAAAGCGTGAAGACATCACGCTGAATAATAAGGAGGTTCCCATGAGAAAAATCGTTTCCGTGTTCCTGGCTGCCATCATGCTGCTGAGCCTTGTACAAGCTGCTGCACTGGCTGACAACGACAAGAAGCTGACCTACACCGCGTTCCAGCAGGGCGACGACGTGCCCAATCCCGAAGAGGGCTATCGTAACAGCGCAGTGACCCATTACTGGCAGGATATGTTCAACATCGAAATCGACTGGCAGATTCCGCCCCAGGGCAGCGAAGCCGATCAGATGTCCCTGATGCTTGGTATCGGCGACTACACCGATATCATGGATATGGGCTTCAACACCGAGAACCTGGGCACCCTGTGCGACGACGGCGTGATCTATGATCTGACCCCGTATCTGGATGATTGCATGCCCAACTACAAGGCATGGCTGGACGCTAACCCTGATGTGAAATCCGCGCTGTTTGACGACAGCGGCCGCATCTACCTGGCAGCCACCATCCAGGATCATCCCAAGCAGTGGGGCGGTCTGGTGTATCGCCGTGACATTCTGGAGACCATGACCGGCGGCAACGTAGCCTTCCCCAGCGGCAGCGAAGAGCCCACCACCATCGCCGACTGGGAGTACATGTTGGAGCTGATGAAGCAGTACTTCACTGCTGCTGGCTTACCGGACTATGCCTGCCTCATCCTGCCTGCGACCGGCTACTTTTCCACGGGCGAGCTGATCAGCGGCTTCGGCATCGGCGGCACCGATTACCTGAAGGAAGACGGCTCCGTGGGCTACGGTATTGCGGAGGACAACTTCTATAATTACCTGGTCAAGATGAAGGAATGGTACGCGAAGGGCTACATCTATGCCGACTTCGCCGGCCGTTCCCAGGATCTGTTCTACCTGCCCAACACTGCCCTGACCTACGGCGGCTCTGCGGGCATCTGGTTCGGTCTGGTGCAGCAGTTGGGCGATGCTATGTCCCTGCCGGAATACGGCCTGCTGATGGACGTGATGCCGCTGGCCTCCCCCATTGATACCGAGCATGGCATCGAAACCCCCGCCCCTGTCTATCTGGCTGCGACCCGTGCCACCAGCAACTCCGGCTGGGCGATTTCCACCGCCTGCAGCAAGGAGAAGCTGACCCGCATCCTGACGGCTATCGACTGGTTCTACACCGACGAAGGCGCCGCCACCCGCAGCATGGGTCTGAGCGAGGAACAGGGTGCTGCCGAGCTGGCTGAATACCTGGACAAGGGCATTACGCACGGCGCCCGCGAGAATGGTTCCATTCTGTGGACCAAGGAAATGAACGAGGCCAAGGATCTGGGTCAGTATGAGTTTTCCGAGAACCGTCTGCCCGGCATCGTGGTGAATTACGCCACCCGTACCTGCGAGCTGAATGAGCAGGGCATCGACCCCAACGTGCTGGGCGATGAAGTGTGGACCAAGTATGGCGGTGCAAGCGTGTATCCCTATGTGGTGTCCTTCACTGCTGAGGAGCAGGAAAAGGTCAACCGCATCAACACCAATATGCAGGACTATGCGCATCCCATGATTGTCAACTTCATCATGGGCCGTGCCGAGCTGACTCCCGAATCCTTCAAGGCTTATCAGCAGAAGCTGCAGGAACTGGGCCTGGAGGAGTACCTGAGCATCAAGCAGACCGCTTACGAGCGCTTTGCGGCTCGTGCCGGGAATTAAGGCAACAACGTGTATTTTGCGGATGTGATTCGGTAAAATACAGCACATCACCCAGCAGGCTACACGCGGATTCAAGCTGCGTGTAGCCTGGTTTTTCAGAAAGGAACTTGCTTATGGAATACTGCAATCCGCTTGATTTGGCGTACAAATTCCAGCACTACGGCAAAGCCGCCCACCGGGAGGCTGCCGATCCTACGCTGGTCCTCTTCAAGGGCACCTATTACCTGTTCGCCAGCATGAGCGCAGGCTTCTACTATTCCAACGATCTTGCCAGCTGGCAGTGGCATGAGAACCGCAATCTGGATATGTACCTGTATGCTCCGGACGCAAGGCAGATCGGCGACTATCTGTATTTCTGCGCGTCCAGCAAGGGCGAATCCAGCACCATCTGGCGGACGAAGGCTCCTCTGTCCGACCAGTTTGAGAAGGTCAGCGCACCCTTTGATTTCTGGGATCCGGCGATTTTCTCGGATGATGACGGCCGGGTGTACCTGTACTGGGGCAGTGCCAACGACCGTCCCATCTATGGCACCGAGCTGGATCCCGCCACCATGACGCCCATCGGCGAACGCAAATCCCTCATCTATGGGGACAAGAATAGCCATGGCTTTGAGCGTTTCAACTTCCCAGGCAAAAAGAAAAAGGATCGTCCTGAGCTTGAGCAGACGCTGTACGACATCTTTTTTGGCAGCGGCGACCCGTTCATGGAAGGCCCCTACATGAGCAAGCTGAACGGTCGGTATTACCTGCAGTATAGCGCGCCAGCCACGGAAGAGTCCATTTACAGTAACGGCTATGTGGTGGGTGATGCGCCGCTGGGTCCCTTCACCTTCGGCGTGAATTCCCCCTTCAGCTCCCGTCTGAGCGGATTCATCACTGCCGCAGGCCATGGCAGCACCATGGAGGATCGTTACGGAAATTTGTGGCATGTGGCCAGCATGGGCATCAGCGTCAACGCTGATTTTGAACGCCGCGTCGGCCTGTTTCCCGCAGGCGTGGATCAGGATGGTCTGCTGTTCTGCAATCAGAATTTCGCCGATTATCCGTTGGAAATTCCCCAAGGTAAATTTGATCCCTGGTCGATCAAGCCCCGCCACATGCTGCTTTCCTACCGCAAGCCGGTGGAAGCGTCATCCTTTGCGGAGGGGCATCCTGCCCAGCTGTCTGTGGATGAAAGCATCAAGACCTGGTGGACAGCCAGGGGAAGCAAAGGCGAATGGCTGAATCTGGATCTGGGCGAACCGTGCAGCGTGCATGGGATTCAGATTAACTTCGCGGAAGAGGGCATCCCAGTCATGCAGATGCCGCCTGAGGCGTGCGGTCTGCCCGGCGCAGTGGGCGGGCGCTATGTGGACTCTGGCAAGCAGCTGCGCACCCGCTACCTGCTGGAAGGCAGCCTCGATGGCGAGAACTGGACAACGCTGGTGGATGCCCGGACGACGGAGGACGACCGCAGCCATCCCTACCATGTGCTGGCTCAGGACACGCAGCTGCGATTTGTGCGCATCACCTGTGAGGAGACGCCCTACAACAGCCTCGTGAGCATTTCCGGCCTGCGCGTATTTGGCATCGGCAATGGCGAAAAACCTCAGCGGGTCGCAGGCGGCCATGCCGTTATGGAGGATCCCATGACCTGCCGCCTGACCTGGGACAAGGCGGAGGGCGCCACGGGCTACAACGTGCGTTTCGGCATTGCGCCCGACAAACTTTATGCCAGCTACCAGGTGTATGGCAGCGAAGAAGCCTTCATCACGACGCTGAATGCTGGGGAAACCTACTATTATGCCATTGACGCCTATAACGAAAACGGCGTGACCGAGGGCGGCGTCAACAAAATGTAACGATCAGGCCTGCGCGTACCGAACCCGGTATGCGCAGTTTCTTTTTCATGAAAGCCGTACAGTGCCTTCATCAGCCGAACGGTGTCCAGGTTGATGCGATCCTCCGCTCCGTCCATACGGAGCAGCTCTCGAACACGTCCAACACCGGATGCCGCTTCAGGTCTTCCGCCATCTGGCTGCGGCAGGCGTTATGGACGTAGATGAACGCTATCCGCTGCAAAGTCATGCTCTGATTTGCACAGCAGCTTTTCCACCCCTGGCAGGCTTCAGGACCCCGCCCGAATCCGCCACCTGCTCGTTGATCGCGATGACCGGCATGGATATCACGACGTAGGCCCGGATCTTCTCTATGTCTGTAATGTACTTGACCTGTATCCCAAGGGCATCGCAGACATATTGAGTCTGTATAAAGGCAGCATACCAGCAAGATCAATCTTCGTCCCCGTAAATACCTCGGCTGGAGATTTCCCTTTGAAGTTTTCTTCAACCACCTGTTGCACTTGACTTGACAATTAAAGATCAAACGAAAGCCCGGTGCTGCACCCACCGCGCCTCAGTTTGCACCCAAATGCACCCAATGTAAAACGAAAGGGTTATTGCAAAACGATAGCCGGGAATTGTATTAGTTTTTGAGTCATTTCACAGTGACGAGCCAGTTTCGTGAGAAGCTGGCTCGTTTTTATGTGCATGGATATGAAAAATCCGCCTCCGAGAATGGGAGGCGGACAGCGTTTTAGTTACCAGTCCAAAGGATATGTATCATCGGACATTGCATGCATTCCGCGTTATTATTTCTTCTCATTCGCAATACTGTCAAGTGTTCTGCTAATCGCATCGTCACTTGTGACAGCATGCGAGCCATCCATGTATTCCGCCTTGCCAAAGCCAAGAATGCAGACAAATACGGTGTTCAGCAGCACCAATCCCCAACCGAAACCCGTGCTTTGGTTGAATGCGTGCGCAAGATCGATGGCTGCTTTGATAGCAATGTAGATGCCATAAAACGGAATCAGCAGCAGGAACATTTTCGCCCCCTGACCATACAGCACTTCAAACTGAACGTAGATATTATAGAACGGAATAATTCCTTCCCAGCCTTGTCTGCCCATCTTCTGATAAACTCTCCAATTGGCCGCCAAACTAACAACCAGCAGCAAAAAACTAATGACGCTCATCGTATTCTCTCCTTTTCCAGTTTGTCCATTTTATCGCTTTGCCTGTGCTCTTTTCTTTTCTCTACGGCTATCCGGCAATTTGCCCAGCCATGCGATTGTTGATAGCAAATCACTGTCCGTTCCTCCTTTCCCTCGCGATTCCTTTCTTCTATTTTACCCTCCCCTCGAAAAAAGTCAAGTGTTTTCTTGAAGAATTATATATTTCTGACATTTCTGACAAAAGCATGGCAAATTGTTGTGTATCTTCACAACGACTTTCGTGTCGGCGTGTAACCACCTTTCAGAAAATCGGTTTTTCTGAAATCAGCTGCCTCAAATCCCCCTCCAAATTTCAAATTCGCACAGAAAACGCGCCCGCCGACCTTCCGACGAGCGCGTTTATACTATTGGGGCTCTACTCCCGAATTCAGTGCACGACTTGCTGGACACCACAGTTATCACATTTACACAAATGAGGCGGTCAGCCGCCGAGTTGTGCGGTGTTGCTTTAAATTACTTCTTATTCTTCTGCTCCACCATCGCCTTGACCTTCAGCGGCAGACCGAGCAGGTTGATGAAGCCCGCGGAATCCTTGTGGCTGTACAGGTCGTGGCTGTCGCCGAAGGTGGCGATTTCCTCCATGTACAGGCTGTTCGGCGACTTCACGCCCGCATTGATGCAGTTGCCCTTGTACAGCTTCAGCTTCACCGTGCCGTTGACCGCCTGCTGCGTGCTGTCCACAAACGCGGAGAGCGCCTCGCGCAGGGGCGTGTACCACATGCCGTCGTACACCAGCTCCGCGAACTTGCTCGCAACCAGCTCCTTGTAGTGGCTGGTGGCGCGGTCAAGCGTGATGGATTCGAGGATGCCGTGCGCGGCGTAGAGCATCGTTCCGCCGGGAGTTTCGTACACGCCGCGGGACTTCATGCCCACCAGACGGTTCTCCACCAAATCCGCGCAGCCAACGCCGTTGCGGCCCGCGATTTCGTTCGCCTTCGTCAGCAAATCCACCGCGTCCAGCTTTTCGCCGTTGATGGCGACCGGCACGCCCTTCTCGAAGTCCACCGTGACGTATTCGGGCTGATCAGGCGCTTTTTCGGGCGTGACCATCGTCAGCAGCAGATCTTCCGGCGGCTCGTTCCACGGATCTTCCAAATCCGCGCCCTCGTGGCTGATGTGCCAGATGTTGCGATCCATCGAATACGGGCGATCCTTTTTGACCGGGACGGGAATGCCGCGCTTTTCGGCGTAGTCAATTTCCTCCTCGCGGGTCTTGATGTCCCAGATGCGCCACGGTGCGATAATCTGCATGTTCGGATCGAACGCCTTGATGGTCAGCTCGAAGCGGACTTGGTCGTTGCCCTTGCCGGTGCAACCGTGGCAGATGGCAGTGCAGTTCTCCTTGTGGGCGATTTCGACGAGGCGCTTGGCAATCAGCGGCCGCGCGAAGGACGTGCCCAGCAGGTACTTGCCCTCGTAGACCGCGCCCGCCTTGAGCGTCGGCCAAATGAAGTCCTCAACGAACTCCTTGCGCAGGTCTTCGATGTACAGCTTTTCCGCGCCGCACTTCTTCGCCTTCTCGTGGAGGGGCTCCAGCTCTTCGCCCTGCCCGACGTCGCCCGCAACGCAGACCACATCGCAGTCATAATTTTCCTTCAGCCACGGCACGATAATCGAGGTATCCAGACCACCGGAATAAGCCAGCAATACGCGCATCTTCGCCATAACAATCGACTCCTTTATCTTCATCCTGATTTTCATCATTTTTGTGTCCGTCTGCCGGACAAGATGGATTATACAGCAAGATGAATAAAAATGCAATAGGTCTGCATAAATTTTCTCGGATTTTTTTCGGGGGAGGGATGATGACGTTCGGTTTCTCTGCACGTCCCGTGCAGATTGCAACGGCAATACGCCATCTTGTGGCATCCACAGTCCTGCCTTTGCCTCCACACGCCCCGTGCAGATTGCAACGTTCCGCGCGCTGCCGCTGATGTACACATACGGCCTTTGCCTCCACACGCCCCGTGCAGATTGGAACGACTTTCAATATAGTCCGCGTCCTTAATGTCGGTGCCTTTGCCTCCACACGCTCCGTGCAGATTGCAACAGTAAAATGACGACGCTAACGCGGGAAGAGGTATGCTTTGCCTCCACACGCTCCGTGCAGATTGCAACTGCAGAAATGCACAGAATTGCAATATACACTTTTTTCGAACGTGTGTTGAGTCAGTAGATAGCTTTTCAGTATTGAACAAAGCAATGCTGTGCTGACTATTTTCCCGAAACTCTTCTGCTGTCAAGGCAACCTTTGTTGCCATTAGCGACAGCCCCGGACGGACAATCGACCGGTTTTGTTGGTGCGAACCGCACCGGATTTTCATGTTAGCTGATGATTCGCCTGATGCCCATGCTGGGAATCGTATGCGGAAGTTCTGAAAGCCGCTGAATCGTCATGTGATGATACGCAACAAATTGAGGATAGTCACGTTGAAGTGCCTCGCGGTCAAATACTCTGTAAAGTTCTTCACCAAATTCTTTCTTTAATTCCTTCCTATTATATTCCGGCAATCCCTGCTTGCAATGCTGAAGTAGAAACGCCGAGTACAAATCGCGCTGTATGCGTTCGCCGTCCGGCATAACGTTCCAGCGGTTTTCAAGTGCCTTTTCGATGCAGGTGTCTGTCTGGTGGTTGTACTGGCTGGCGCGCACATGCGTATCAACTTCTTTCACCCCTTTCAGCCCGCGCGACTGGCATTTCTGTTTCAGCATCGTAATCAGCATAGCAGGTGCTTTGTTTGCAATGGATTTTCCGAACCGCTTTTTGCGTTTATATCGTCCAGTCTTTTCGGAAATCTCCGTTTTATTTGCTCTGTGGACCAAATCGCAGTAACTCATGTTCTCCACAAAGAAGCAATCACCCAGCGTCAGCAGATAATTTGCCAATTCGTTATGCTGCTGTTTTCGGATGTCCGCCTGATGATGCTGAATCATTGCCAGCTGGTGCTGAATCCGTCTGTATCGCTTGGACTTGTTCCGCGTCAGCTTCACGCCGCGCTTAAATGTTCCATCCGGATTGTAATTTTCCGGATTTGTTGCGCGTCGGCTTCTGTCCATCTTGCGCTGCAAGCGCCGCTTTTCTTGCTCTATATTCTGCACGCGGTCAGCCAATTCCAGCAGATTAACCTCCTTATCGGTCGAGTATGCCAGCGTTCGCGTGCCAATGTCGATGCCAACGACACCATGCCCGATAGGATGCTTCGGCGCACCGCTTGCCGGGTCGCGCTTCACCGCCGGCTTTCCTTCCAAAACAAGCTGTGCATACCAATGCGGCTTTGTTTTGCCGTCTTTGCGGAGGATGCGGACAAATTTCACATGCCTTTTCAACATCTCGGCCTCGTAAGGATTATCAGGTGATAATTTCAGCAAAAACTCTCTTTTTACCTTCTTGCGGTCACGATTACCTTGCTGATTCCATATAATTCTATCTTCTCGGAACATAATCTCCTTTCCACCGCTTTTCTTCTGTGAATAGCCCTGCACGGAACAAAGTTCACCCGGCTTTTTGAAATGTACTTTTCCCTTCTGCTTATAGTTGTCAACGAACACCTTATCAAAAGCAATCCACACCTGTGCTGTAATTCCATGCAACGCTACATTTGCGCCGATATTATCATTAAAGTGCTTATAGTATTTTTCCATATCAGCCTTAAAGGCATTTCTGCTAAAACCGTTTTCTTCCAAAAATGCTTTTCTCTTTTTTTCTAATGCCCACTTTTCCTTCTGATTGCTGGCAGTATCAATCATTTTCATGATTTCTTGGTATTCAGGCATTCTTTCAACTTGGCATTTCTTCTTTAGTTCAGCATGAACCAGCGTATTATACAGCTGCCGCGCAATCTCGAAACGCTTTTCAAGATGGTCGGACTGCCATTTTTCCAGTTTAAGGGGCAGCGTCAGACAACAAGTCGCCCCGTCTTCCTTTTTCTCCTCATTGTCCACGAGTGTCCCTCCCCTTCCTTTGCTTTTCCACCCCATTATACCGCATTTTTTCCTCATTTTCAAGCAAGAACAGCAAATTCGACATTCATCCGCTGTTTTTTTACTGTACAGCGCTTTTTGTAATTTGTCCCCTTCGCCCATCTATCCGCCATTCCATTCATCCCGTTCCGAAAACGTGTGAATTTGTGAAAAAAATATCGTTAAAATCGTGTCAGCCACTTGACAAGAGCTTAACAATCTGCTACACTGTTCTCGTCACCCCGACAAACACCGACATTCCCCGTTCGCGGGCGCATCCCCGCAGGACGGATGAAGCATAAGGAGAGAGTATCATGGCGAAAGAGTATCCGATCGTCGATAGCGTGGAGAGCTTCGAGGCTGCCCTCGCCCGCGTCCGCGCGGCACAGAAGGTCTATGCGACCTACACGCAGGAGCAGGTGGACAAGATTTTCAAGGCAGCTGCCCTCGCCGCGAACAACATGCGCATCCCGCTGGCGAAGATGGCGGTGGAAGAAACCGGCATGGGCGTGGTGGAAGACAAGGTCATCAAGAACCACTACGCCGCTGAATACATCTACAACGCCTACAAGGACACGCAGACCGTCGGCGTGCTGGAGCGCGACGAAGCATTCGGCATGATGAAGGTTGCAGAACCTATCGGCGTTGTCGCGGCGGTCATCCCGACCACCAACCCCACATCTACCGCCATTTTCAAGACGCTGATTTGCCTCAAGACCCGCAACGGCATCATCATCTCTCCCCATCCGCGCGCGAAGAAGTCCACCATCGCCGCCGCGAAGGTTGTGCTGGAAGCCGCTGTGGCTGCCGGCGCGCCCGAAGACATCATCTCGTGGGTTGATGTTCCCTCGCTGGAGCTGACCAACATGGCGATGAAGGAAGCCGACATCATCCTTGCCACCGGCGGCCCCGGCATGGTCAAGGCGGCATACTCCTCCGGCAAGCCTGCGCTGGGCGTCGGCGCTGGCAACACGCCCGCGATTATCGACGAATCCGCTGACGTGAAGGTGGCCGTCAACTCCATCCTGCACTCCAAGACGTTCGACAACGGCATGATCTGCGCGTCCGAGCAGTCCACCATCGTGCTGGACAGCATCTACGACGCGGTGAAGGCGGAGTTCGCCAAGCGCGGCGCGTACTTCCTCGAAGGTGAAGAGCTGGACAAAGTGCGCAAGACCATCATCATCAACGGCGCGCTGAATGCCAAGATTGTCGGTCAGAAGGCGCACACCATTGCCAAGCTCGCGGGCGTGGACGTGCCGGAAACCGCCAAGGTGCTGATTGGTGAAGTCGAATCCGTGGATATTTCTGAAGAGTTCGCGCATGAGAAGCTTTCTCCCGTGCTGGCGATGTACCGCGCCAAGGACATCGACGATGCGTTCGACAAGGCGGAACACCTGATTGCTGACGGCGGCTACGGCCACACCTCTTCTATCTACCTGAACGCCGTCACCCGCAAGGATTTGATTGACCGCTTCGCCGCGCGCATGAAGACCTGCCGTATTCTCGTCAACACGCCTTCCTCTCAGGGCGGCATCGGCGACCTGTACAACTTCATGCTGCGTCCATCGCTGACGCTGGGCTGCGGCTCGTGGGGCGGCAACTCCGTCTCTGAGAACGTCGGCGTCAAGCACCTGCTGAACGTCAAGACTGTTGCCATCCGGAGGGAGAATATGCTGTGGTTCCGTGCGCCTGAAAAGGTCTACCTCAAGAAGGGCTGCCTGCCCGTCGCCCTGAATGAACTCAAGGCAGTTATGGGCAAGAAGCGCTGCTTCATCGTCACCGACGCGTTCCTGTTCAAATCCGGCTTCACCAAGGCGATTACCGACAAGCTGGATGAGCTGGGCATCGTCCACACCACGTTCTACGATGTTGCGCCCGACCCGTCCCTCGCCTGCGCGAAGGAAGGCGCCAAGGCGATGACCTCCTTCCAGCCGGACTGCATTATCGCCATCGGCGGCGGTTCCGCAATGGACGCCGGCAAGATTATGTGGGTCATGTACGAGCATCCGGAAGTGGACTTCCTCGACATGGCAATGCGCTTCATGGATATCCGCAAGCGCGTGTACACCTTCCCGAAGATGGGTGAAAAGGCGTACTTCATCGCCGTCCCGACCTCCGCTGGCACGGGCTCCGAAGTCACTCCGTTCGCCGTCAT
>ULRZ01053185.1_pt1 | contig 16332 bp, 9 predicted proteins | sample 1955861 | NCBI WGS metagenome assembly ULRZ01 (sample SAMEA4835694, study PRJEB28245) | human gut metagenome | biome: gut microbiome; material: fecal sample | place: Denmark | collected 2008 | reverse complement strand
TCTTTCGCTGACGGCGTGTTGAGCGTAACTACCGGCGGAAACACCGTTACTTACAACATCCCTGACAAGACTGGCGTTAATAACGTGACTTTGGCTTTGGAAGGAAACAATTTGGTGTTGACTGTTGACGAAGACAAACAGACAATCGCTTTGCCGGAATCTGCAACTCAGGAAATCAAAGTAGAAAACGGCATCCTCTATGTAGGCGACAAGGAATATCCTTTGACTGTTGACGTTGACAACAATGTAACCGTTGTAGAAAGCACAATTCCGGGTAACGAAACTTATACCGTTATGGTAAACGGCGAAGAAGTTACTTTCGCTAAGGCTTTCGCTGATGTAAGAATCTCTTTGGTAAACCGTAATGGTGGAGATGATTTCTACTTTACTGATGCAGCATTCGCTAACACCGATTATCCTAAGTATACACACGGTGATGATAACAATATTGTTGATACTCCGGATTACAAACAAGAACATGGTATCCACTGGACTATCTTGAGCCAAGACGTTAAATGGGACGGTCCGAAGGGTGACCTCAAAGCCGGATTGGTTGTAGGTCAGACAACTGCTGCCGAAGTAAGCGTTCGTCCGATCAACTACGATTTGACTACTGCCAAACTGACTTTGGTTTCTTCTAAGGGTGTCGAAGCTCCTGTTACAGTTGTTCCAACTAAAGGCATGCAAGAGGGTCCGTTGTCTAACGGCACACGTTCGGCTGACGTAAACTACAACAGCGTAAACCAAGGTGATTATGTATTGACTCTGCAATTTAACAAATTCACTGCCGGAAGCGAAGACGAAGAAATGATTTCTAAATTCGCTAACGAAACTCAAACAGGCAACATTAAATATGCTTTGGCTGTAAACGGTGTAGTAGCTACAGACTACAACTTCATTATTGATACTCAAGTGAAAGCTGACGCTCAAGCTTCTTGCGAATCTGTGGATGTTAAGAAGTTTGTAATCGGCGGTAAAGGTGAAGTTGAGCCTATTGACAGCAAAGATGTTGTCGTAGTAAAAGGCATTCCTACAGATGGAAAAGCTCACCGTATGACTTACTTGGATGGTCGTATTTACGATATGAAGGTGGCTATCAACGCAAGCGATGTAGCTGATGCTGAAGTTTATGGCTTAACAGTAGACACAAAAGCCGGAACGATTGCTGCAGGCGCAAACGCTGTAGACCGTGTATTCGCTTTGGATGTAACTCTGATCAACGTAAATGGAAAGACATCATCAAAGACTATCTATATCAAGTTTGCTGACAGCGAATCTCAAGTAATCACTTTGGATGCTAACACATTCAAGGTAGTTCCTACGAAAGACAAGAGCTTGCTGGTTGACGTTGGTGATACCTTCAGCAGCCTGAGTGCAGCCGACGCTATCTCTATCAACAGATTGGAGAACATTGAATGGAAGGTAGAAAATGATGATGAACATTTCTTGTGGTCAGTTTCAGACTTTAAAGCTTTGAACAATACTACTTCTATCAAGTACTACGATGAAAAGATGAACGACATCGACATGAGCGATGATAAGATTGACGAAGCCGTAAGAAGCATCAGATACGTTAAATTCGTTCGTAACAATGAAGATTATGCTAACTCTGAAGCTACTACAGGCGAACACGTTATCAGCGTAACCATCAAACGCGACATCAGCGCATCTGACCAAGGCGACGGCGCTACAAGACTGGTTAAGAAAGTCAACGTTCCTGTACACGTAACATTGCCTTCTTGGGACGATGTATTCGTAACCACTACCGACTGGAGCGAAGGCAACTTCGTAACCCGTGTAGTAGGTGTTGAGAATAACAACGTAGTTAAAGTCTCTATGTTCGCATTCGATGAGAACAAGGAAATGTGGGGTGCTGAAACTGCAAACGAAGAAGCTAAGAATATCAACCTCTCTAAACTGGTTTACGTATCTGACGGTAACAATGAAGTTAAATTTGCCGCTACAGGTGAAAACCTCGAAAAGATTGGTAAAGAATTGATGAATCTTGACAAAGACGTAGTAACCGATTACCTGAAGACAGGCGCTGACTACACTTCACGCAACGAAATCAAGGCTAAGGCTGAATATACAATCGGTAATGTTGAAAACTTCAAGATTTCTAAGTCGTTCAGTGTTCAGATTAAGTCGCTCTTCGAAGACGCAGCATTGTCATACTATGATATGGTAAGCGGTGCTCCGGTACAGCTTGATCACGCAATTCTTAACTCTCAAAATTATACCATCCCTGCCGGTGTAACAAATGCCAATAAGATTGTAGGAGAAGGTTTGATTTTGGGCTTGGCTAAGAACTATGTAGGTGTTAACACTATAAATCTGTCGAATGGTTTAGGTGCTCCGTATTTGTGTGATAATGGCAAATTTGTGCTTAACTCTTCTAATCCATCTTCATACTCTTCATACAATGAAATCAAATATACAGCAACCGCAGATGCAAGTGGCGTAACAGGCACTACAACAGCAACTGTTAATCCTACTGGTATCGAAATCAACAACAGCAATGGCCAAGTAGGAGACAACACTACCGGAACATTGACCTTGAAGTTCACCGATATCATGGGTATCAAAACTACGGCAAGCATCGGCTTCCAGACTGGTGTTGTAGAATAACAACAAGTCTGTTCTTTAGACAGACAAGACTTATTAATTAACGTTGCTTACTAAGATAAGGGAGACGTTCGCAATCATTTGTAGAACGCCTCCCTTTCTTTTTGCAGCTCATCCTCTGTTGTCCAGATATTATTTGCCCCGATTCTACCAATATACAAGCATGGAAAAGTAATATATCTCCATCCGCAGTTTCAATGCACTGAAACTGCCGGAGAAGATATCTTCAATTAAAGTAGACAAAATGAGAAAAGCAAAAGTAGAGATTATTACGGACATCCGCTAACACACGCCGCTAAAAAACAGGGAGCAGGTCCGGAATGCCCGCTCCCCGAAAACAATGTGAACTCATCTATCTTAAAGCCACCTATTGAAAAAATCTAACACAGCTTTCTGCACTTTGGGACCGCAATCGTGAGGCATGTCCCATATCTCCGTACGGAGTTTCTCGCCAGCCGACTGGCTCTTCCAAACCTCCTGCATTTCCCGGAACGCGTCTTCCACTCCCGGCACAGGAAACAACTTATCGTACCTGCCATTCAAGAAGAACATCGGCTTGGGACATGCTATGGAAGCGATATGCGGATAGTCCAGATAGCGCCGGATGCCGGGCAAGGAGTTGGCAAAGCCTCCGTGTTCCTTCCCATATTCCCAAGAAAGCTGGCAATCGGTAGTCACCATCCAACAAACGGCTGTTCCCACACGCACTTTGTCAGACAATGCCGAAAGCATCCATGCACGGTAAGCCCCCATCGAGAATCCCATGCACCCGATACGCTCCGCATCGACTTCGGGCAATGTGGCGAAAAAATCCACGGTGTACATATCCTCATAATTCATGAAAGCACTCAGGCTTCGCCCCAGCATGATAAAGTTTCCGGCGACATCGGCATATTTACTTCCGTCCGCACCTTCCTTCCGGCCACGGTCGCCCCAAAACAAGGCATCCGTCGAAATAACCACATAGCCGTTTTTCGCCAAATAATCGCCTGCATACTGCCCGCCATAGCATTGCTTCGCCCAAGCGTCTGCATCAGCCATCACTTCATCGGATACGCCAAACGGACGGATCATCTTTTCTTTCCCGATGGTATAATGCCCTCCATGGTCATGCAAAAGCACGATTGCAGGGAAAGGCCCTTTCCCGTCCGGAACCAACATATACGCCGTCACCCGTGAATAGCCGGTCAGGTTGAACCGGATTTTCTTGGCCGTATACCCATCCCGCCGTTCTTCTCCGATTACTTCCATCTGATAGTCGGTGGTATAAGGCGGAGGAGCCAGCATAGCATCCAATACGGCATCGCGTGCGGTCTGCCTCCATTGGGCAAAATCTGTAATATCGCTATTTCCCCACGCCAGCGGATAAGTCAGTTCCTTTTTCAGCTGGTCCAAAAACACCGGCATTTCCCGTTCCAGTTCATAAGGCTTGGTCTGTGAAAGGGCGGTTGCAGATGCAACCAGCCCTAACATGCATGTGAGAAGTTGTTTCTTCATAAAATGTTATCAATTATATCCTTCATTTTGAGGAAAATCTTCTTTATTTGTTAAAGCATCTAATTGGACTTGTGGTATCGGACGCAACGTGTGATATTCTTGAATATTATCCTTGGCATCAGTATTCCATCTTCTTACATATTCTACCAATTTACCCGTACGCTTTAAATCAAACCAACGTAACTGCTCACCGACCAATTCACGTGCACGTTCATCTAGTATAAAATCAATATTCATATCAGATGCCGTAATTTTCATTTCTTCTTCATGTCCTGATTTTGCTCTTTGCACACGCAAATCATTCATATATTGTACTGCAGTTGCCATATTGCCATTCATCATTTCGGCTTCAGCTACAATTAAATACATTTCAGATAAACGAATTACAAATGCATCTCGACTACTAGCTCTTTCCATAGCTTCAGCACGAGTATGATCGGCATGTTTATGCATCTCAACAAACCATCGATTATCCCGTAAAGAACCATCTGCATTATACAGACTATCTATATCTTTCATACAATACTTTGTACGAACCCGATCTGCAAAAGCCTTAGACAAATGTCTTTTTGTAAAAAATATAGCCGTATCTCCTTCTTGACTTGTATATCGATTATCCGTACTTCCATTGTTATATATAACTTCTCTAAATGTACCTTCATAACGTTGATCAATATCTTCATTATACAGTTCCAAAAGATGACGGCTTGTTGCATATCGCTGATAGCCAATACCATTTAAATCCAATGAAACGCCAGCTCCTAACAAATCATATCTATAACAAAACATCAAATGTAAATTATTCCCACCTTCTGTATAAAAACAATTAGCATCAGTATATAGTGTATTATTTGCTGAATAATCTTCTTCTGAAATATCACGGTTTAACAATTGATCTTTTGAATAATTTACATACCAAATAACTTCCGAATTTGTTGAACCTTCAGAATTAGCCATATCCCAAACATCTGCATAATTATCAAAAAATTTAAATCCATAACTACTAATAACCTCTTCTGCCAAAGATGCAGCTTCTGCATATCTTCCACGAGTCAATAACATACGAGCCTTAAATGCTTTTGCTGCAGGTAATGTGATACGCCCTCCATCTTGAGTTACATATCCATCTAAATTAGCAATAGCGATGTCTAAATCTGCAAAGATTTGTGCATAAATGTCTTCTACAGGCGTACGATAAGCTTCTGTCTGTACACCTTCCGAAGGAGTTGTTGTCAAATGCACTGGCCCCCATATCTCAGTCAAATGCCAATAATAGAACGCGCGCAAGAAAGAAACTTCACCGATCCGACGTTTACGTATTTCATCACTTAAAGGAGCTGTTTCTAATCTTGCTAATGCCGTATTGCAATAATTAATAGCTTCATAAAATTTAGACCAATAAACTTGCAATAATGGGTCTTGAGAATTCAAATCCATATTATACATAGAGAACTGAGGATGTTTACAATCTCCACCTTTTAAGAATAAATCAGTTCCTAACTCGGTCAAAGTAGCACCTCCTTCTTTTCCATACCATAAACGTGCAGGAGTATAACAACTATTCACCAAAGCTTCTACTCCAACTGCTGTATAATATACAGGATCATCAGATAAACCACTATAATTAGTTTCTGTCAGAAAATCACTACAGGAACAAATAAAAAGTGTTGTAGTAATCAGACATGTAAAAGATAACTTTTTCATTTTCATAATTTTAAAAATTAAGATTAACACCAAATACTACTTGTTTTGTCATAGGGAATGATAAACTACCTCCTCTTTCAGGATCATAAGGACTCATATGACTGAATGTAAAGAAATTCTTTAGAGTTGCGTATAAACGAAATTTAGAAACTTTAATCTTATGCATCCATTTATCAGGGAATGTATACCCCAAAGTCACATCTCTGATTTTCAAGAATGAACCATCTTGATACCACAAAGTACTCATATAAGCACTACTTTGATTCTTATTCATGTCGGGACGAGGATGTGAATTTGTAGGATGTTCAGGAGTCCAATAGTCTACAACCGGTCCATTTTCCAATCCATCTATTTTATAGTTCCCGCTTGCTTCACTTTCAATGGTCTGTCCTACGCGTGCATACATAAATACAGACAAATCAAAATTTTTATAACTGAAATAGTTATTCATTCCTAATACGAAATCAGGACGTTCCGTTCCTACTATTTTACGATCATCATCGGGAGAAATTACTCCGTCATGATTTATGTCTTCCACCTTAATATCACCTGGCTTTTGTCCATATTTGGCTGCTTCCGCTTCCTCATCTAATTGCCAAATACCTATTTTATTATAATCATAAAATACATTCACAGGTGAACCAACAAACCAATAATTTACTAAATCACGTGTAGCACCACTTGTCAAACTTTGAATAGATTCCCGATTTAAAGTAAAACTGAGACTAGTATCCCATGAAAATCCACCTTTCGTTGCAGGTTTAAAGTTAACTGTATTTACAACAACTTCTACACCTCTGTTACGCATCTCGCCCACATTCTCCATAACACTTTGGAATCCAGATGTTGGGGGAAGTTGACGTGACATAAGCAAATCTGTAGTATTCGTTTGATAAATTTCAATATTACCATTAATCCGATTATTGAAGAAACCGAAATCAATACCGAAATTAAATGTTTGTGTTTTTTCCCATCCTAAATCTTTATTTGAAATATTACGGGGATAAAAACCATACGCCCCAGTATCACCAAATGCATAAGTTGTTGAACCTAATCCTCCCAATGTTTGATAAGGACTTATCGCGCTATTACCGGAAATACCCCAACTAAAACGTAATTTAAAATCAGACATGAAAGAACGAGCTCCTTTCATGAAATTTTCATCAATCATTCTCCATGCAAAGGCTGCAGACGGGAAATATCCCCATTTATGCCCTTTTGCTAAAACAGACGAACCATCTGCACGCAATGAGAAATTAAACAAATATTTTTCGTATAATTTATAATGAACACGTCCAAAAAATGAAAGCATTCTATCCTCTACCAAATCACTGCCTATTTCACGCTGGTCTGTAGCAGAAGAAAGATTCCAGAACAAATTGCCGGAATAAGTCTGGTTTTTCCCTGACATATCAAAGGTTTCCGCATGATTGGAGATAACACTATTACCCAACAAGATATTGAAATTATGTTTGCCGAATGTCTTATTCCAATTTAATGTCGTTTCCCATGTATAATTATTATTGCTCACCATTTCCGCACCAGATTTAGATTCTTTTGCTCCACCGTTAATGGTATTCTTATCATAAAAATAACCATTTCTTGCACTATTCAAATCAACACCTAATGTAGAACGCAACATTAAATCATCGACAATTTCCCAATTTAAATAAGCAGATCCAAAGAAACGTTTTGTTAATGTATTATTCTTATAAGCATTTTCTTCTTCATCAGCCAATGGAGACACTGATGTAGATGATCCATAAGATGGAAACATATTCAAAGTTCCATCATCATTATACACTTTACCGATAGGAATAATTTTATTGGCTTGGTTTAACGGATCTTGACGCTTGTTATTGTCTTTATAGGTAATCAACATGCTGGCACCAACTTTTAAACGGTTTGTAATTGTTTGGTCAATCCCCATCATGCCATTAAAACGAGTCAAATCATCATTCTTAAACAATCCTTCTTCCTTATAATAACCCAAAGACATATTGATTTTTGTTTTTTCTGTTCCTCCGGTTACACTCACTTCATAATTCTGAACAAAACCGGTATGTAAACATAAATCTTGGAAATCAACAAATTCACGGTTTTTCAAACCTTCCAATTCTTTTGCTGTAAAAATTAGATTATCGTCAGTTATTCCTTGTGTACGATAAGCTTCACGCTTAAAATTAGCATATTCTTCCGCATTCATAATGTCAGCCACTCCAGCTGCCATCTGAGGACCAAAATAAGCGTTAAAAGATACATTTGTTTTACCCGTTGCACCACGTTTAGTAGTTATAAGTATAACACCATTAGCACCTCGTGAACCATAAATTGCAGTAGATGAAGCATCCTTTAATACTTCGATAGATTCAATATCCGAAGGATTGATATCCAACGTAGTACCATACGCAACACCATCGACCATAATCAAAGGAGCATTAGAAGCATTTAATGAACGATTTCCACGCAAAGTAAAACTAAGGCTTGCACCCGCTTCTCCATCACTTTTAGTCATATCAAGTCCAGCTATTCGCCCTTGCATAGATTCAAGTACATTACTAGCAGGTACAGACGTTATATCTTTTGCTTTCAAAGAAGATATAGAACCCGTTATGTCTCTTTTTTTCATTACTCCATACCCCACTACTACTACTTCGTCTAACGCCTGTGCATCCTCCACCAGCTTAACCGTAATGTCTTTCCTTCCGTTTACCTTCACATTCTGGCTTACAAAGCCGATGTAGGAAATTTGGAGCGTTGCATTTTCGGGGACATCGAGGGTAAAGCGTCCGTCGAAGTCGGTAATGGTACCGGTTGTAGTGCCTTCTATCATGATGTTGGCACCAATGATAGGCTCGCCGTTCGCATCGGTCACGACACCTTGGATAGTATTTTCCGAAGTCTGTTGTGCAGAAGCAGGAGTTTCCTTCTTGCTCCGTTTCATCAGCATGATGTTCTTGCCCTCCATGGCATAATCGACATCAGTGCCTTCGAACACTTCATCAAGGACTTCCGATACCGGGCGGTTCTCGGCACGGACATTCACGTTGCGGTCGAGGTCGACCTCATTGACATCGTACACAAACAGGTAATCAGTCTGTTCTTCTATCTCACTCAGCACTTGAGCCGTAGAGATACCGGATGACACTACCGTCACCCGCATGTTCTGGGAATAAGATTCGGTGGCATACGTTGTGCCCACGAATAGAAATAAGGCTAAAAAAGCGTTTCTCATAACTCGGAATGAATGTTTAAATGGTACAATAAATTCCTGATACAAATTATTTTTCATAAATTTGCGCATTAAATTTTAGGTTTCTACTTAAAGTTTATGTTCTCTTTTTTGGCGAGGGACGGTGTGGCAGCACTGTCCCTTTTCTTCAGGTCTGCATTATTCCATAGGCGTTCTTCATTAAAGGTTTTTATTCTGGTTAATTGATTGTAATCGTATTGGTCTCGTCGTCCTTCGTATACGTGAAGCGGTTGCTCAGCCTCAAGACACGAAGCACGTGCTCGATTCCGTCTCCGGTGCGGAACTTGCCGGTATAATGATTGCGGAGGATGTTGCGGTTGTTCACCTCGATGTTTACTCCGTAATACAATTCCAGTTTCTCCATCATATCCTTCAGGGAAATGTCGTGAAAGCAAATCAGCCCTTCCCTCCAGCGGAAATAGTCCATTTCCCTGATGCTTCCCTTCACCAGCTTATCGCCTTGCAGACTCAACCGGGTATCAGGTTCCAATCCGACATGAACGCCTTGCGCCAGTACATCGATTTTGCCTTTCAAGAGCGAGGTTTCCCAAATGCTGTCGTTCGGATAGGCTATCACATTAAACTCGGTACCCAACGCACGCACATCGTAACGGTTCGTCTCTACGATAAACGGATGTTCCGCATCCGACTTGACCGCAAAATAACCTTCACCGTCCAGTTTCACCTTGCGGGTATCCTCGCCAAACGAACCGGGGAACGTCAGGCGGCTCCGCGAATTGAGCCATACTTTCGTACCGTCCGCCAACACCAGTTCAGCCCGTTGTCCTGCGGGCACATAGACAGACTGGAGCGCATCGGGCTTCTCCGGCTTATGCCACACATAATAGCTGCCCACGAAAACCAAGGCAAAGATTGCCGCTATCTTCAGCATTTCCACGACCGGCTTCTTCCATGAGAAACGTTTTGCGGGAACAGGTTCGTCCAGAGAAATGTCCGTACGCCACAAAGTGATATCGTACAGCTTGCGTTGCGCCCTGTACGCCTGCAAGTGTTCGGGACTTTCTTCAATCCACTCCAGCACTTGCTTCCGTTCGGCTTCCGTTACGTCTCCGGCTATGTATCGTTGTAATAAATCGGTATTCATCTTTTAGTATCGGCTTTTGTAGGTATAACGACCGAGCGAGGCATTACCCTAAACGGAAAACAAAAAAAATAGCTGTTTTTTCTACAAAGCACAGCAACCTGAGACAAGACAATTCGTTTTATGCCCGGTTTAGATATACTGAAACCATAGTTTTAGAAAGCTGAAACTAAAGTTTCAATGCACTAAAACAAGAGTTTCAGTATATCTAAACTAAACTGAAACTTATATGAGGATGAGGAAGAAGGCTGTCTGTTTCTGAAATACAGGCGGTTGCATGCCCGTTCCTGCCCTATTGTCAGAAGCGCAAATGCGGGTAGAAAAAGCAAAGCAAGGGAAGGTAATCCTTCAACGCTACGCGAAGCGTTTTCAAGGCTTTCGAGATGTGATATTCCACGCCCTTGACCGAGATGCCTAACGCTTCGGCTATCTCACGGTTCGACTTGTCCTTAAAGCGGCTCAAGACAAATGCCTGGCGGGTCTGTTCGGGAAGTTGATAGAGCGTCTGACGCACAATACGCCCGATTTCATTCGAAAAAATACCGTCGGGCGAACACGCTTCGAGGCTTGAGATGCGAAGGGAAAGCTCGCGGCTCTGCCAATCGGCAAACGTCTCGAAAGCTGTCATCCTCACCTGCTCGTGCTTCAGCCAGTCGAGCGCCTTGTGCTTCAAAATAGTAAATAAAAGGGGAGCAATCTCCTCAACGGACGTTATCTCCGTTTTCTCCCACAAGGCTATCAGCGCCTCGGAAGCAATATCCTCTGCTACCGCCTCATCATGGACGTACGACTTGGCAAAGCTGAACGCCTTTTTATAGTAAGAGGTGTAGATAAACGAAAACGAAATGTCCGGCATGTCGGAGATAATTAAGAGTGAATAATGCGAATCAGGAGTTGGCTTCCTGATTCGCATTGTTAATTAACTATGTTTATTCCTTATCTTGCTTCAAGGGAGCGGGCGTATCCAAGCCACGCTTCTCGAGCAACCACTTGATATCGGGACCTTTTCCGCGGAAATTGACGTACATATCCATCGCGTCATCAATGCCGCCCGGCGTGAGGACATACTTGCGGAACTTACTTGCCACTTCGGGGTCGAACAGGTTTCCGCTCTCTACGTATGCTCCGAACGCATCACAGTCGAGCACTTCCGCCCAGATGTAGCTATAATATCCGGCGGTATAGCCTCCGCCCATGGTATGCGCGAAATAGGTAGTGCGGTAACGCGACGGTATCTGCTTCAGCAAGCCACGGTCGCCCAAGGTCTTGGCTTCGAACTCCATCACGTCCATATCGGCAGGCACCGACTTCAGCGTATGGAAATCCATATCCAGAAGCGATGCGGCAAGGTATTCCACCGTAGCGAAACCTTGTCCGTACTTGCTGCTCTTGTCGTATTTCTCTACCAGTTCGGTCGGCATGACCTCGCCTGTCTTGTAATGTTTCGCATATACCTGCAACATTTCCGGCTCGAAGGTGAAATGTTCGTCGATTTGAGAAGGAAGCTCCACGAAATCGCGGGGCACACCGCTCACGCCGGTATAGTGCACATCGCAAAAGAGCGAATGCAGCCCGTGTCCGAACTCATGGAAAAGCGTAGTCGCTTCATCCGGACTCAAAAGGGCAGGCTCACCTGCCGACGGCTTGGTGAAGTTGCATACAATCGTAACTACAGGCACCACCTTGTTGCCGTTCTCATCATACGACTGGGGACGGTATTCGCCGCACCATGCGCCTCCGCTCTTGCTGGCACGTGGGAAGAAATCGAAATAAAGGATGCCCAAGGGCTTTCCGTCCTTGTCGATACACTCAAACACTTGCGCTTCGGGATGCGGCTTCGGCATGTATTCCAAGGGACGGAACGTAATGCCATACAAGCGTTTTGCCATATAGAAAGCACCGTCGCGCACGTTGTTCAGTTCCAAATACGGACGGATTTCGTTCTCGTCCATGTCGTATTTATGCTTTTTCGCTTTTTCGAAGTAATAACGCCAGTCCCAGCCTTCCGGCTCAAAATCGTTGCCCTCGCGCTTGATTTCCGCCTTGATATCAGCCAACTCTTCCTTCGCCTTGGCAAGAGCAGGTGTCCAAAGCTGGTTGAGCAAGTCGTACACGTTCTTTTCGTTCTTCGCCATACGGTCTTCCAACACCATCGAGGCATAGTCTTCATAGCCCATCAGCTTGGCTTTTTCCAGACGTGCCGTAATCAGGTCGCGCACCACTTGCTTGTTGTCGGCATCGTTCCCGTTATTTCCCCGATTGATATAAGCCTTATAAATACGCTCGCGCAACGCACGGTTATCGGCATATTGCAAGAAAGGCATGATGCTGGGGTTATGCAAGGTAAACACCCATTTGCCTTCTTCACCCATGCCCTTAGCGGTCTCGGCGGCCTGTGCTATCAGGCTGGCTGGCAGCCCGCTCAAGTCTTTCTCGTCTGTAATGACCAGCTTGAAAGCGTTGGTTTCTTTCAGCATGTTTTGCTCGAACGTAATCTGAAGCGTCGAAATCTTCTCGTTCAACGCCCGAAGCTTCTGCTGGTCTGCATCGCTCAGGTTGGCTCCGCTCCGTACAAAGCTTTTATACGTTTCCTCCAATAACTTAGCCTGTTCCTTATCGAGATTGAATTTCGCACGGTTCTCATATACTTCCTTTACCCGCTGGAACAAGCGTTTGTTCAGCGAAATGTCATCGCTATGAGCCGAAAGCAACGGAGCCATTTCCTGCTCCAACGCCTGCATCTCTGCGTTCGTATTGCATCCGCTCTGCCCAAAGAACACATACGCCACCCGGTTCAGCATCGCTCCGCTCCGGTCGAGTGCCACAATGGTATTTTCGAAATCAGGCATCGAGCGCTGGTTTACAATGGCATCGATTTCCTGTTTCTGCTCTTCCATCCCTTTCAGGAATCCTTCACGGTAATCCGCAACCGTAATCTGTTCGAAAGGCGGAACCCCGTAAGGCGTGTTGAACTCGCTCAGGAACGGATTGACATGTCCCGTTGCGTCTTGTCCGTAAACCGCCACGCCTGCAGCAAAGCATACGGCAAACATCAGTCTTTTACAAACATTTATCTTCATAATTCCTTTATTTTTCATTTCGTGCGCTAAATTACGGAATTTTTCAAGAAAAGGAAATCAAAATACGCTATCTTTATAAAAATAATAGCCAAACCCAACTGATTATGAATAGAATTGAACACGGAGACACAAAGGCACAGAGTTTTTTATTGTCAATTTCTCCGTGTCTCTGCGTCTCTGTGTTCAATATAAAAGATTAACGGATTTTTCGCTCATTTCTGATTGACTATAACTTTAAAATCCGTGTAATCTGTGGTGAATAGCTTTATACTTACTTCGCGATAATCAAATAATAATTCTTCTTGCCGCGCTGAACGAGCAAGTATTTCTCATCCAGCAAATCATCGGCGGTAATCACTTGGTCGAATGCGGTAAGCTTTTCCTTGTTCAGCGATACGCCTCCGCCTTGCGTCATCTTACGCATCTCGCCTTTCGAGGGGAAAATAGCGGCTTTCTCCACAAACAAGTCTACAGCCTTGATGCCGGCTTCTATTTCGCTCTTAGCCACCTCAAACTGAGGCACACCTTCGAATACGGAAAGCAACGTGTCTTCGTCCAGACGCTTCAAGGCATCGGAAGTGGCGTTTCCGAAAAGAATGCCCGATGCTTCTACCGCTGCATTATAATCTTCCTCAGAGTGTACCATGACGGTAACTTCTCGTGCCAGACGTTTCTGGAGCACACGCAAGTGTGGAGCTTCCTTGTGTTCGGCAATCAACGCATCGATTTCTTCTTTCGTAAGCGAAGTGAATATCTTGATGTAGCGTTCGGCATCTTCATCGCTCACGTTCAGCCAGAACTGGTAGAATTTATAAGGAGAGGTATAACGTGCGTCCAACCATACGTTTCCGCTTTCGGTCTTGCCGAACTTCGTGCCGTCGGCTTTCGTCACCAGCGGACAGGTAAGGGCGAACACTTCTCCCCCATTGGTACGGCGAATCAATTCGGCACCCGTAGTGATGTTCCCCCACTGGTCGCTTCCGCCTAATTGGAGCTTGCATCCGCGGGTTTCATATAAATGCAAAAAGTCATATCCCTGGAGCAGCTGATACGTAAACTCGGTGAATGAAAGTCCGTCGCGTGCCTCGCCGTTCAAGCGTTTCTGCACCGAGTCCTTCGCCATCATATAGTTGACGGTGATGTGCTTGCCTACGGTTCGGGCAAAATCGAGGAAGGTGAAGTCTTTCATCCAATCGTAATTGTTCACCAGTTCTGCACGGTTCGGGGCATCCGACTCGAAGTCGAGGAACTTGCCCAACTGTTTCTTGATGCACTCTTGGTTATGGCGCAGGGTTTCTTCGTCCAGCAGATTCCGCTCCTGCGATTTGCCGGAAGGGTCGCCAATCATACCCGTAGCTCCGCCCACCAAAGCCAAAGGCTTGTGTCCGCAACGCTGGAAATGCCGCAACATCATTACACCACACAAGTGTCCGATATGCAAGGAGTCGGCAGTAGGGTCGATACCCAAGTAAGCCGTTACCATTTCTTTTTCCAACAATTCTTCTGTGCCCGGCATCATGTTATGCACCATTCCGCGCCATTTTAATTCTTCTACAAAATTCATCGAATGAGATTCTTAGTTTAACATTATATTAAAGTCAACGGCAAAAGTACGACACTTTATCTGAATAACCAATTTTTACCGGTTAAAAAAGAGCGAGTTAACCGTCCGGCTGACATTATCCGCCAATAATTCCGGATGGATTCCACGTATCTCTGCCGCCCTATGGTATAAGGTATGGATAGGCACACGGCTCTCATCGGTTTCCAGCAAGAAGGTTCCTTCAGGCATATACCGCAATGCATCCGCGTGATAATGTTCGCCGAAAGAGAGGTAAAACCCTTGCCTTACGAGACTCTGCGCCAGTTCCTTCTTTCCCCGAAAGCCGTGGACAATCCAAGACAGGGAAGGATGAATTTCTTTTTTCAAGGCAATCAATTCATTATAAGCCTTTACGGCATGGATAACCAGAGGCAGGCGGTAGTGTTCGGAAAGAGAAACTATCATGCGGAAAGCTTCCTCTTGCAAGGAAAAAGGCGCATGGCAACACTTATCAAGCCCCGCTTCTCCCAAAGCAATCACCCGCTTGTCTTTTCCCAACACAGATTCTATCCACCGGAGCTGCATCGGATAATTCTCGGAAGTAAGATGCCACGGATGTATCCCCACCGAAAGCCACATAGCTTCATCGGGTAAGGGAATATACTTGCTATCGGCATTGAATATAGCTTCGGAAGGACATGCAGATAAGTGATGAGTATGGACATCAAAACACATCATAATAAATGAAGAATGAAGAATCCTCTGTAGTGAATAACTAAGGAACAGGGTCGTATCCCGAACCTCCCCACGGATGACACCGCAACAGGCGGCGTATGGCAAGGTAAAGCCCTTTGAACGGACCGTGTTTCTTTATTGCCTGAACGGCATATTCCGAACATGTGGGTGTAAACCGGCACGATGGAGGCGTAAAGGGAGAAATGCAGTTCCGATAAAAATAAATGGGAAGTAAAAGCAAAAACGAAAGTATCTTTTTCATGCTTCATCCGACACGCTCCGCTATCAGCTGGAGCAATTTTTTCACTTTTTCCTCTACTTCCGGAGAAGCATGAAGCTCATCATCGAGCCAAATGAAAGCGACCGCAAGTTTCTTGCCTTTTGCTTCTAAAGCATCTGTCAGCAGAGACTTGTTTTTACGGTAGGCTTCCCTGATTTGCCGTTTCACCCGATTGCGCTTTACCGCACGCTTGAAACGCTTTTTAGAGACACTAATCAAGACAGAAACCGCAGGAAGACCTGCATTTTCCACCGGCATATAAACAGCACGCAAAGGGAAAACAGCCAATGACTTGCTGCCTCCTGCAAACAATTTACCAATCAATAGCAAACTGCTTAAATGTTCCTTTTTCGGGAAAGTGTTTTTTACCGGTTCTGCCATAGTTTGAATAGTAAAGAAACGCAGATTAATGCAGTTTTTCACAGACTTATATTATCCGCGCCAACCTGCGTTAATCTGCGTTTCAATATATACCGATTATACCGATGAATCTTATTTATTATGTTCGCGGAT
>ULRZ01012891.1_pt1 | contig 16616 bp, 13 predicted proteins | sample 1955861 | NCBI WGS metagenome assembly ULRZ01 (sample SAMEA4835694, study PRJEB28245) | human gut metagenome | biome: gut microbiome; material: fecal sample | place: Denmark | collected 2008 | reverse complement strand
TGTTCCATAAGAAAGACCTAATACAAGTGAAAAAAGTACTAAAATACCTATTGCCATTCCTTTGGTTGTTTTTAATTTATTAATTATTTTCATACTTTTCTCACCTTCTATTCTGTTACTATTTCATATGGATTAGAAGACGAACCATCTCCACTTTTCCATGCATTAGTACCTTTAATAGATAACACTGGTCGAACCGCATATGTTCCAGTTATACCATTACCACCAATTTGTCCACTATCTGATGTACCACTTATTATAAATTGAAATGCTATACCATTATTCCACATATATGGTGACATTGTCCACCACCAGTTATCGTTTACAGAACTTTGACTATTTGTACTATTGTAGTAAAAATATGCTGTACTATTTTTTGCACTTATTCCTCCTGCATAACTTACTTCATCTACCGAAATTAATCCTATTGGATAGTTAAGTTTACCATTATCTTTTGTATAAACATTATCTCCTGAACAGTCATAAGTAGGTGTTTTATTTGTAATTAATCTAGTATATGAACCAAATTGACCAGATGTACTAGGTTCACTTGTGTCATTACAATATATAGCACTTGTACTTACAAAATTATCATATTTATTTTTTAAATTGTCTTGGTACCATTTTTCAAGTATTTTTTTAACATATGATGTACTATAATTAACATAATTTTTATTATTATATAAACAGTTACCACTTGTATCTTTATAGTAACAAGTTGAAGAATTATTATCAACTGTAATATAGGCACTTGTACTATCCGTACTTGTTCCATGATATAAAAGTCTTATACTTCCATCAGCATTTGTTCTTATTATCCTCCAGTAGAAGTCTCCAAACTTTACCCAGTTATTTTGTGCATTTCCTGAAAAATAATATACATCAGTTCCATTTTCTTGTATTTTATAAAGTGTTTTTGTGTTACTACTTTGATATACATCAGCCAAGTTTGTTCTTGTTTTTATTGTTGGATTATCACTAAGTAATTTATCATACATAGTAGTTGCAGTACCAGATAATTTGCATTCTGTACTAGATGTAACATTTTTAATAATTAACTTATTATCTTCAATAGTAGCATTACATCCTGAAACACTTATAAGAGTAGCATTTCCTTTAGGATAGAATGTAACACTTCCATCAGATGAAACTGTTTTACTTGATGAATCTAATATTGAATTAATTTCCATTGGTTCAATTGTTGCAGTTACTTCATCTTTATAATATATTTTAGCATACCCATTTCCAGTGTGTCCTGTTTCAGTACCACCAGTTGTATTTGGAAAGGAACTATTTCCTGCAATTGTTTCTGCGTCGGTTAAATAATATGAACTGTTTAATAAAACTCCACTTGGATAACTTGAAGAAGTACTTGATGTATATACATATCCACTTCCACCACCATTACTTGATCTTAAGTCTGTATCTGTATCACTATAACTATTAGATGCTGCTCCTCCATAGAAGCCACCTCCGCCTCCACCAGACGAGTATTTATAATTGTTTCCACTAGTAGTAACTGAGGCTCCAACTCCGAACGTTCCAGCCGTTCCTGAACTTCCTCCGGATGTTTGTGTTCCACCGTAACTTGCTATTGGTGATCCTCCTGTAGTGCCTCCACCATATTTAGTAGTTTTTGCATCTACAGAAGCACTTCCACCACCGCCTCCGGCGACGATTACTCTCGCATATAAACTATCTGTTCCAATTCTAATATCAGTGGCTCCACCTCCACCTTGACCATAAGTATATGTCGAACTATAATATCTATTATATCCATTTCCTCCACCGTTAAACCCACCAGTTACTGCTGTTCTGTTTGAACTATTAGTGGCTGGAGTTCCACCTACATAAATATACAACTTCGTACCTTTTTCCAAATTAACAGTACCTTTTGAATAACCACCTAGGCCTCCATAGTAAGTATCATAGTTTCCGCCTTGTGCTCCCCAAACTTCAAATGTGTAACTATCTGTAGTTGGTGCAGTAAATGTTTGAACTGACCCATCACTTCCTGTCGTTCCATTATAACTAAATGTTGCTATTTTATCTTCTTTAACTGTAGTAGTTACAGCACCACCTTTAACAATGGTAACCATATTACTATTAGAAGTATCTTTAGCAAAATTAATTACACACTTATCTTTATCTTTCATATCAGTTATTTCAATTTCCCAGTTATCATTATCCCATATGAAATTAGATCCTTTATTACATTTAATAGTGCTTACAATATATCCACTACCTTTTTTAGGCATTTCATTTACACTTTTACCGTCAACGGTAAAGGCTAATGTGTCATTTTTTACTAGTTCAGATATTATTTTGTTATCCTTATTAGGAATAGAAACAAATATTGATATAAAAACTATTATAGTTAAACTTGATATTATATATTTCTTCATATATTTTCCTCCAATGTGAAAAATGGGTAGAATGATTCTAACCGTTATTATGTACATTAAAATAATTATTATTTAATTTAGTTAAGTTAGTTAGAAAATAATATTTCTCCTCATTTATTACTTTACTTTGTACTAAAGAAGAAAACATATAACTTAACATATTATTGCTTTTATTAGTCATATCTATTACCTTCCTTCTATTCTTAAACTATATTAATTATACAAAAAATATAATGCTATTTCAAGTACTTTTTCTTTGAAAAAGTATATTTATTTTTAAAGGTAAATGATGGTACTTTAGTTTTTAATAAAACCTATTACAAAATATATAAGAAATACAACACTGTTCTCTTGTTTTGAAATTACTTAAGTGGTACAATTAGTACATGAGTAGTACCTAGTGGTTAGGTGTTCTTACCTCAGTCTGTATTTTATTAATTATTTATAATTTTTAATCTACTAGAAGGAGGTGGTCTGTATGAGTCATAAGAAAGGTTTTAAACTAACTTGTGGAGTATTTAGTTATACTTGTAGTAATCTTAGCAGTGCTAGATCACTATACAAACAACAGAGATTAATTGTAATTTGTACTTTTAATCAAAAAGAATACCGAATCAACTTGATACGGTATTCTACCAGTACAATATGGACTGAGTGAATACCTAACGAGCAAAGCCAGATACTACTCATTTTTTGTGTCCATTAATATTATATGTCTTAATGACAATATAATTATAACAAATTTTGTTAATTAATTCAAGTACTTTATTAAATACTTTATTTTACTATGTCACGTGAATCAAGTATTATTGTAACTGGTCCATCGTTATATATTTCTACTTTCATATCAGATCCAAATATACCAGTTTCTGTATGAATATTTAAGCTTCTTAAATGTTCATTCATGTAGTCATATAACTTACTTGCACTAGTTGGATCCATTGCGTTTACAAATGATGGTCTTCTTCCTTTAGTACAGTCAGCATATAATGTAAACTGACTAATATTTAGTATACTTCCAGAAGTATCTAATAAACTTAGATTCATCTTTTCATTTTCATCTTCGAATATTCTTAAATTTATTATTTTATCAACCATTTTGTCTACAATAAGAGTGTTATCTCCTTCAGTAAAACTACTAAGTAAAACAAAACCATTATCAATACTACCATGTACTTTACCATCAATAGTAACTTTACTATTTTTACTTCTTTGCACTACTACTCTCATAATCTTTCCACCTTACTTATAAAATTTAAGCCATTTAAATCATTCATAAATTTATCAAGATTTTCTTTATTTTTAACTTTACAAACTAAGTCATATATGTCACTATCTTTATTGCTTCCTTTATTATTTATTGAAGAGACTATAACATCACTTTTAGTAGCAACACTTATTATATCTACTAAATGATCATTAGATGAATCAATATATATTCTTACATTTGTAATATATTTATCACTTACTACATCATTCCATTCTGCTGATATTATTCTTTCACTATTAATATCTATCATTTTACAGTCTTTTCTATGTATTGATACACCATTACCTTTAGTAATGTATCCTACTATTTCATCACCTAGAACTGGGTTACAACAATTTGCTAGTGAAGTTAAGATATCACCATAACCTGCAATTAGTATTTTACCATTTGGAGTATCTTTTACAATATTCTTATTTTCTAATAATTTTTCTATTGTATCATCTTTCTTAGGTTCAAATATATCAATTAATCTATTTACTATTTGTGTTGGAGTGTATTTTAAAGAAGTAATTCCTAAACATAGTTCATCATAAGTATCTACTTTAATTTCACTAAATAATTTATTTAAAACATTTTCATTTAATAAATCACTATTATTATATCTTCTTTTTTTAATTTCTTCTTTTAATAATTCGTCTCCTGTTTCAATTGATTTATCTTTTTCCTTTTTATAGAAATAACTTCTTATTCTAGATTTAGCATTTTCTGTTTTTACAAACTTTAACCAAGCTTTTGAAGGACTTTTACCTTTTTGAGTTTTTAAGTCAACTATGTCTCCATCTTGAAGTTTATAATCAAGTGAAACTAGTTTTCCATTTACTAAAGCACCAATAGTTGTGTTACCCACTTCAGAATGTATCTTATATGCAAAATCAATTGGTGTTGATTCATCAGGTAGTTCTATTATGTCTCCTTTTGGAGTAAAGATATATATAAATTCTTTTGTTATAGAGTTACTTAAATCTTTAAAGAAGTCACTATTATTTTCCATATCATTTACTTCTATAAGTGTTCTAAATTGCGCTAATTTGGTTTCTAGTTCACTTGTTTTAGAACCATCTGTTTTTTCTTTATAACTCCAGTGAGATGCTACACCATGTTCTGCAATTTCATTCATTTCATAAGTACGTATTTGTACTTCATATATTCTATTGTCTACTCCAAATACAGTAGTATGTAAGCTTTGATACATGTTGTTTTTTGGATTTGCAATGAAATCTTTAAATCTTTTTGGAATAGGTCTAAACTTAGAATGAATAAGTCCTACTACTAAGTAACAGTCTTCTGTTTTATCAAGAAGTATTCTAAGACCTAACAAGTCATATATTTCTTCCCATTTTTTACCTAATAAAAGTTTATTAGCAATTCCTCTTACAGATTTTACACGATATGTTATTTCATACTTTATTTCATGTTCGTTTAGAAGAGAAATTATTTCATCTCTCATTTTGTATAAAGAAGTTTCAAGTTCGCTTCTACTTGCATTTATTTTTTCTAAAACTTCATTATACAATTCAGTATTAGAGTATTGTAAACATAAGTCCTCTAATTCGCTTTTCATTGATTTAATTCCTAGACGATGAGCAATAGGAATATAAACTTTTTCTGTTTCCATAACTACTTCTTTTATATGATCAGTAGAATGAGGATACATTGTTCTTAAATTATCTAGTCTATCAGCAAGTTTGATAAATAAACTAATTGGGTTTTCGCTAAGTCCTACTACTATTCTTCTATATTTATCTGCATCATTATTATTTTTAGTGAATGTTCTTTTTAAGTGACTTAGTTTGCTAAGACTTGTAAGTATTGTTAAAGTGTCTACTCCAAACTTGTTATCTATTTCTTCAGGAGGAACTAGTTCTAGAGTTATCGCTTCATGTATTAATGCACATCCTATTGTTAAAGTGTCCATATGTAAGTCTGCAAGTATTTTGGCTACTCTTATAGAATGACAGATATATTCTTCACCTGTCATTCTTGTCATTCCATCATATATTTTAAGTGCATAATTATAATAGTTATTAATTAAGTCTATGTTTTCACTAGACATATAACTACCAATTATATCCATTAATTTTTTGTATTCCGTTTCTTTGTTTTCCATTATCCATTAATTCCTTTTATAATTCTTTCTGTAATTTCATCATCCTCATCTATTTTTTTAGGATGTTTAAGTCTATTTATTTCTAATTTAGTCCATATGTAAGGTGCGATAAATAAACTACTAAATGTACCAAATGTTAAACCAAATAATATAGTTAGATTAAATTCTTTTACACCAGTTGTATTCATTAAAAGTAGTACTATTATAGCAGATAACGTTGTTATACTAGTAAGCATATTTCTTCTTAAAGTTATACTTGCACTTTCATTTACTGTTTTGATAAGTGATTCTTCATTAAGTTTTTTAACAGTACTAAGTCTATCTCTTATCATATCAAATACTACAATTGTGTTATTTATTGAGTAGCCTATTATTGTTAGAATACCTGCAATAAATATGAAATTTATTTCTATTTTAAATATTGCAAATAATGAAATTGTTACAAATACATCACTTAGTATTGCTATTATACTAGATATTCCATAAGTATAGGCAAACCTAAATGCTATGTATACTAATATTGCTAATGATGCATAGATTAAACTTTTTATTGCATTTTTAGTTAAGTCTTTTTTTACTATATTACTTATTGAAGATATATCTGAATCTATTTTTAAGTTTTCAAAAGTTGATTTAACTGTTTTTATTTCCTCACTATCAAGTGATTCATTTATTCTAAGTAAATATTCGTTATCATTAACTTTTGTTTCTTCAGTTATAGTGTAGTTATTTAGTTCACTCTTTACTTCTTTTATATTGATTTTTTCTTCACTTTTTAGAGTAATTGCACTTCCTCCCTTAAAGTCTACTCCTAAGTTTAGTCCACTTGTTATAGTAACTATTAAACCAATTACTATTATTATAACTACTAATGCAATATTATATTTAGCATAGTTAAGTATATTTCTCGTTTTAATCTTTTTACATTTTCCTATAAACATATTTATTTTATTATCAAATTTACCAGTATTTATGTAGTAAGACATTACAAATCTATTAATTATAACCATACTTATTATAGTAACTATAATTGTTAACATTAGCATTGTAGCAAAACCTTTTACACTAGATTCACCTAGTATAAATAGTACTAATGCTGCAATAAAGGTTGTTAAGTTAGCATCTATTAGAGAAACTAAACTGCGTTTATTACCTTCAATGTATGCTTGATGTAAATTTTTTCCGTTTGATATTTCTTCTTTTATTTTTTCTAGAGTTATGATGCTTGAATCTACTGCCATACCTATACCTAGTATTAGTGCTGCAATTCCTGTTAGAGTTAGTACTCCATCTATTAGAGTATAGAATAAGAATACAAGAGATATGTATAAAGCAAGACTTACTACACTAATTAAACCTGATATTCTATAGAAGTATATCATTATTAAAGATATTATTATAAATGTAATTATTCCAGCCTTAGCAATTAATAAAAGTGTGTTAGAGCCATATGAAGCATCAACCGTTTTTGTACTTATTTCAGTTAGTTTAGTTGGAAGGCTTCCTGAATTAATTAAGTCTACTAGAGTACTTGCTTCTTCTTCTGAAAAGTTTCCTTCAATTACAACATTAGACGAAAAACCTTCTTTTACAGTGGCACTACTGATACACTTACTACCACTTTCACCACATTTAGCTGTTTCATATGAGTCTTCTTCAGTATAGTCTAACCATATTGTAATTAATTTATCAGTGCTCTCTGAAATGCTTTTAGTAACTCTATAAAAGGTATCTTTATCTTTAATAGATAATGCTACAACTGGTTTACCTGTTTTTTTGTCATAGTCTAAACTTGCTCCTGGAGTACTTAATACACTTGCAGTCATTAATTCTTCATTACTTGTATTTCTAAAAGTTAAAACTGCTGGAGTAGTAAGCCTTTCTCTTGCAGTACTTTCATCTTGTACACCTGGAAGTTTTACTCTTATTTTGTCTCCTTCAATTACTATTTCAGGTTCACTTACTCCAAGAGTATCTATTCTTTTCCCAATAGATTTGTAAGTAGCCTTAATATCACTATCACTTACTTTAGATCCATCTAAACTGCTTACTTGATATAGTACTTCAAACCCTCCTTTTAAATCTAATCCATAATTTAATTTTTTAGAGTATGTTAGTATTAATAACAAACTTACTAAAAATATACATATTGTAAGTATTATACATTTAACAATACTATAACTTTTCTTCTTTTTCATAATAGATTACCTTCTTCCTTAATTATTTCTTCATCTCTTTTTTTAAGTATATCAAAAACATAACTTTTTATATCATCTATACTTAGTGACATAATATCACTTACCATATCATTAAGTGACAAGTTTTCTTTTTTAGACCATACATTCTTACTTAAATAATTCCATATATCACTTTCTTTTACATAAGATATATGGTTTCTTTTTAATTCCATAACTTTACTATATAAAGCAGGCTTAATTCTGTTATATAAGTCATCTAAATTCTTAAATTCAGTGTTCATTTTTCTTCACCTATTTAAGTATACTACATTTTTATCAATTTGAAAAGAAGACTTGATATTTTTTAGTCTTCTTTAATCTATATAAACCGATTCCCGGTATAGTTTAATATATGTAAGAACTAATTATTTATTACATCATTTATTATATAGTTAGTTATTAATAAACCACTTGTAGCAGGAACAAAGCTATTGCTACCTAATACTTTTATATCTTTTACTTGTTCACTACTAGATACAACTTTTATTTTTCTTTGTATTTTTTTATCAACTAAAGTTCTTAATTTTTTAGCAAGCTTATCATAATTTGTTTTATCAAGTGAAGTAATGCTAAGTTTAGTTGCATCCATTTTTTTAGCAGTACCCATACTACTTATTATTTTTATATTTTTTAGTATACACTCTTGCATTAAAAGTACTTTAGTATTAACTGAATCACAAGCATCCACCACATAGTCATATTCTTCAATGTTAATTTTGTTTATATTGTCTTTATTTAAGAAAATAGGTAAACACTTTAAATTTAGTTTATTATTTATATTAGAGTATCTTTCTTTTGCAACTTCTACTTTTAACTTACCAATATTAGTTAAAGAACTTATTATTTGTCTATTTAGGTTACTACTTTCTACTTTATCAAAGTCTACTATAGTAATATTTTCTACTCCACATCTTACTAAACTTTCAAGAGTATAGCCTCCTACTCCACCTATACCTACAATTAATATGTTTAAGGATTTTATTTTCTCTAAGTTAGTACTTCCTACTAAACTTTCTAATCTTTCTAAATTCATTTATTTCCTCCAAAAGAAAACCAAGAGTGACTGCAGTAATAAAACTCGCTCTTCTGCGAGGTGGTAGTCCACATAATGATTTTTAGGATTCTTAAATCAAAAGCATTCAACACCAATCATTAATTAGGTCTCCAAATTACTTATTTGTCGGTTTATTATGACAAATCATCTTGGTAAATTAATTATAGCATACTATTTAGTATATTGCAATTTTTTTGTATGACTTTTTGTATATGTTAAGTTATTACTATCACACCATTCCATATATTGTTCATCTAAGTTAGTTGGATTCCATTCACCAGCAATATAGAATTTATAGAATCTATTCTTTAGGAATTTTTGTACATTTTGATAGTCATAACCTTTATCTGTTAAGTAGTAAAAGTATGCGTTTACTGTTTCACTATTTAGTCTATCTTGTGCTTCATAAGCACCAGCCATAGTTAAATAGAAATATACTAAATCATCTATTCTTCTACCTACTACATAGCCCTTGTTTTCCATATTAATTATGTTTTTTCTTATTTCAGTATATAGAACACCAGTTAATTTAGTAAGTTCTCCTTTAGTAGCTCCTTTCTCTTTCATAAGAGTTACAAATATTTTGTCTTCAGTTGATAATAAAGACTCACTTGTTATTTGTAAATCCAATTCATTTGTTAAGTCATTTTTCTTGAACATTTTCATCTTCCTTTCTATTTATGTAACTTATAATTGTATTCAAGTTTACATTATAAGTAGCATTCATTATATTTAAGTCAGCACCCCTATAGTAATTATTTAAAATTGAAACTAATTCTTTCATTTCTTTTCTTGCACCAATTTTCTTTTTAGTTACACTACATGCACAATCGATGAATTTTAAATTATTGTATTTACAGAAACTAATAATATCCTTTTCCCTTACAAAATAAAGCGGTCTAATTAGATACATATTTTCAAAATTTGTACTTTTTATTTTAGGCATCATTGTTTTAAATTCGCCATTATATATTAAACTCATTAAAATAGTTTCTACTACATCATCAAAGTGGTGTCCTAAAGCAATTTTGTTACAGCCAAGACTTTGTGCTTTGTTATATAGTGCACCTCTTCTTTTTCTTGCACATAAGTAACATGGATTTTTTTGTCCACTTATTAGTTCAAATATGTTATAGTCAAATTCCTTCAAATTTATTCCTAAGGTTTCTGCATTTTTATGTATTAAATCAAGGTTTTCTTTACTATAACCTGGATTCATTAAAATGAACTCTAAACTAAATCTTTTATTGCCATGACGACATAATTCTTCCATACATTTTGCAAGCAAGAATGAATCTTTTCCTCCACTTATACATACTGCAATTTTATCATTTTCTTCTATTAAGTTAAACTCTTGTACTGCATGTACAAACGGACTATAAATCTCTTTTCTAAATCTTTTTATTAAGCTTCTTTCTATATCTATTAAACTCACATTAACCTCTTTTTTAAAGTGAAGTCTTCTTTATTTTGTACAATATTTTCTCCTAAAGATACTTCTTCTACATCTTTTATTCCATTAAATATTTCATATAAAACATTTTCAAATACATTATCTACAACTATATTTAAGCCTCTTGCACCTGTTCCATAAGAATGAGCAAGTTTAGCAATTCTTTCGTAAACACTATCAGGAATACTAACCTTGATTCCCATGTTTTCTAATTTACTTAAATACTTTTTCATTTCACTCAAGTTACTATTTTTAATTATATCAACTAAGTTTTCTAATGAAAGGGTATTCATTCTAATAATAGTCTTAAATCTTCCCATAAATTCTAGTGGCATACCAAACTTCTCAAAATCTTTTATAGTAAGTTCTGTACCATATTTAACTTCATTACTTATACTTGTAACGTTGTTTCCAAAACCTACTGAGTTTTTCTTTTCACTTGCTTTTTGATTATATAAGTCGGTGAATGCTCCACCTGCGATTACAAGAAGTTTACTAGTATCAAATTTAATTGTGTCTCCAAACATTGGATTAGTTTGTATTTCAAACTCTCCACCTTCAATTATTTTTAGAAGAGCTTTTAATACATCTCCATTTGCAATATCACTTTGTGCATCTTTACTTGCTTTTTTATCTATTTCATCTAGGAAAAGTATACTTCTTTCAGCACGTGCTAAATCCTCATCAGCATTTCTATATATGTGAAGTAATATATCTTCTACACTGGCACCTTGGAAGCCACTCGCTGTATAACTAGTCATATTTTCAACGTTCACTGGTACATCTATTAACTTACTTATTTCATTAATAAGGGCAGTTTTACCACATCCACTTGGTCCATATATTAAGATATTACTTTTCATATCATTACCAAATAATACATATTTATATATAGCAATTACTATTTTCTTTATTGCCTCATCTTGATTAATTATACTTTCTTTAATTTTAGATATTACTTCATTTATTGGTTTGTTTAGACTTTCAACCATCTTCTTTTCAATATCTTCTATACGACTAGCAGAATTTTCTTCATTATACGAATCTATTAAATCATCTAATTCTTCTGGTTCAACTGTACCATTTAGTATTCTATCAATGATAGCATTTTCATCTTTTACAAATACGACATTCATATGTACATCAAATTCTTTTTCAAATTCTTCTTTTTCTACTCCTATGAATGTTTTATCTTCACTATATAAGAATACTAGTTTTTCTAAGAAGTCATAGTATTCTGTACATTTAGAAACATCTAACTTTTTAGTGAAAGTTTTTACTTCATTACCATCTTTGTCCTTCTTGGTTCTTTCTTCATTAAAGTTTTTAAAGTCACTCACTAGGTTAAAACCAGTAGTTAGACCATATTCTGCACATTTTGAAGTGTTAACATATTCTTTACCAGTAAATAATTCTGTAAAAGAACTTCTTTCTTTGTTATAAAAACCTAGTACTATTTCTTCAGCTAAGAAGTATGGAAAGTCTAATTCTTCCCTCATGTAGCATCCAAATAATACTGCTACTTGTAATTCTTTCTTTTCTTTCATAATTCCCCCACTTATAACTATTAAATATTTGTATTTAAGTAATCTATTAAATCACTTGTTTTTACTTTTGTTTTTTCTTTAGTAATAAAGTCTTCTATAATTAGATAATCATTATTTTCTATTGTAAGAATAAATTTTGGATTTAAATGATTAATTAACTCTTCTGTTTCTTCTGAAGTACTTAAGTAATTAGTTTCTACTGAGAACTCAGATAGTCTTAAATCATCTATTATTTGGCTAGTAAATACATAGTCATCATTTTGTATAACGAATACATCAAGTTCATTCATCGGTACAAAACACTCTTGTTCTTTCATAACTTCTATTAAAGTGTTTAAGTTTATAAGAGAAGAAAACTCTATATAATTTTCACCAGTTGATTTGATGCCATAAGTTAGTAGATTCTCTTTATATGCTATTTCAAAATAGTTTTCATTATTTTTTAAAGTGCTTATTTTATATGGAATATCTAAATATTCTAAAGTGCTTTTTATTACATCTAAGTTTAACATACTATTTAAGTTTACTGATAAGTCAGTTAATCCCAAACCTGTTAGAAATCTATAGGACATGCTTATTAACTCATTAATTACTGGTGTATCTATTGTAGTAAAATATTCTATATTTAATGTAGTATCTTTAATAAAGTAGAACTTTTTAACATTATTGAAATTAATTTTTTGAATGTTTGATATATCTTCTTCTTTATTAAATAACTTAATAAAATCACAATTATATAAAGACATAAAAGAAGAAGTGTAATTTGTTATGTATTCATAAATTTTAGAATCTGTTAGAATAGTACTTTCTATATTAGAAATACTATTAGTCATACGTATCACTTCCTTTAATAGTTATTATTATACATATTAAAAAGTAATAAATCAAGAAAAAAAGAACACAATTTGTTCTCTTAAAATTTAAAAAAATGCTATTTAATTAACTAGTACTTTATTTAATACTTTTTTATATATTTTAACTTGACAACTCAAAATGTTTTTGGTATATTATTTACGTGGGTTAAACCCTGGGGCTCGTGTATCACGGGCGGTAAAGACTATTTATAGTCTTTATTTTTTTATGTATAATAAAAATGTAGAGTTCGTCTACATTTTTTCTATTACTTATTATATTCACTAACAATATTATCAAGTGTTACTTCTTTTTGTTCACCAGTTACCATGTTTTTAAGAAGTGCAATACCTTTTTCTACCTCGTCATCACCAATTATAAGGGCGAATGGAGATTTTTGTCTATCAGCATATTTTATTAATTGTTTAAATTTACTTAAAAATGCCATGTCAACTGTTATATTATTCTTTTTAAGTGTATTTACATATTTATAAATATATGCATAGTTAGTAGTCATTGGTAAAACAGTTATGTCTGCTACACTACTTTCTTCTGTTTTGATAACATTTGCTTCTTTTAATTGATAGAATAATCTAGTTAAACCAATAGATATACCTACTCCAGGTAATTTTTTATCTGTGTAATAAGTTGCTAGGTTATCATATCTTCCTCCAGAACAAACACTACCAATACTAGGATAATCTTTTAATATTGTTTCATAAACTGTTCCAGTATAATAGTCAAGTCCTCTTGCAATTGTTAAGTCAACATCATAATAACACTCTTCTATTTCTCTATCTTTAATGTTAGTTATAACGGTTTCTAACTCACTTACTCCTTCATTAAATAATGGGTCAGTTATAGATAACTCTTTTAATTTATTAATTTTTTCAAATGGGTTACCACTAATTCTTATGAAATTCATTATCTTACTTACTTTTTCATCATCTATTCCTAAATAAGATAATTCACTTCTTGTAGCGTCTTCACCTATTTTTTCTATTTTATCTATTATTCTTAATATATCTGTTACTATATCACTAAGTTCTAATGAATTAAAAAAACCAGTAAGTACTTTTCTATTGTTTATTCTTATTGTAAAGTCTCCAATATTTAATTTTTTAAATAAATCATATATGATACTAGGAATTTCTGCATCATATAGTATTGAAAGAGTTTCGTTACCAATTACATCAATATCACATTGATAAAATTCTCTGAATCTTCCTTTTTGAGGTCTTTCTCCACGATATACTTTACCAATTTGATATCTTTTAAATGGGAATATTAATTCATTACTCCTGCTTGCAACATATTTAGCAAGTGGTACAGTAAGATCAAACCTTAAAGATAAATCATTATCTCCCTTATTAAATCTATAAATTTGTTTTTCAGTTTCTCCTCCTGCTTTCGCTAAAAGAACACTAGATAATTCTATAATAGGTGTATCAAGTGGATAAAAGCCATAACTAGCATACACTTCTTCAATAGTTTTTTTCATTTTTTCAAATAATATTTGGTCTTGTGGCATTAATTCCATAAAACCTGGTAATGTTTTTGGTTCTACTTTTTCCATAAATTTTCCTCCTTAAATATTTAATATATACTTATTTTACTACAAACAAGTTTTTTTGTCTATATTTTGTTAAATCAAGTTTCAGATTATCATTTTATTAGTTATTTTGAATATATTTAAATATGATAAAGAAATTTTTAAAGAACAAGTTTTTTATGGGTACTCTTATTCTTTTAACTGGTGGTTTTTTTTCTAAGTTACTTGGTTTTGTTTTAAGAATTATTATTACTAGACAAATTGGTACTTATGGAGTTAGTTTATATTCTTTAATTACACCAACTTTTGGACTTTTTATTACTATTGCAACTTTTAGTTATCCAGTTGCGATTAGTAAAGTGATTAATGTAAGGGGAAAAAGTTCTAAAAAAGCAATTTTTAGTAGTATACCAATTAGTTTATTGTTGAATTTATTTACTATTTTAGTAATACTAATTATTTCTAAACCACTTGCTAATGTATTTTTGAAAGAACCTAAACTTTATGTTCCACTTTTATCTATTGGATTTACTCTTCCTTTTATTGGTCTTTCTAGTATAATTAAGGGGTATTATTGGGGAAAGCAAAGAATGGGAGTTTATATTCTTTCAAATATAGTTGAACAAATAGTTAGAATTACAATTCTTGTGTTTTTAATACCTATTTTAATAGAAAAATCTTTAATACTTACTATTTCAGTTATTATTTTAGTTAATATAATTAGTGAAACTTCAAGTATTATTGTTATGATCCTTGGACTACCTAAAGGAATAAATATTAAAAAAGAAGATATTAGACCAGATAAAGAGTATGTTAAAGATGTTATGAATATATGTATTCCTTCAACTAGTAGTAAAATAGTTGGTAGTATTGCACATTTTTTAGAACCTATTGTTTTAATAAATGTTCTTAGTCTTGTTGGGTATCCTAGTGAATTTATTATTAGGGAATACGGAATTATTAATGGGTACTCATTAGCACTTTTATTAATACCACAATTTTTTACTATGAGTATTTCTACGTCTTTGATACCAGAACTTTCTAAAAATTATTCAGAAAATAATATAAGTAAATGTAAAAGTAGAATATTACAAATTACTGGATTATCTTTGGCAATAGGTGCTTTTTCTACTGGAATTATATTTGTTATACCAGAGTATTTACTTAATATTATTTATAAAACTAATTTAGGTGTTAATTATATTAAGGTACTTGCTCCTTTCTTCTTACTTTATTTTATAAATACTCCACTTGCTAATGCTCTTCAAGCACTTGATATGTCTAGAGAAGAAATGATTATTACACTTATTACAAGTATATTAAAGTTAGTTTTATTAGTTATTTTATCTTTATTTAGAATCGGTTTATATTCTTTAATATTATCTATTATAATTACTTTAATTATTAGTACTTATTTACATATAAAAAAGATTAAGACAAAGTTGTCTTAACCTTAGTAACCTGGTTCTGTTTCCAAAATTGTATCTTACTTCCGGACACTTTTGAAAACTAAATAAAAAAGATATTTATATTACTAAACATCTTTCGTTTCTTATACTTGATATAACAATCACTTTTTGCTATAAATGTTATTATAGATACCTTTTTTAAAAATTGCCTACTGCCTCTTAAGTGGCGGACACAAAAGCAAAAGGGTTTTTGCTTCCGTCTTTAAATTCTAGCACGAACTACCATCAGTTATTACTATATATGGATTATTTGCACTTCCGTCTCCTCCAGATATCAGATTACAAGACAAAAGAGATACTGAAAGACGCACGGCAGTAGTGCGGCCAACCCTATAGATGACCTGGTGCAAGTCACCAGAACGCGATACCCATTCCAGTTGTTAGGCGACAAGGACCACACAAGCAAGGCAATCCGAAGCCACACGCACTTTAATAGTTTATTCTCTATATCAAAAGTGCTTTCATATTTGATACCTTAATTAAATTTTCAGCTACTGGCACTCACGCGCCAGAAAGCATTAGTCTTTCTAGCACAGGTTAGCCAGTATTCATTTTTTGCTTACCACCAACTTTCGTCGGTGGAGCCGTCCGAAAGGGTTTTCGGACGGTATTTCAGATCTACAGTTTAGCATCCACTTGCAGTTTCTTTTATTGTGTATGGGTCACTTGC
>ULRZ01008638.1_pt1 | contig 17066 bp, 10 predicted proteins | sample 1955861 | NCBI WGS metagenome assembly ULRZ01 (sample SAMEA4835694, study PRJEB28245) | human gut metagenome | biome: gut microbiome; material: fecal sample | place: Denmark | collected 2008 | reverse complement strand
ATAAGAAGTGACTTTGCATCACTTTCTATACTCCAGCGCATGTCCTCATCCAGCTGCGAGGTAACCACACGGCTCATCACATGCTCAAGAGCTGTCTCGTCCGGGTCAAACTCCGGATTCTGCGGCAGATAGTTTATCACTATATGATTTGCTGTGGTGACAGTTCCCTCATCAGGCTCTTCATCACCAGCCACAATCTTTAAAAGTGTAGACTTTCCTGTACCATTTATACCTATGATACCGATTTTTTCGTTTTCCTGCACATAAAAGGAAGCTTTAGAAAAAAGCTTCCTTCCAGTATATGACTTTGTTATATTTTCGACATTAATGATGTTCATCTTCTCGTATTTTCTCCTCCCTCTCATGCTCCTGCTTCTCCTTGGCCTCAAGGATTGCCTCATTAAGCGAAAGCATCTTTGCATCTAGCTGTCCTACGATACCTGCACACTCACGCAGATCGCGGCTGATATACTCAGGTGCATTGCCCTCGAACTTGTAATATATCTTGTGCTCAAGGCTTGCCCAAAAATCCATAGCTATTGTACGAATCTGTATCTCAACCTTTGTGTCAACCACCTTGTTTGAAAGAAAAATAGGCACCGAAACAATCATGTGGTAGCTCTTGTAGCCGCTCGCCTTCGGATGCTTCATATAGTCCTTTACCGATATGACGGTCAAATCATTCTGCCTGCCAATCATCTCAGCAAGCCGGTATATATCAGATGTGAACGAGCACACGATTCTGATGCCCGCTATGTCCTTTACATATGTGACCATATTCTCTATGGTGCTCTCGTAGCCACCCTTTTTGAGCTTCTTAACTATGCTTTCAGGAGTCTTGATACGCGACTTTATGTACTCTATCGGATTGTAATTATGTATGTGAACAAACTCGTCATTTAGTATCTCGAGCTTAGTATTGACCTCTTTCAGTGCAGAATTGTATAGAAACATCATAGTCTCCCAGCTATCAATGCCCTCCGCAAACTCTTGTTCCATTAAAAACCTCCCTGTGATCTATTCGCCTGTATATTTATCAGACTCTCTTAATCAATTATAGCATATTTATTCGCGTAATTGGCAAATTATACCTATTATTTATATATTTTTTATTCTTGTTATTTTGTATGTGCACAGGTCCGCACACTGCAGGCACAACGGCACACACGTACTCTCTCGTAAGCTACGCTACGCCATTAAGAATCTGTAGGAATTATGCCTTTTGGTTTTCTATGCTTGACGAAACCGGCTTTTATGCGCCGTCCATGGCGCATAACACCTTGCCCCGGCGTCCATGCCGGTGCATTTCTGGTTGTGAAGCATAATTCAACAGATTCTAAATAGCTTCGCTATGCGCCTACGAGAGAGTACGTGTGTGCCGCTGTGCCTGCAGCGTGCGGACCGTCATCATATCAATAATAACTCATCATATCCATTATAAGGCATCAATCCTCCTCGATGATGTGCATCTCGAGAAAATCAAAGTCGATATCCTCCACAAAATTATCCTTCGTAAAGCGTGTCTTTCCATGCCTCTTGAAATCACTTACGTTGCTGTCAAGCCAGATGGGCTTTCCCAGGTCAAAAGCAAGGCAGGCATCCTCAAGAGCCTTAAAAATCTTGTGTGTACGTGTGTCGTCACTGTCATTTTCTATTGTAATATCACGCATCAGGTGCGTGTCAGTATAAATCTTAAACCAAATACGCATATTATTCTCCCAAAAGTCTTCTCTGACGATTGCACTCATACATGAGCAAAGTGGCTGATATTGCGGCATTAAGCGACTCCACAGCTCCCTCCATAGGGATGCGGATATATGTGTCCGCCATGTCAGCTATCTCATCTGATAATCCATTGCCCTCATTTCCTATCATAAAGCCACAGGCTCCGGTGTAGTCCGGTCTGTCATAAGAGCACTTACCCTTTAGATGAGCTGCGTAGAGAGAAACTCCCTTTGACTTTGCATACTCTATAGTCTCCGGAAGGTCATCTGTGATGTAAAACGGCACACGGTAGAGTGAGCCCATGGTTGAGCGCACAGTCTTTGGATTAAAAATGTCCACTGTTGTGCGATTCATTATAATACCGCTTACACCTGCGCCCTCACCGGTACGGATCATAGTGCCTAAGTTTCCCGGATCCTGTATACTCTCAAGCACAAGAAGCTCTGTCTTGTCGCCCTTAAAAAGTTCATCTATCTCATAGTGCGGCATCTTTACTATAGCAAGCACACCCTGCGGAGTCTGCGTGTCAGACATGCTCTTAAACACCGAGTCACTCACTATTTCTGTTTTGTCAATGAAACGCTTCTTCTCTTCCTTAAACCTGTCATCATTAAAAAATGACTCAGACATATATACGGCACTTACCCAGTCATATGGCGCCTCAAAGCTCATCTTTGGACCCTCAACCACGAATACGCCCTGCTTTTTCCGCTCCTTTGCCTTGCTTAAAAGAGCCTGCACATTTTTTATGCTTTTGTTTGATGCACTTGTAATCATTTTCTTCTCTTTCTATATTGATGATATGAGGGTCAAAAAGTATTTTGCCCCTCATTTATGATTAACATTCGTCTTTCTCCGAATGCATAAATGCCCCTGCACCGGCACATGCACGCAATTACCTGCATTTGATGTGCCGGATACAAGGGCATTCATATTTATCGTAACTATATTAGATACTAAACCAGAGATTTAGAGATATCGTACATGTACTCGTCTACACTCTTCTTCATAGCAAGTGCCTCGTCGATATCGAAATCTACGAAATTGCCATCCTTGTGGGCAATAACTCTGTTTGACTTGCCCTCGCAGAGTAAATCAACTGCCATAGCGCCCATGATTGTAGCGTATACACGGTCCTTGCATGAAGGGCTTCCACCTCTTTGCATATGTCCAAGGATAGTTGCTCGAGTCTCGATGCCTGTAGCAGCCTCGATTTCCTTAGCCATCTCCTGTGAATGTCCTACGCCCTCAGCATTGATGATGATGTAATGCTGCTTACCGAGCTCTCTTGCATGAGCTACTCTCTCGATGAGTGCCTCAAGGTTGTTGTCATACTTCTCAGGAAGTAATACTTCCTCAGCGCCGTTTGCAAGACCACACCATAATGCAATGTATCCTGCTCCACGTCCCATAACCTCAATTATTGAGCATCTCTCGTGTGATGTAGATGTATCACGTACCTTGTCAATAGCCTCCATAGCTGTGTTGCAGGCTGTATCAAAACCGATTGTGTAATCTGTACATGCGATATCAAGGTCGATTGTTCCCGGAAGACCGATTGTATTGATGCCAAGTGCTGCAAGTTTCTGCGCACCCTGGAAAGATCCGTCACCACCGATAACTACGATAGCATCGATACCATGCTTCTTACAGATTTCAGCACCCTTCTGCTGTCCCTCTGCTGTAACGAACTCCTTACATCTGGCTGTCTGTAAGATTGTACCACCGCGTGAGATTGTGTCTGAAACGCTCTTTGAATCCATATCCACGATTTCTTCATTTAACAGACCTGCGTATCCTCTCTTGATTCCTTTAACCTTCTTGCCCTTTGAGAGAGCCTGACGAACAACGGCACGAATTGCTGCGTTCATTCCCGGTGCGTCACCACCACTTGTAAGTACACCTATTGTGTTAATCTCTTTTGCCATTGGTATAACCTCCATATGTTAAAAAATTATCATTTATTCTAATCCCAATCTATTGTACTTGTTTTAGCACATTTTTTCAATATTCTTTTCAACAATTTTCGCATTTTCTTTGTCTAAAAATTCCAAAAGCTGCTCCATGAGCTCATTATTTGCATTTACGGAATAATTTCTGCCAAGTTTTTTCATCTGCTTTGTATCTGCGATGTAAATTATGACCTCATCTCCTCCGTCAGATTCACGGATTGTCTCAAGAAGCCTGCTCTCATTTTTCTTATAGTCCTCCATCGTATCAAACCTGAGCCATAGCTGCTTCGGAAGCTCATCAAACGGTATGATTTTCTCGCAGATTATCTTGCCGTTCTGCTCATCCTCGACTGTCGCATGTCCGATAACAAATATTTTAGCATCGTCCTGTAAATATCTCTGGTAGCGCTCGTAATCTCTCGGAAAAATAATTACCTCAACAGTTCCTGTCAGGTCCTCTATCGTGATAAAAGCCATGGCCTGATTATACTTGGTAAACTTAATCGTCTTTGTAGCTATCATGCCTCCGATTACCACGTGCGCATTGTCCTCTATCTTTACGGCACCGCTCTCCTCTTCAAGCACAAAATCTATCGCATTTGCTGTGATGTTTTTCTTTAGGGTAGCTGCATATTTTTCCAGAGGGTGTCCGCTTAAATAGATGCCAAGCACCTCTTTTTCATAGGCCAGGGCTTCCTCAGCGTCATATTCACCAACATTTGGATACTTAAGCTCAAATGACTGCCTATCCTCATCTGAGACCAGGTCAAACAGGCTCATCTGCCCAGCCATTGTTGACTTTTTGTCATGCTGCACCCTGTCCACAATCGATGCATACACCATTGCCATCTGCTTTCTCGTGCCGTCGAGCGAATCGCAGGCTCCCGCCTTTATCAGATTCTCAATCGCACGCTTGTTGATAAGCTCCTTCTGGCAGGTTCTCTCGATAAAATCAGAGAGTGCGCGGTATCTGCCGCCACTTTCCCGCTCCTCGATTATCTGGTCTATTACCGGCCTGCCTAAAGATTTGATGGCGTACATGCCGTATCTGACATGGTCACCCTCTGCGGTAAACTCTCCCTGTCCACAGTTGATATCCGGCGGAAGCACCTTAATACCCATATCACGACAGCTGTAAAGATACTGCGCCGCCTTGGCTGAATTGTCTATAACAGAAGTCATGAGCGCTGCCATAAATTCGACCGGATAGTAATTTTTGAGCCATGCAGTCTGAACACTGATTTTCGCATACGCGGCTGCATGTGATTTGTTGAACGCATACTTAGCAAAATCAACCATCGAATCGTATATGCTGTTGGCAGCCTTTTCATCTATGCCGTTTGCCACACAGCCCTTTATACCGCGCTCCTCGTCTCCGTACACAAAGCTCTGGCGCTCTGCGTCAATGACATACTGCTTCTTCTTGCTCATGGCACGGCGGATGTTGTCCGCCTGACCCATTGTATAGCCTGCGAGCTTCTGCACTATCTGCATGACCTGTTCCTGGTATACTATACAGCCGTAGGTCGGCTCTAAAATACTCTCAAGCTCAGGTGTCACATAGCTTATCTCCTTTGGATTGTTCTTGCCCTTTATATAGTTGGGAATGAAATCCATAGGACCCGGACGGTAGAGCGAAATACCGGCCACGATGTCCTCAAAGCTCTGTGGACTGAGTTCCTTCATGAAGCTTTGCATACCGGCAGACTCTAGCTGGAATACCCCTTCCGTCTTTCCTGTTCCAATAAAGTCAAGTGTGCCCTTATCGTTGAAATCAATATGGTCGATATCCACATCAATGCCCCTTGATGCCTTGATATTCTTCACAGAATCCTTTAGCACCGTGAGTGTACGAAGCCCCAGAAAATCCATCTTTAAAAGGCCAAGCTCCTCGAGCTGTACCATGTTGTACTCTGCGGTAGGGCTTCCGTCGTTTGCCCTTCCAAGAGGCACATAATCGCTCGCAACACCCGGATAGATTACCACACCTGCTGCATGCACGGACGTGTGGTTTGGCAGTCCCTCAAGCCTTTTTGCCATATCTATCATTTCATGCACTCTCGCATCACTGTCGTAAATGCCCTTAAACTCCGGGTTCATCTGAAGAGCCTTGTCAATCGTGATATTAAGCTCCTGAGGCACCATCTTTGCAAGCCTGTCAGTCTCTGCATATGGGAAATCCAGCGCCTTTCCGACTGATTTTATGACACCTCTTGCCGCCATCGTACCAAAGGTGACTATCTGTGTTACAGAATCGTGTCCGTACTTCTGCTGAACATACTCTATGGCGCGATATCTCTCCGCATACTCGAAATCCACATCGATATCAGGCATGGAAACTCGCTCAGGGTTAAGAAATCTTTCAAAAAGCAGATTGTATTTAACCGGATCAATATCCGTGATTCCGGTACAATAACACACCCTGCTTCCCGCCGCTGAGCCTCGTCCCGGACCTACCCAGCAGTCGTGCGTGCGGCACCAGTTGATATAATCCCACACGATAAGGATATACTCTATAAAGCCCATGGTCTTTATGATACCAAGCTCATAGTCCATATCTGCATGTATCTTTTTAAGCTCCTCATCACTGTACTCGCCACAGCCTATGTATTTCTCCCTAAAGCCCTTCTCGCAAAGCTCTGTAAGGAAGGCTTCGGCACTATCATAGCCCTCTGGCACCTCATACTTTGGAATCTTGTAATTGCCAAACTCAAGTGTCACATTGCATCTGTCGGCAATTTTCTGCGTATTCTCAATAGCCTCTATGGCATATGGGAAAAGCGCTCTCATCTGCTCTTCGCTCTTTACGAAAAACTGTCCGCCATCATAGCGCATCCTGTCCTCGTCAGACACCTTTTTCCCGGTCTGGATGCACAAAAGCACATCATGTGCCTCCGCATCGGACTCGTAGGTGTAGTGCACATCATTAGTACACACTAACCCTATTTCAAGCTCCTTGCTCATCCTAAGAAGCTGCTGATTCACAAGCTTCTGGTCATCAATGCCATGGTCCTGCAGCTCAAGAAAGAAGTTGTCTTTTCCAAAGCAGTCCTGATACTTCCTTGCAATCTCCTTCGCCTCGTCATAAAAGCCTCTGACGATGTATCTGGGGATTTCTCCTGCCAGACAGGCAGACAGGCATATAAGCCCCTCGTGATATCTCTCAAGCGTCTCAAAATCCACTCTCGGCCTGTAATAATAGCCCTCTGTGAACCCTATTGACACTATCTTCATGAGATTGGCATAGCCTGTATTATTTTCAGCAAGCAGAATCAGATGATAATACCTGTCATCACCGTGGCTTGTCTCCCTGTCAAAGCGCGAATTTGGTGCCACATATACCTCGCAGCCTATGACCGGATTGATATCATTTGCCTTTGCCGTCTTGTAAAACTCCACCACACCGTACATATTGCCATGGTCTGTGATTGCGGCAGAGTTCATGCCAAGCTCCTTGACGCGCTTTACATATTCTTTTATCTTGTTTGACCCATCGAGCAGGCTGTACTCGGTATGGGTGTGAAGATGACAAAATGACATTTGGATTCCTCTTTCTTTATTTTTGTATCGCCGCCCGCCCTTCATGGGTTATGCCACCCGGCGGGTACTTTGGCAGAACAATTCGTAAGAATTGCGTTAATTTGTCGGTGTCGTTTTCGGCTCAAGGTTTGTGTACATTCGCCAGCTGCACACTTTCGACGCGGCGTACGTCTGTAACTCTGTCAGGTGTGAACAGCAGCAGCCATAGCAAGCCTGCATATCAGATACAGTACAAAAAGATGCACCGGGTAAAAGGCGTAAAAGACATATTTTAGTGAAATACCTCTTTTTCCATTGTAATAGCGAAGCGGTATAAGCATAAAAAGTGCAAAAAACTCTATGGTACCTGAGAAAAGTCCAAGCAGTATGACTGCCACGGCAAATGCAACATCCCGGTTTGAAGAAAGCAGGTACATCATGACAATGCACCCTACACCCGCCGCACCATAATCACAGCAAAGCACAAACTCTGCAATAATCATCATAACAAGCACTACTGATACCATTACTATACACCTGATCAGTGTGACAAAAAACCACTTGACTGCAGAGGATGCCTTTTCTATTTTATCGACCGACTTAAGCCAATCAAGCACTGTGATGGCAAGCAAGCCTAAAAGCAGTGTAAAAAACACATTGTTGCTCTTAAATTCGAGCACTGTATTGTTTATTGCAAGGTCAAACGGTATCTCAGAGATAAGCGCGAATATAAACATCCTCGCAGCATATTTTTCCCTGCTGTGTGTATATTTGAACCCCTCCACAAGCAGGAAACAGAAAACAGGAAAGGCCATGCGCCCTATAGAACGCATGACCCAGTAGATATCAATAAGCGTTTGTCCACCTATCCCGTTATTTATCATCTGAAGAATAACCGTTGCCGCAATATGGTCTATAAGCATGGTAAAAATGGCTATAAGCTTAAGTGTGCTTCCACTGATACCAGACTTTGCGATAACTTTTTCCAAAATCCTATACTCCTGCCATATTTACGGTAATCCTGTCAAGATGCCAGATATCGTCCACATATTCCTGAATTGTTCTGTCTGAAGAGAACTTTCCTACATGTGCGATATTGAGCAGTGCACTCTTTCTCCATGCGCTCTTGTTCTTATAATAATCATTAATCTTCTGCTGTGCATTTGCATATGAGCGGAAGTCTGCGAGGATAAAGTAGCGGTCAGCCACCTGTCCCTGCTGTGGATTGAGCAGTGAGTTGTAAAGCTCCCTGAAAAGCTCATGGTCATTTGGTGAGTATGTGCCGTCTACGAGCTGGTTTACTACCTTTCTTAGCTCGGCATCGTTATTATATACATCAACAGGATTGTAGTCATGTCTGTTCTCGTGTGAGATGACCTCATCAGAGCTCATTCCAAAGATAAACATATTGTCAGCCCCTACCTCATCGAACATCTCGACATTGGCACCATCCATAGTTCCGATAGTGAGCGCTCCATTGAGCATAAACTTCATGTTTCCTGTTCCGGATGCCTCCTTGCTCGCTGTGGAAATCTGCTCGCTGACATCTGCTGCCGCAAAAATAATCTCGGCATTGGATACCTTGTAATCCTCGATAAATACTACCTTGAGCTTGCCGCCAATAGAAGCATCGTTATTTATCACATCAGCCACACTGTTGATGAGCTTTATTGTTTTCTTTGCATTTCTGTAGCCTGCTGCTGCCTTTGCTCCAAAAATGAATGTTCTAGGATAAAAATCCATAGACGGATTTTCCTTAATCTTGTTGTACAGATACATCACATGAAGGATGTTCATGAGCTGTCTCTTGTACTCGTGAAGTCTCTTAACCTGCACATCAAAGATAGAATCCGGATTTACATCAATACCATTGTGCTCCTTGATATACTTTGCTAAACGCACCTTGTTTGCTCTCTTAATCTCAGCAAACTCCTGCTGTGCAACAGGGCTGTCCGCATAAGCCTTGAGCTTTGAAAGCATTGTAAGATCTGTAATCCAGCCGGCTCCTACCTTTTTTGTTGCCCAGTCTGCAAGGAGTGGATTTGCATGTGCTAAGAATCTACGCTGTGTGATTCCGTTTGTCTTGTTATTGAACTTCTCAGGGAACATCTCATAGAAATCATGAAGCTCCTGATTCTTAAGTATCTCTGTGTGAAGCTTTGCAACACCGTTTACAGAATAGCCTGCAACGATAGCCATATTTGCCATCTTGACCTGTCCGTCATAGAGGATAGCCATCTTTCTTACCTTGTCCTCATTGCCAGGATATCTCTCATTAATCTGCATCACAAATCTTCTGTTTATCTCGTCAACAATCTGGTATACACGAGGAAGCATTCTCTGGAATATCTCAATTGGCCACTTCTCAAGCGCCTCAGCCATGATTGTATGGTTAGTGTAGGCTACACATCTTGTAGTGATATCCCATGCATCATCCCATGACAGATGCTCCTCGTCCACAAGGATTCTCATAAGCTCTGCGACTGCAACTGTAGGGTGAGTATCGTTCATCTGGAAAACAGCTTTATTTGGGAGATCTTTTAAATCGCTGTGATGCTTTTTAAACCTTGCAAGTGCACGCTGGATGCTTGCTGATACAAAGAAATACTGCTGCTTTAAGCGAAGCTCCTTGCCCTTTACATGGTTATCGTTTGGATAGAGCACCTCAACAAGGTTTCTTGCAAGATTTTCCTGCTCCACTGCCTTGTCGTAGTCACCCTGGTCAAAGGACTCGAGCGAGAAGCCGTTTTTTGGCTCTGCATCCCATATCATGAGAGAATTGACCACATTGTTGTCATAACCGACTATAGGCATATCATAAGGCACTGCAAGCACCGACTGATAGTCCTTCTGCTCGAAATGAAGCTCTCCGTTTTCATCTGTGCTCTCCTGCACATATCCTCCAAACTTGACCTCATAGCAGTACTCCGGACGACGAAGCTCGAATGGATATCCGTCCTTGAGCCAGTTGTCAGGCACCTCAATCTGGAAGCCGTCTGAAATCTGCTGCTTGAACATACCATATCTATATCTGATTCCACAGCCGTATGCAGGATATCCGAGTGTGGCAAGTGAATCCATGAAACACGCTGCCAGTCTTCCGAGTCCACCGTTTCCAAGTGCCGGATCAGGCTCCTGGTCCTCAATAGCATTGATATCCACACCAATCTCATTGAGAGCCTCCTTGACCTCCTTGTATGCTGAGAGGTTTATAAGGTTGTTGCCGAGAGCTCTTCCCATCAAAAACTCCATGGACATATAATAAACAACCTTTGGATCGTCCTTGTCCATCACTCTCTGTGTGGCAATCCACTCATCCATGATGACATCCTTTACGGCCTCTGATACAGCCTGATAAAGTTCCTGCTGTGTGGCATCATCTATAGTCTTACGATATTTATTTTTTAAATTGTCTGATACAGTCTTAATAAACACCTTTTTGCTAAACGTATTATCTCTCATTTTATTCCTCCTTATGGCACTAAAAGGGAGCAAATTAATGCTCCCTCTCGTGCAGAGATTATTGTTTTTCAACTGCAAGCTTAACAGCCTCACCATTAATCTTCCAATCCTTTTCATAACCCTTAAGTTCGCCTGATTTAATTGATACGGCAAGAACCTCGGTCTTGATTTCATCACCAAACTTTTCAAATACATTTGAAAGCTTCTCATCTGCCTCGTATGTCACAGCGATGTGGTCCATAACCTCAAAGCCTGCGTCCTTACGCATTGTCTGGATCTTACTGATGATTTCTCTTACGAAACCTTCCTCGATAAGCTCAGGAGTGAGGTTGGTGTCAAGAACAACGGTTATATTGTTGTCAGACTGTGTCACATAGCCCTCCATCTGAGTCATCTCGATAAGTAAATCCTCTTTAGATAATACAACTTCATCGCTAATGCTGTCAAGCTTGAGAGAGCCGGTGCTGTTAAGCTCCTCCATGGCCTTATGACCATCAAGCTCAGCTAAAACTGCCTTAATCTGGCCAAGGAATTTACCATACTTAGGCCCCACTGTTCTAAGCTGTGGCTTGAATTTGTAGGTGGTGTAGTGTGATACATCATCAGTGAACTCAACCTCTTTTACGTTGAGCTCGTCTGCGATGATATCCACATAAAATTCATCCAGTTTTTCCGGAGCCTTTACAAACATTTTTCCGATTGGCTGACGGTTTTTGATATTTGCCTCGTTACGACATGCACGTCCGAGTACTACAACCTTTAGTACCTCATCCATATCAGCTTCGAGCTTTTTGTCAATCAGCTTCTCATCAACTACAGGATAGTCGCACAGATGAATTGACTCCGGTGCGCTCTTGTCGATAGAGCAGACAAGATTTCTGTAGATATCCTCTGTCATGAAAGGAATCATAGGTGCTGCCGCCTTTGATATGGTGACAAGTGCTGTATAAAGTGTCATGTATGCGTTTATCTTGTCCTGCTCCATGCCCTTTGCCCAGAAACGCTCACGGCTGCGGCGTACATACCAGTTACTTAAGTCGTCTACGAACTCCTGAAGGTACTTTGCCGCCTCCGGAATCTTGTAGTTTGACAGGCACTCATCCACGCCTGCCACTGCTGAGTTGAGCTTTGAAAGAATCCACTTGTCCATTACTGCAAGCTTATCATACTCAAGGCTGTATTTTGTAGCATCAAAATTGTCGATATTTGCATAAAGCACGAAGAATGCGTATGTGTTCCAGAGTGTTCCCATAAACTTACGCTGTCCCTCAAGCACGAGCTTTCCTGAAAACTTCTTTGGAATCCATGGAGCTGATGCTGTGTAGAAATACCATCTGATGGCATCCGCACCGTATGTCTCAAGTGCATCAAACGGATCTACCGCGTTGCCCTTTGACTTGGACATCTTCTGTCCGTTCTCATCCTGTACGTGTCCAAGCACGATGACATTCTCATAAGGAGCCTTGTTGAAAAGGAGTGTAGACTCAGCCATGAGTGAATGGAACCATCCACGTGTCTGGTCAACTGCCTCTGAGATAAACTTGGCCGGGAACTGCTTCTCAAATACTTCCTTGTTCTCGAATGGATAGTGGTGCTGTGCAAATGGCATGGCTCCTGAATCAAACCAGCAGTCAAGTACCTCTGGTACACGGTGCATATCCTTGCCACACTCAGGACACTTGATTGTCACAGCGTCGATGTATGGTCTGTGGAGCTCTACCTCTGCTGCCTTTGGATCTCCTGCTTTTTCGGCGAGCTCTGCACGGCTTCCGATACACTCTCTATGTCCGCATTCACACTCCCAGATATTGAGTGGTGTGCCCCAGTAACGGTTACGTGAGATAGCCCAATCCTGTATATTCTCAAGCCAGTTTCCGAAACGTCCTGAACCGATAGACTCAGGAATCCAGTTTACTGTATTGTTGTTTCTGATAAGATCATCCTTTACCGCTGTCTCCTTGATGTACCATGACTCTCTTGCATAGTAGATAAGAGGCTTGTCACATCTCCAGCAGTGTGGATACTCATGCTCAAATTTCGGAGCATCGAAGAGCTGCTTTCTGCCGCTTAAGTCCTTTAATACCTCAGGATCCGCATCTTTTACCCACATACCGGCAAACGGAGTCTCTGCTGTAAGCTCTCCCTTGTCGTTTACAAACTGTACAAATGGAAGGTCATAATTTCTTCCGACATTGGCATCATCCTCACCAAATGCAGGAGCGATATGAACAATTCCTGTACCGTCTGACATAGTAACATATGTGTCACATGTCACGAAAAAGCCCTTCTTGCCCTGCTTATCGGCAACCTGCTTAGCGCAGTCATAAAGCGGCTCATACTCCTTGTACTCAAGATCCTTTCCTTTGTATGTCTCAAGCACCTCATATGCCTTCTTGCCTGCCTCTGCGTCCTCTTTTGAAAGAAGCTGTGAGAGCACCTTGTCTGCAAGTGCCTCTGCCATATAATATGTGTAGCCATCAACAGCCTTTACCTTTACATATGTGTCATTAGGGTTCACACAGAGTGCCACGTTGCTTGGAAGTGTCCATGGAGTTGTGGTCCATGCGAGGAAATATGCATCCTCTCCTACTACCTTAAAACGTACTACTGCTGATTTTTCTTTAACTGTCTTGTAGCCCTGTGCCACCTCCTGTGCAGAAAGCGGTGTTCCACAACGAGGACAGTAAGGAACAATCTTGAAGCCCTTGTAAAGAAGTCCCTTGTTCCAGATTTCCTTGAGAGCCCACCACTCTGACTCAATGAAATTGTCGTCATATGTGACGTATGGATTGTCCATATCAGCCCAGAAACCTACTGTGTTGGAGAAATCCTCCCACATACCCTTGTATTTCCATACAGACTCTTTACACTTCTTGATGAATGGCTCAAGTCCGTAGTTCTCAATCTGATCCTTGCCGTCAAGGCCGAGAAGCTTCTCCACCTCGATCTCAACAGGAAGTCCGTGTGTATCCCAGCCTGCTTTACGTGGCACATATTTGCCCTTCATGGTCTGGAATCTTGGAATCATATCCTTTATGGTACGTGTCTCAACATGTCCGATGTGAGGCTTTCCGTTTGCTGTAGGAGGTCCATCATAGAATGTGTATGTCTCTCCTTCTTTTCTGTTTTCCATAGATTTTCTGAAGATATTGTTCTCTCTCCAGAACTGCTCTGTCTTCTTCTCGCGTTCAACGAAGTTCATATTGGTGTCAACTTTGTTGTACATGACTATCTCTCCTTATTCTATATTGTTCGTGAACATCCCAACTTGCACCTCAAATTCGACTCTTACGAGGCTTCCTTGTGGCTTACTCCACTATAATTTTCGGTTTATTGAATATTCACAAAAAAGGCACACATTCCTGTAATTAGGAACGCGTGCCTGATACGTCTATACCACCTATTACAATGTACTTAAGGGAAATACCCTTGCATACCTGCCCCTGTAACGTAGGGAATACGTCAGAACCTACTCTCGCAACACTGTATGGCGATTTTAGCCTGCGGCTCAGAAGTGATTTTCAAAACGGCTCTACTCATACCGGCTCTCACCTGCCCCGGCTCTCTTTGACTTTCCTGCCATCTCTACTGTCTTCGTCACTGCCTTTTACTAACTGTGTTTAAGTATATAACTGAAAAGCCACTGTTGTCAAGATGTAATTGATTCTGTAATAATTTGATAATAATTAACTCTAATAAATGCCATCATACTCAAAATTCTGATAATCAAAATCATCATAATCATAAGAATCATAATCATAATCGTAATCCTCATAGGAATCGTCATCATTATAATACTCATAGCCCTCATCAAAGCCCTTCATGAACTCCTTTTCAAAATCTGTGCTTACGTTTGAGCCTGCTATAACCCAGAATATGATGCTGACTATAACTGAGATAGCTGCTGTTGCTATACCAACTATACCAAACACCTTGTTGTTGCCCTTTATGATATGTATAATACCAAAAATGATAGCAAGCAGAGCTGTCACATAATTGATGCATGTACAAAACAGTACAATAGATGCGATTCCAAGTACCAGAGAAGCTATACCAAAGCCATTGCTGTTCTTTGGCGGCTGGTTGTATGGATTAGCTCCATACTGTGGCTGATTGTATGCTGTCTGTCCGTATGCAGTCTGATTGTAGCCACCCTGTCCGTTTGGCTGCTGGCCATACTGCGTCTGTCCGTAAGCTGACTGATTAAATGAGCCCTGAGCATATGTGTTCTGATTGTATGCGCCCTGGGCATTTGGATTCTGATTGTATGCACCCTGGGCATTTGGATTCTGATTGTATGTACCCTGATTTGCATAACCATATGCACTGCCCGGATTATTGACATATCCGTCTGTGCTGCCTGTCTGGTCTGATGACTGTCCATATGCATTCCCACTTTCCTGCTGGGATACAGACTGATTATATGTGTCTGCCGGCTGGCTGTATGTGTCCTGCGGCTGACTGTATGTGTCTGAGCCACTTGCTGTTCCTGAAGACTGACCGAATACACCTGTATTGTCCGGTGTGCCTGACGACCGGTTGTCATTGTTCATATAATTGTTATCGTCCATAACTTCCTCCATATATCCTATTGTTTATGTAGCCATTGTGTTATTGTGTTATTGTGTTAGAAATATTTTATCATATATTACAATAATGTAAATATTTTTATCATAAAAAATATGTAAAAATGGCAGGAGCAAATGCGCTCCTGCCGTAAAAAACATATTACTGCTCTTAGAAATCAAATTTCTGACTAAGCTCTTCCTCATTCTCCTCAACAGAGTTTTTGAGGTCATCCGCAAGCATATAGATATTTTCCAGTACCTTCTTGCACTTTGCCATGCTCTCGACTGTGGTATCAGCCATGCGAAGTCCCTCTGTTGAAGAAGCTGCGACCTCTTCTCCGGTAGCTGAAAGGTGTGTGATATTGTCTGATATGACTGTTGTTGAATCAAGAATCTTTTTGATACTCTCCTCAGCCACATTGATATCCTTCATCAACAGCTCAACGGCCTCTCCCATGGCATTAAACTTTTCTCTTGTATCGTCGATAAGCTCATTCTGCTTCTCTACCGATGATACTGAGTTCTCGATACTCTCGTTGGCACGCCTTGTGTCCTCATTGAGTTTGTTTATAATCTCTGTAATATTGGCTGATGCATCCTTTGTCTGCTCTGAGAGCTGTCTGATTTCATCTGCAACTACCGCAAAGCCCTTTCCTGCTTCACCTGCCCTGGCCGCCTCAATTGAAGCATTGAGAGCAAGCAGATTTGTCTGGTTAGAAATATTGATAATCGACTCAACAAAGCTCTTTACTTCCTCTACCTTAGCTGTAAGACTCTGGATAACTGACACTGTAACATTGCTTGCCTCTGCCACGTTGTGTGCCTGCTCCTTGAGTTCTTCCACAACATCAGCTCCCTGCTTTACGGTCTCATCAGTCTGGCGTGAGGCATCTATCATAGCCTTGATTCCACTTTCTGCATTGTCTGTATTTCCCTGAATATCAACACACATAGCTGCCTGCTTCTGGATAGCCTCCGCAGTGCTCTCTGTGCTGTCTGCTATCTCCTGGATTGAACTATGGCTCACCGCAACAGACTCATCGAGATCATTTAACATGGTCATAGCCTCGTCAAAGTGCTTTGAAATATTCTCCGCAACCATTACCATCTTCTTATTGCTGTCCACCTGTGCCATAGCAGATTCTTTGATTTCTTCCATATTTTCATCGAAGAAATGGGTAAGAAGAATCGTGATGCTGTCTGACGCATATCCCACAAGTACAAGTACAAAAACTGCTATCACATCATTCTGAAGAACTGTACCCCCTATTCCAAGCTGCATTACAAGCCTGATGACGCTGGATATGATTATTACTGCGTTCATCACCATCATCATCTTTATATCCAGATATATCATCGCTGCAATAACAAGCGGCAGGGCATATGTCCATGTACCGATTGTTGAATTGATCAGTGCGATAATAAAATATCCTGCTGTCATGGCGCTTACAAGTATAAGCGCACCTGTTCTGCTGTCTCTTTTTGTAATAAATGCAATTACAGCTATTACTATTACTGCTATTGCCGCAACAAGCTGTATACTTATCCTGGTAATATCAGCATCTTTTGTCCCAACTGCTGCAAATAACGTAAATGCTATATATGCAAATACTATGATTACCGCCAGGAATACACGTTTGTTGGCTCTGTTATACTGTTGACTATTCATAAAATCCCCCTTCTTTTGTTTGAGTTTTTAGAGTAGCTTTATTATACAACATTTTTTTATAATAATCCACTACTATTTAGTGCCAACGTACCATTTTTCTCATTTTGCTCCTGATTTGAAGAAAATTCTCCTTTCAAATAAACATTTACACAAAAACACCCGGCAGTTATC
>ULRZ01037617.1_pt1 | contig 17592 bp, 16 predicted proteins | sample 1955861 | NCBI WGS metagenome assembly ULRZ01 (sample SAMEA4835694, study PRJEB28245) | human gut metagenome | biome: gut microbiome; material: fecal sample | place: Denmark | collected 2008 | reverse complement strand
CCAAATCAGCGCACGATAAATTCAAAACAGCTTCTTAACCTGAGCAAAATTTAAACAGACTCTAGACTTTGTCTTAAATTTGTGTGTTTACAAATAGTTTAATACTTTTACAGGAATTAAGAATAGACAAAACTAAGTAAATCTCTCTTGATTTTATATCATAATGATGCTGTACAAGCTTTAGTAAACGCATTTCTCTGCATTTTATTAGGATATATTAATTTAATGATTAACTTTGCATTTTTACTGGAGCCATCAAAAATGCTTAATGTTTATTTAAATTTAATTTATTGAGAATGCTTATGAAAAAGAGAATGATCTTATTTATGACCTGCTTAATGATAGGTATCGGTCTGGCTAATGCCCAAGTAAGCAAAGTGACCGGAACGGTCATTTCAGACGAAGACGGCTTACCCGTAGTAGGAGCATCTGTATTGGTAAAAGGCACCAGCGTTGGTACGGTTACGAATATAGATGGAAATTTTACTATCAACAATGTGCCGGGTGAGGCTACTATTTTAGTTATTTCATACATTGGTTTGCAAACACAAGAAATTCCTATTCAGCCCGTGGTAAACGTGACGTTGAAGTCTGATGCAGAAGTTTTGGATGAAGTTGTCGTAACCGGATATGGTGTGCAGCGCAAAGCAGCGTTTACAGGTGCGGCTACCACTATCGGGAGTGAAACGATTCTTAAAAAGAGTGATGCAAACTTTGTGAAAGCCTTAGAGGGGGCGGTTCCGGGTGTACAAATGAACAGTTCTACCAGCATGCCGGGCGTATGGGGTTCTATATATGTTCGTGGACGTGGCTCGTTAAACTCTGGTACTCAGCCGCTTTATGTTATTGATGGCATGCCAGTTGATTCAGATACAGACGAAAATTCCATAAACTATAGCAGTAACAACTCCGTCGATCCCATGTCCGCCCTTAATCCTTCTGATATCGAAAGTGTCACTGTTCTGAAAGATGCAGCTGCTACTGCTATCTATGGTTCGCGTGCAGCCAATGGAGTAATTGTCATTACGACCAAAAAAGGCAAGGAAGGTAAATTCAATATTAATCTGGATATCAAGCAAGGTTTTGTAAGCATGGCAAACAATAACATGAATTACGCTAATGCAGAACAGACCATGAACTTGTTTACTGATGGATATACAGCCCGGTACGGTGGCGATTGGCAAGACAATTACAATTATTTAGCAGATGAACAGTTCGGTTGGGATCGCAAATCGTCTTACGACTGGATGGATGCCATTACCCGCAAAGGATATTATCAAGATTATAACTTGAATTTACAAGGACGTACCGGGACTACCGGGTATTATGTAAGTTTAGGCTATATGGACACAGAAGGACTGATTGTTGGTTCTGATTTTAACCGATTTTCCGGTCGTATCAATTTGGACAGCAAGTTCAAATGGGCAACTGTAGGTGTGAATACTTCTTACAGCTATTCTACTCAAAACGGATTTTCTCTTTCAACGGGAGGTGCCATGGCAAGTCCTATAGTATCAGCCATAACCAACCATACTCCCATGAATCCGTTCTATGATGAAGACGGGAATTATGCAGAGATTTCCAAATACAACCCACTTGCCGTAACCGATGAAGATCTCGGCGATATCAATAAGACTGATCTTCAGACAATCAACTTGAGCCCTTATCTGCAAATTGATTTTGGTAAAGGATTTTATGCAAAATCCACACTTGGTGTAAATATCAATGAGATGACCCAATATGTATATTGGAGCGCATTATACAACAATCAGGGAATAGATTATAACGGATATGGCCGACTACATAATTCACGCAGTACGGTCATTACTTGGAATAACATTTTCGGATGGAATTATGTGTTTGCAGAAAAACATAGTGTCAGTGCCATGCTAGGGCAAGAAATGCAAAAAAAGAATTACCATTATAACTTCATGGCGAAAGCTGATTTCCCGTTTGCCGCCGACGGTATGCGTGATCTCACTACAGCAGGCCGGAATATCAGCTCTGAATATTCGAAGAAGGAAGCCCGTCTGGCATCTTATTTCATGGACCTGCATTATTCGTATGCTGATAAATATTATGTGTCCGGTTCGTTCCGCCGAGACGGCTCATCTGTATTCGGTGCTAATCACCGTTGGGGGAATTTCTGGTCGGTAGGCGCTAAGTGGCGCATATCAGGCGAGAATTTCATGAAAGATAACAGCGTCATCAACAATCTTACGTTCCGTGCTTCATACGGTACCGTAGGTAATCAGGATATTGATTGGTATGCCGCACGTGGTTTTTATTCTGCCGGTTCTAATTATGACCAGACACCGGGTATGACCCCGAGCAGTATTGCCAATCCAGATCTGACTTGGGAAGTTTCCAAGAAATTTGATATTGGTTTTGACCTTTCACTCATACACCGCTTGCATTTTACATTTGATTTTTACAATGCGAAGACATCAGATGCCTTGTTCCAAGTCCCCTTATCGATGACTACAGGATTGAGCGAGATTTATCAAAACATAGGATCTATCCGTAACCGAGGTGTCGAATTCTCGGTTAATGCTTCACTCATGCAGCGGAAAGACTTCAATTGGAATTTCTTTGCTAACCTGACTTGGAATAAAAATGAAGTGATCAAACTCTCTACTGATGAGCCCTTGGAATCAACTTACCAAATTATTGAAGAGGGACGTCCCTACACCCAGTTCTATATGAAAGAATATGCAGGAGTTGACCGCGAAACAGGTAAACCGCTTTGGTATTTGAACGAAACAGGAAATGAAACCACTTCGGATTATAACGCTGCAGCTAAGCGCTATGTAGGAGACGCCGATCCGAAAGTATTAGGAGGCTTCGGAACCAACTTGAAATGGAAAGATTTGGATTTCAATATCAATTTCAACTATCGCTTAGGTGGAAAAGTATTCAATTATGCGGCTCAATATACTGGATTCGGAATGACATATCGTACACCATTAGAAGATGTAGCATTGAATTCATGGACACCGGAAAATCCGAACGCCAAATATCCTCAATACATTTATAATGACCCGAATAATGCGTCACAACGGTCATCACTTTTTTTGTATAGCGGAAATTTCTTGCGTATCAGCAACATCACTTTGGGTTATACACTTCCACAAAAATGGACAAGCAAGGCTTTCATTCAAAAATTCCGAGCTTATATATCCGTAGATAATCTTTATACATTTACAGCAAGCGATTTCGTAGGATATAATCCGGAGACTTCGGCTGACGGCATCATTGCATGGCAATATCCAGCCACTTGTACTTTTATCGGAGGTATTCAATTGACATTCTGAAAAATCACAAATAGTAAAATAAAAGATTATGTATATGAAAAAGAATATAGCAAAACTGTTTGCCATCACAATTTTAGGAGGCGGTCTGTCCGGTTGCGGTGAAAGCTTTTTGAAAACAGATTATTATGCAGGTGTAGACTTAGATGGAGGATTATCTACAGTAAGTAATATATCTACTGCATTAAATGGTTCATATTACAATTTGTTTGATTATCGATTTGCCGGGAACTATGTAGTTAATATCGGAGATATTCCTACAGATCTTCCATATTGGAATGGAGAAACCAGCCATTTCAATACGTTTTATACCTATACAGTAACAGATACTGATTCTTATTTGAATGGCATTTGGGAATATGGATATAAAGTCGCCAGCAATGCGACTCGAGTGATTCAAGCTGCAAAATCCATTTATGAAAACTGTTCTGAAGAGGAAAAAGCGACCTTGAACCAACGTATGGCAGAAGCGTATGCCTTACGTGGATATGCAGAATTAATGCTTGTTAATGTCTTTAGTCATCAAGTGAAAGTGAATGGAACAGACTTTTCATCTGAACCAGGAATTGTTGTGCTTGATCAAGCCCCCATTGAAGCATTGTCACAAGTAAGCCGTTCAACTATAGGAGAAAGCTATACTGCCATTTTGACTGATTTAGAGAATGCCATAACTTGTTTTAATGCTGCAGGCAGTGACCGTGGGGATATCTTATACATCGGTAAAGCGGCAGTCTATGGGCTGCTTGCCAGAACCAATCTTTATCTGGAAAACTGGGAGCAAGCAAAAACATATGCCCAAACAGCATTGGATGAAAAAGGTATAACGACTTTGACATACGATGCTACAACGTACGCAGCTTTGTATAACAGTAATGAATCAAATTCAGAAAGTTTTTTCGCTCTTGCCATTTCTGAATCTGATAACTGGGCTGCCAGCTCTTGCGGTACATTATGGTCAACCTACGATTATAGCCCAAGTCCTAAATTGCAAGCTTTGTATGGAGAAAATGATTGCCGCACTGCTGTTTTCGGCTGGGATGAAGAGTCTACACCTACTGTCCCCATCTTTAATGGAGGAAAGTATTCTCAACATTCCAGTGGAAATCCTGCAAATGCAACTAACTTCTTAATCAATGCGCCGGAAATGTTCTTGATTTTAGCGGAAGCAAATGTAAAGACAGATGATTTGAATAGCGCACGCAATTCGCTTCTGACTGTAGCTAAACGGAATACGGATATTACTTCTGTAGACGACCTGCCTGCTACTGCCGACGAGCTGATGTCGTTTATCAAAGACGAACGCGCCCGCGAATTATTCCAAGAAGGACATCGTCTGTATGACTTGCGCCGTTGGGATGAAGCTGCAGAAGTATACGCTTATCAAGCTCCGAATATTGCATATACTTATACCAATTACAAAATTTCAGATTTAGTATATCCCATTCCTGCAGATGAAATCAATTCCGGATTTGGCGTAGAACAAAACGATTGGTCTGGAACATTGCCGAAATAAGTTTTTAAAACAAACCTAATAATCGAGTAGGAGGAAAACGAAATGGTTTTCTTCCTACTTTCGTTTTCCGACCTCTCACACCACCGTACGTCCGTTCCGCATACGGTGCTTCCTATTATTAGACATTGCGGAAGTTAGCAAGCGGTTGTTCGCTACACACCAATAGCGACTACTACCCCATTACTATGACTTCTGCCGGCTTATCACGGCAAGCATTACTCCATACATTCTGCAAAAAATTCTGCATGTCCGTAAGACCTCCTCGGGTAAGGATATTGACTTTCCATCTTATATCTGTTCCATTTACACCAACCGTTCCGAATATTGCTATAAGGTTTAGTTTGTTTAGCAATCTTACCCATAGGTATATGCCTTATATGAAGTTTCTGTCCGTCAGACTATGTACTTACCGCCAACTTCATTCAGATTCAGACATTCTTGATCTTGGCAATATGATTTCCGCTATTAAGATTCATTGGGAACTTGCACCCGCCAGCTAATATCCATACAGAACACATGCGCCCGTATTGCTTCATACAAGCATACACGCTACACAACATGAACGCCCTCATCAGCCGATACAAGCGTCCGTGTTTTTCATAATATTACACTTACCGATTTGACTTCTACCAAAGCCGTATCCAGTTTCTGAAAGCAGTTGTGATTTGCTTTCAAATTAGTATCTTTGAACCATTGAAAACAATTACGCCTATGCCTGAAGAGGCTTCAACACGATGTGTTTGGGTTCATAGCTTTTATCTCAAAGCTATGAATTTTTTGCGACAAAATTTGTCTTTTCAAACTTTTTCCTTAACTTTGTTCTTACTAATTTGAAGCAAATCACAATAAGGATTATTCCATTGTGAAAACATTAGGTTCCCTCGTCCTCTAACGGGGGATTTTTTATTTATTTTTCTATTTTGTTATGTTGAACGAAGTGAAGCATCTCGTAGACATTGAAGATACTTCACTTCATTCCCTTAGACAGGTAGTGCTACTATGCAAATTTATTACCCTATTGTTCTCATCGCATTCTGCAAGCGGGTGAGAAACTCATCCGCTTCGTTCATGCTGAGACAGAGAGGGGGAAGCAGACGGATGACATTGGTTCCGCTTACACCTGTAAAGACTTTTTGCTCGAAGAGCAGTTTCGTACGCAGCTCTTTAACAGGCTCTTCAAATTCCAGCCCTATCATCAGACCACATCCGCGCACTTCCTTGATGCCCTTGAAACACTTCAGTTCTTCTAATAAATGTGTGCCGACTTTTGCCGCGTTTTCTATCAGCTTCTCTTCTTTTATGACATCCAGTACGGCAATTGCTGCGGCACAAGCCAGGTGATTACCGCCGAAAGTCGTGCCCAATTGTCCGTAAACGGGTTTGAATTTCGGACTGATGAGTACGCCTCCCATGGGGAAACCGTTGCCGATTCCTTTGGCTACAGTAATGATATCGGGGCGGATGCCACTGTATTGGTGAGCGAAGAACTTGCCGCTTCGACCGTAACCCGACTGGATTTCGTCCAGAATCAGTACGGTGTTGTTTGCGTCGCAAGTTTGGCGCAAAGCTTTCATAAAGTCCGTATCGGGTATCCGGATGCCGCCTATCCCTTGAATACCTTCAATGATAACGGCGCAGACATCGCCTTTTGCCAGTTCGGCTTTCATGGCTTCTGTATCATTCAGCGGCAGGTAGGTAACATGTTGGTTGGCGTTAACAGGAGCGATGATTTTCGGATTGTCGGTCACTTCTACCGCCAGCGAGGTACGTCCGTGGAAAGCTTTGCCGAAAGAAACAATACGTGTGCGTCCGTTATAGAAAGACGCCAGTTTCAGGGCATTTTCATTGGCTTCGGCTCCTGAATTGATTAAGAACAGCTGGTAATCGTCATAGCCGCACATCGCTCCCAACCGGTCGGCAACTTCCTGTTGCAGCTTGTTAATGACCGAGTTGGAGTAGAATCCCAGCATAGCAACTTGTTTGCTTATCATTTCCACATAATGCGGGTGTGAATGCCCGATGGAGATAACGGCGTGCCCTCCGTACAGGTCAAGGTATTCTTGTCCTTTGTCATCCCACACGTGGCAGGCTTTTCCCTTGACAATGTTAATGTCAAAGAGAGGATATACATCGAATAATTTCATTTTATATAATGTTTAATTGTTGTCTCTTATTCCCAATTCATTTCCTGAGCCAAATTTTTTAGTGAAGGATTATTGTTTCGTATAAGTTTTTCTTTCTTATATCTAGTCCAACCTTTCAATTCTTTTTCTCTTACAATGGCTTCGTTTATATCATGGTATTCTTCAAAATAAACTAAATAGTGACATTTATATTTTGAGGTGAATCCCGGAATAATTCCTGTTTTATGTTCAATGAATCTTTTGTATAAATTATTTGTTACACCAATATATAAGACACTTCGTGTCTTGTTGGAAAGAATGTAAACCCAATATTGGTGTATATTATTCATTTGCTTTTTATTATAGTTAATCAGGAATGAAATGTGAAAAATCATTTGTCATGCTGAACGTAGTGAAGCATCTTGGATACATTTACGTGGATGTTTACGAGATCCTTCGCTAACGCTCAGGATGACAATGTGTTATGAATATTTGTCATAATCGAATGGATTTTCCATGGGATATGGGCACTCAATATAACAAATACAATCCGTTTGGACTATAATCTTCACTTAAAAAGCGCTTGGCTTCAGCTTGAGTCCGGTAGTTTCTTCCAGATTGAACATCAGGTTCATGTTGTGTACCGCCTGGCCGCTGGCGCCTTTCAGCAAGTTGTCGATGCAAGACACGATGAGAAGTTTGTCTTCGTGTTTTTCTAAGTGAATCAGACACTTGTTGGTGTTGACCACTTGCTTCAGGTCGATGCTCTTTTCTACGATATGCACGAACGAGTCTTCGGCATAATAGTCTTCATACATCTTCACGATTTCGGGCAATTCTACCTTCGTCTTTATGATTGTAGTGGCGAAAATGCCTCGGGCGAAGTCGCCGCGGTAAGGGATGAACGTAATATCTGCATCGAAGCTGTTCTGCAATTGCTTCAGCGACTGGCGTATTTCCGGAAGGTGCTGGTGCGTGAACGGCTTGTAAATGCTCAGGTTGTTGTTACGCCAACTGAAATGCGTAGTCGCTCCCGGTTTTACGCCGGCTCCTGTGCTTCCCGTAATGGCATTTACCGTGATATCGCCTTTCAGCATCAGGTGTTTGGCCAGTGGAAGCAAGGCAAGCTGGATACACGTCGCAAAACATCCCGGATTGGCGATGTGCTTGCTATGACAGATGGTGCGTCGGTTCAGTTCGGGAAGACCGTATACGAAGTCATGGTCTTCAGCGGCAATGCGGTAATCCATCGACAGGTCGATTATCTTCAAGTCTTCGGGCAGGTTGTGGCTTTCCATAAACTTGCGCGTGTCACCATGTGCCGTACAGAAAAATACCACATCCACTTCATCCAGTGGCAGTTCATCGGTAAAGGTCAAATCGGTTTCGCCATACAGTCCTTCATGTACATCGGTAATCTTATTTCCGGCATTGCTCGAACTGTTGATGAAATGAATCTCCACATCAGGGTGATTGATAAGCAGGCGAATCAGTTCGCCTGCTGTATATCCTGCTCCTCCTATAATTCCTACTTTAATCATGGGCTTTGTTATTTATCTTCAGGAATGATTATCCATAATAATAAATACACGATTATCCCTGCAAAGGCGGTAAAGACCGTGAGCAGCGCGTATATTACACGGATCAGTGTCGGGTCGAGGTTAAAATAGTTCGCGATTCCGGCGCATACGCCCGCCAACATCTTGTTGCTTTGCGGGCGGGTCAGTTTTTTCCCTTCCATAGTTGTATTTTTTACATCATTTCGTCTTTATGGTTTGCGTAATAGGCTCTCAGCGGAGTGGAGAGTACTTTGATAAAGCCTTTGGCATCTTCTGCCGTCCAGCCTTTCTGCATTTCCCCGTATTCGCCCAGCTTGTTCTTTACCAAGTCGTCTTCTGATTCTACGCCTACGGTAGAGAAGCAATAGGGGCGGAGTTCAAGGATAGCCGTACCGTTTACGTTGCGTTGCGATTCGGTCAGCATGGCTTCGATGTCGCGCATCACCGGTTCCAGGTATTGGCTTTCGTGCAAGAACATGCCGTACCAGTTTGCCACCTGGTCTTTCCAGTATTGCTGCCATTTGCTCAACGTGTATTTTTCCAGGAAGCGGTGTGCACCGATTATCAGCATCGGAGCTGCGGCTTCGAATCCTACGCGCCCTTTGATGCCGATGATGGTATCGCCTACGTGCATATCCCGTCCGATACCGTAAGGTGCTCCGATTTCTTCTACACGCTGGATGGCTTTGATTTTATCGTCGAACACTTCCCCATTGACAGCGTACAGCTCACCTTTCTTGAATTCCAGCTTCAGCAGTTCGCTTCCTTCCTTGGTGACTTGTTTCAGGTATGCACTTTCGGGCAGTCCTTGTGCCGAATCCAAGATTTCCCCTCCGCAGATGGAAGTGCCCCAGATTCCTACATTATAGGAGTATTTCAGCTTGGTGAAGTCGGCTTCGAAACCGTGCTCTTTCAGGTAATTGATTTCATAGTCACGGCTTAATGCCATATCGCGGGTCAGGGTGATGATTTCCACTCCCGGAGCCATGACCAGGAACGTCATGTCGAAACGTACTTGGTCGTTTCCCGCACCGGTAGAGCCGTGCGCAATGGCATGTGCACCGATTTCGTTGGCATAGCGGGCAATGGCAAGTGCCTGGAAGATGCGTTCCGAACTTACGGAAATAGGATAGGTGCCGTTACGCAACACGTTCCCGAATATCATGTATTTCAGGCTCTTGGCGTAATATTCTTGTGTTACGTCGAGGGTGACATATTTCACCGCGCCTAATTTATAGGCATTCTCTTCATTCTTTTTCAATTGTTCGGCACTGAATCCGCCCGTATTGGCACAAGCGGCATATACTTCATATCCTTTTTCTTTTGCCAGATACATCACGGTGAACGAAGTATCCAGCCCGCCGCTGAAAGCAACGACAACTTTTTTCTTTTCTTCCATAAGGCTATATTTATTATGTGTAATTCTTCATTCTTAATTCTTCATTTGTCAGAAGTTTGTATGTTCATCGTCTGTATGCAGTGCCGGGTCGTATAACATGGCCGTGCAGATACAGAACTTGCGTTTTTTTGCCATCAGTATCTCGTGGTTGATGCATCCTTCGCATCCTTTCCAGAACGCTTCGTCATCGGTCAGTTCGTTGAATGTTACCGGTACATATCCCAGTTCGGTGTTCATTTTCATGACGGCTGCTCCTGAGGTCAGGCTGAATATCTTGGCTTTGGGCCAGCGCAGGCGTGCCAACGTAAACGAAGCGTGTTTGATTCGTTTGGCAAGTCCGCATCCACGGTATTTAGGGTGGACAATCAAACCCGAAGTGGCTACATACTCCTTGTTTCCCCATGATTCGATGTAAGTAAAGCCTGCAAACTCATCCCCGCAAAGGGCAATGATGGCTTTGCCTTCTTTCATTTTGGTTGCGACATATTCGTGCGTACGTTCGGCAATGCCTGTGCCCCGCACTTTGGCAGCTTCCCGGATGGTATCCAGAATTGTATCTACGTATGCTTCGTGCGAAGCATCTGCCACCATTACGTCTATTTGTTTTGAGTCCATTTGTATTTATCCTTATTCTTTATATGTTATTGGTTGATGTTCGTAATCACGTTTTCGAGGGCTTGCTTCACATTGGTACGCGTTACCCCTTCCCGCAAGACCAACAGGATAGTGTCGTCTCCCGCAATCGTACCGATGATTTCATGAAAATGATTGTTGTCGATGTCGTAGGCAAGGCTGCTGGCATATCCCGGCCGTGTCTTGATGACGGCTATGTTTCCGGAGAATTCAATGGATATGAAGCCCGTATGGCGTAACATTTCAGATGCGCTTTGCGGCTCGGTAATACGCTTATACATGGTGTTGTTGGGCAAAACATACACATAGTTGCCATTCATGCTTGCCGCTTTTGCCACTTTCAGCTGTTTCAGGTCGCGTGAAAGCGTGGCTTGGGTAAGCTGGAAACCTTCTTTTTCCAACTCTGCCAAAAGTTCTCCCTGGCTTCCGATTTCTTTGCTGGAGATAATCATCTTGATGGAATCGAGTCTGTTGTTCTTGCTTTTCATCGTGTATATTTATTCTTCATTTCGGTGCAAAGATACAGATAATATTGAAACAATATACAACCTCCCGACTGTTTTTATTGAAAATATTGTATTTTCTCTTGCTTGAATGAATGATTATGCGTCTTTCGACATATAAGTCAACCGGGCAAGATAGTCGTAATGCCTGCCTTCTTGCACCTTTTCGGTCCGGAATCCATATTGTGAAGCATACGCCGAAAGGGTATCAAAATCAATGTAGAGCCAATCGAAAGATTCTCCTTTTGTCTTTCCGTATTGCATCTGGAAGTCGACTTCTCCGTAATAGTTTGCGGCAAGGTCAATCATATAGCTTCCGTCTTCTTCCTCATACAGATAGCGCAAGTCGCTGGAATCCATCAGGATGCATCCTCCCGGTGCCAAAAGTTGCCTGACGCGTGTGAAGAATGCGGGCATGTTCTTTAATTTCCCGATAATGCCCGAGCCGTTCATCAGCATCAGTATGGTGTCGAATTGTCCGGCGAACCGCTCGTCGAACACATTTGCCAGATGTGCGTTTAATCCCCGTTTTTGCATGACTTCTACCGACAAGGGGGATATGTCGATGGCTACGCTTTCTTTTCCCAGCCCTTTCAGCGCCCATGAATGGCATCCGCTTCCTGCTCCTACATCCAGAATCTTCCCTTGCGCCATGCGCAGTGCCGTTTGCTCTAAGGGCGGCATCTGTTCGAACGTGCGGAACAGGCCGCTTACAGGCAGTTCGTCTTCGTCAAACTGGGATGAAAATACCCGGAGCTTTTCTGCCCGTCCGGTCTGGTAATAGTCATATATGGCCTGCCCCATCGGGTCTTTGTCTGCTGACAGCCAATGTGTATCCATGTTATTGCAAGTACTCATAATTAGCTTATAATAAGATGATAATTTACAGGAAGCAAACTTACATATTTTTGCGGAATAAACCAATACATTCCGGCATAACGCATCCTTCTGACTTACTCCTTCATTCGCTTCAAGAAATCGGTAGGGCTTTCGCCGAAGTAGTCTTTATAGCACTTGGTGAAATACGAAGGCGCACTGAAACCTACTTCATACGTTATTTCGGCGATGGTCTTGTCGGTAGAGGCCAGCAGCGATGCGGCACGTTTCAACCGCGCGATGCGGAGCAGTTCGTTGGGCGAGTAGCCGGTCAACGCCTTAGACTTCCGGTAAAGCTGGACACGGCCCAGCCCTAATTCCCCGCCCAAGTCTTCCACACTCAAACCCGCATCGCCCAAACGGGCTTCAATCAACTCGCGCAGTTTCTCCACAAAGCCCTTGTCCACCTCGCTGATTGCCTCCTGTTTCAGAGCCGAACGGTCGGCAAAGAAGCTTTGCAGACGGCGGCGGTTGTCTATCAGGTTCCGCAGGCGCACCTGCAGCAGCTTGGCACTGAAAGGTTTCAGGATGTACGAATCCGCCCCACACTCGTATCCCTGCACCTTCTGCTCATCCATCGTGTAAGCGGTCAGCATCATCACCGGAATATGCGAGGTCTGCATTTCCGACTTCAACCGCCGGCAGCACTCCATACCGTCCATCACCGGCATCATCACGTCGCAGATAATGGCGTCGGGCACGTATTTCATCGCCTGCTGCAAGCCTTCCTGCCCGTTGGAGGCCTCCAGCACCCGGTATTCCCTCTCCAGCAGCAACCTGACATAGTCGCGCACGTCCTGATTGTCGTCGATGACCAATACCGTTTCACGCCGGTCGTCTTCGCCCGCTTCCGGAGACGCCTGCACCGTTCCCTGACCGGCGGAAAGCACCGCTCCCTCTTTCAGGCTTGCCGGAACCGCCTGCTTCTCCAGCCCTTCGGCAAGCGTGCCCGCCTGCTTCATCGGCATCTCCACCGTAAAGATGGTGCCCTTGCCTTCTGCCGAATCCACCTTCACCGTGCCGCCGTGCATCTCGGTGAAAGCCTTCACCAACGCCAGCCCGATGCCCGAACCGGCATAATGCACGTCTATCTGGTAAAAACGCTCGAAGATGTGCTGCACGTGCTCGGCGGAAATGCCCACTCCGGTATCCGAGACCTGATAGCGCAGCCAGCGTGTCCCCCCGTGCTCGAATTGCGACAAGGCAAGCTCCACCCGTCCGTTCTCGGGCGTGAACTTGAATGCGTTCGACAACAGGTTATACGTTATCCGCTCCAGCTTCCCTGCATCGGCTATCATCGTATATCCCTCATCGGAAGGGGCAGCCGACACCGAGAAATGCACATGCTTGCGATAGGAAAGCGTGCGAAAAGCCTCGGTCCACTCGTTCATCTCCCCGGCGATGTCAAACTCCGAAAGGTACATCTTCAGCTTGCCGCTCTCGAACTTGCGGAAGTCGAGTATCTGATTGACGAGGCGCAACAGCACCGTCACGTTCTTATGCACGATGCGGAGCAGGAAACGCTCGTGCTCGTCCAGGTTCCGGCTCGCCTCCAGCTGGTCGACGGGGTCGGCTATCAGCGTGAGCGGCGTGCGGAAGTCGTGCGACACGTTGGTGAAGAAAGCCAGCTTGGCGTGCGTCGCCTCCTCCAGCTGCCTGGAAAGGCTGATGAGCTGGTCGCGCTGCGCCTCCAGCTGTTTCTTCTGCTCGGACAACTCCACGTTCAGCCGGTTCTTTGTCCAGAAGCCCCGCACGGCGACAAACAGGGCGATGCCGAACAACGCCAGCATCACCACACACGTGTAGAGCAAGACGCGCTGCGAAGCGTAACGGGTAAGGAAATGGTTTATCCTCTTGTCCAGCACGTCTATCTTCTCGTCCAGCTGACGGATTTGCCCGGTCTGCATCCGCATCACCCGCGCGTTCCCCTTGTTGACCAACGCCGAAGAGAGCGCAACGTCGTGCTCGTAAGGCTTCCCCGTCAGGATAGCCATCGCCGTCTGCATCACCCGGTCGCCGCCGGTAGGATAAATAAAGGTGGCGTCGAGCTGCCCGCTTGCCACCTGCTCCACGCCATATCCCTCGCCCGCCAGCGCGTCGATGCCCACAAACAGCATTTCCTTCTCTCGCCCGTACTTCACCGCCGCCTCGTAGGCACCTGCCGCCATGCGGTCGTTGTGCGCAAACACCATGTCTATCTCCGGAGCGTGCGTCAGGAGCGAGTCGAACACCAGGCGCGCACGGTCGCGCCTCCAGCCGGCATCCACCGAAGCCGTCACCCGTATGTCGGGATACTCGCGCAAAGCGTCCGTCATACCCCGGTGGCGTTCCGCCGCAGGCGTAGAGCCGCGCAGCCCCGTCACCTCCACCACCCGTCCCTTGCCTTGCAGGCGCGAGGCGATGTATTCGCCCACGTTGTAACCAATGGCATAATTGTCGGCGCCAATATACGCCGTATATTGGTTGGAGTGTATCTTCCGGTCGACCAATATCACCGGAATCCCTTTGCTGTATGCCTTCTCGATAACCGGCGTAAGGACATCCGCCTCGTTGGGCGACACCACCAGCAGGTCCACCTTGTTGCGCATCAGCAGTTCGATGTCGTGTATCTGCCGCTTGTTGTCATCGCCCGCGCTGCGGAACACCACTTCCGCCTCGGGATAAAACAACGCCTCGCGCGTGATTTCCCGGTTCATCTGCTCGCGCCACTCGTCGTCGCTGCACTGCGACACGCCGATGACGTACCGCCGTTGCTGTCCGGAGCATCCCGCCAGCATCGCCAGCAGCAGAAGCAGGTTTACTAAAGATATGCAGTTGTGCCTCATCGTATCATCCGTTTAAGTTCTTACCGATGCGAAGATACGCATTTCCGCGTAATCCGCCAAATTCGCCACAGAGGGCTTTTTTTGAAACGCAGATTAGCGCAGATTCTCGCATTTCAAAACTATCTAAGCATGGCTTCAGTCACTCAAACCGTACCGTCCACCTCTTTAAGAAATTCACAGGCTTACCCTTTCGTGTTGCTGGAGCAGTGAAACGGGGCAGGTCGGCTATTACTTTGCAGGCGATGGAATCCATACGGGCGGCTACATTGGGACTGGCACCGTTTTCTTCCGCCGATTTTTCAATGATTACCTGACGGACATATCCTTTTTTATCAATAAGGAAAGCAACATCCACTATTCCTTTACCAAGGTGTACATCGGCTAACTTCTTTTGCACATAATTCTTTAGGTCTATCGATAAAAGCGGATTTTCGGGATCGGAAGTATGTACAGGAAATATGGGGTCTGTAGCATAATTATAAATTGTATCTTTGCCTATCACATAATACGGAGGTGCAGTGTATAAAACGCTGGCAATAAATTCATTTTCCTTTACCGTATCTGCAGGTTGAACATTTTGTTTTTTCCCTCCTTGGCAAGAAAGCAAGACAAGCGATAATAATAAAAAGAAAATCGTTTTCATAGGCACAAAATTTTATACGGACAAATCTACAAAAAATTATTAAATTCTTTTGGAATTTCCATCTTTTCCCTCTAACTTGCCGTGCAAATGAAATAAAAAAATATTGAATATCATCATAGTAGAGACGATGTGCACATCGTCTCTACATAAACGCAGATTGGCGCGGATTCACACGGATTATTTTTTATTTTTAATCCGCGGAAATCCGCGCCAATTTGCGTTTCCTTTCTTTATCCTCTGTGCGCTTCTGTACGCCTCTGTGGTGAATAAAAATCGAGAAAAGTCAGATATTGCGCATCATTTCATCTAATTTGATGACTTCCACTTTGGAAAACTTCCGATGAAGGTCTTCTTTCCGCAGTTCGTCAAGGCGTTGCTGGTCGAGTATGCCTTCTTTCCAAAGGCGGTCGGACTCTTGGTCGAGCTTCGCTTGGAAATGGCGGGTCAGCACTTCTTGTATCTCGTGTGCGTAGGCTTCGCTGCTGTCGAACGAGAAGAGTTTCAGCAAATGTTGCTGTGCGGGGGTCAAGGTCGTTGCTTCCATAAGTCATTCCTTTCTTTTTGATATCAATGCAAAGATAGCATCTTTCACCACAGATTACACGGATTTTGCAGATTATTTTATTTACGATTTGACAATTTACGAAGTACTATTTAGGGAAATAGTAAATCGTAAATTGTCAAATCATAAATTAAAAACCTTCCGTCAGCCGCGCGGGCAATACGGGCATTGCGCCGTTCTGCGTGCAGACGAAAGCCGAGGTAGCTACGGCTATCTTGTGGGCTTCGGGGACAGGCTTGCCTTTCAGGATAGAAGCTACGAAGGCGGCGGTGAACGAATCGCCCGCGCCTACCGTGTCCGCCACCTCTACCTTCGGGGTCTCTACAAACGAGATTTCGCCCGGAGTGAAGACGTAGCTGCCGTTTACGCCGCACGTGAGGATGAGCATCCGCAGGTTGTACTTCGCCAGCAGAATCCAGCACTTGTCTTGCAGGTCGATGCCCGGATAGCCGAACATCCGGCTCACGGTAACCAGCTCTTCATCGTTTATCTTCAGGATGTTGCACTTGCGCATCGAGTTGCAGAGAATCTCCTTCGTATAGAATCCTTGGCGCAAGTTTATATCGAATATTTTGTATTGTCCTTCGCCGTCGGGCATCGCGTCGAGGAAGCGGTTAATGGTCTCGCGCGAAACCACGCTGCGCTGTGCCAACGAGCCGAAGCATACGGCGCGGGTCTGGCGTGCCAATCCTTCCAAGGCAGGAGTGAAGGGAATGTTGTCCCAAGCCACGCCCTCACGGATGTCGTAACAGGGCACGCCGTTGATGTCCAGTTCCACCTGTACCGTCCCGGTCGGGTAAGGCACGGTCTCTATCATGCAGTTGAGCTTCTTCTCGCGGAAGTTCTTCAGAATCTCCGCCCCCAACTCGTCTTCGCCTACGGCACTGACTACGCGGCTGTCCAGTCCGAACTGCGACACGTGGTAAGCAAAGTTTGCCGGCGCACCGCCTATTTTCTTTCCTTCGGGAAGCATGTCCCACAATGCTTCGCCCATTCCTACTACGATTGTATTGTTCATGGCTTTTTATTTTTTCAGTTTAAACATATATAATATAAGGTATATCACTCCCACCGTCATCACGGCTACGGCACCGCTCTGCCCCACGGCATCGCTGGCGAATCCCATCAGCAGCGGGAAGACCGTGCCGCCGAAAAGACCCATAATCATCAAGCCCGAAATCTCGTTCTTCTTGTCGGGCACAGCCAAAAGGGCTTGCGAGAAGACAATGGAGAACACGTTCGAATTGCCGAAGCCGATAAGGGCAATGGCGATGTAAATCACCGTCAAGTCAGTCGATACGAACAGCAGCACCATAGCCACTAACATACACGCCACGCTGATGCCCAAGAAAGGTTTCGAAGCCACCTTCTGCAGGATGACCGCCCCCGACAAGCATCCCAAGGTACGGAAGATGAAGTAGAGGCTGGTGGCAAAGCCGGCATCGTCGAGCGGCATTCCCAAGCGTTCCATCAGAATCTTCGGAGCGGTGGTATTGGTGCCCACATCGATACCCACGTGGCACATAATGCCTAAGAAGCAAAGCAGGATGAACGGACGCCCTAACAACCGGAGGCAACTGACGAAACCCGAAGCCTTGTCGGGAGCCTCTTCCTCAATCGGAGTGGCAGAGAGCCATAGGACGGC
>ULRZ01061973.1_pt1 | contig 17823 bp, 12 predicted proteins | sample 1955861 | NCBI WGS metagenome assembly ULRZ01 (sample SAMEA4835694, study PRJEB28245) | human gut metagenome | biome: gut microbiome; material: fecal sample | place: Denmark | collected 2008 | reverse complement strand
CGCAGGGGAGAGACACTCGACGCTATCCAGTATCTCGTCCGCCTTGTCGTCAACAGGGGCGCGGACAAGTCGAGAAGAGTCTCGCTCAACATCGGCAACTACCGCGAGAAGCGCGAGGCAACCCTGCGCGCACTCGCTCAGAAGAGCGCCGCAAAGGTCAGAAAGTACGGCAGAAATGTTGTGCTTGATCCCATGAATCCCTATGAGAGACGCATCATTCACACGGCTCTCCAGGATGTTGAGGGCGTGACCTCCCACTCTGTCGGTTCCGAGAATGACCGCAAGGTCGTTATAACTCTCGAAGAGGGCGTGAAGCCCCTCAACGGTGGCTCCAGACCGCCCCGCGGAAACGGACGCGGCGGATATCAGAACCGCGACAGAGGCGGCAGAGGCAGAAATGACCGCCCGCGCAGCGACCGTCCCGTAGCTCCCTCCCGTCCGCCCAGATCCGATGCGGCTTCCGCTTCGAGATACGGCAGGATCGAGCCCATCGCTAAGCAGAACAGCGAAGACTGATAAAAAACAAAAGCACGGTGTGTCAAAAGATGCACCGTGCTTTTTTGTTGCCCATAAAAACACCCCGCAGACTTGAGCCTGCGGGGTGTTTACCTATCTTGATTTTATTCCTTGCCGAACATCGCTTTGACATTCGAGCCTTTGCAGATGAATATCTCTCTGAAGATTATCATGCTCGCGAAAGCTATCGTGCCACCCATGAGGACGTCGCTGAAGAAGTGCGCGCCGACGATTATGCGGCTGACTGCGACCATGCCGGTGTAGGTGATGGCGGCGATCCAGCTGACAGCTCTCTTGCCCTTGCTCTTGACGTTGAAAACATCGAGGAGCATAAGCAGGCAGTAGACCATGCCGGCGGAGCAGGTGTGTCCGCTCGGGAACGACTTGAGCGCGTCGGTCGTGCCGAAGAGTGCTCTCATCTCGTCCTTGGTGAGGTGCTGACCGTTGGCGACATACCAGCGGGTGAAGTTATCAAATCCGCCGATCGACTGGCCGCCCTCGCAGTTCATTGCGCGATAACGCATGCGGCCGACGGGCTCTTTGACAGCGGCGACAAGACCGTTTGAAAGCGCGGCGACGCAGAGCACCGCAACTGCGAACATAACCATCTTGTTGACCGATTCCTCGGAATAGTTTCTGATGGCGAAGGTCGCAAAGAAAGTCATAAGACCCGCGAAGAACAGCGATATGCCCTTGAGGAATGCCGCCTTGCGGAACAGCTCGGCCTCGGGACCTATATGCTGGAGCGCATATTTTACGGCGTCGTCAAACAGTACGAAATAGGCTATTGTGCCCGCGACGAGCAGGAGTATCGCGAGGATCTCTTTCCACGGATGCTTTTTCATCTTGCGCATGACCTGCCAGAAGAGAATCTGGAAGCTGAATGCGAGCATGAGATAGACGGGCGACGAGCCGACGGCCTCGAGCACAACGCCGTATACGGTCTCGTTTGTGTAGTAGGTGTGGGCGGCGAGCGCCTTTGCCGTGAGGATGTTGCTGACCTGGAGGTCAGTGAACGTTGCGGTCACGAGCAGAGCGCCGAACACTGCGATGAAAAGCAGCAGGGCGACCCACGATTTTGTTCTCTTTGTCAATGTCAACTCTCCTTTATGTAATGGGTTTCATTTGCAGTTTAATTATAGCAAATTGCATATTTTTGTCAATCTTTATTTGCTGTCCTTGTTGCACTTTATATCATATAATGTAGCGGGCGGGCGTTTTATGCGCAGACAGGAAAAAACTTGCCGCGCGCAGTATCGCCGCAATCCGCTCAAATATATTGCAAGTCCGGTGATTATGTTGTATAATATAGAATATATAAGTATAATTGGGAATCGTGCGGTTTGGAGTGATTTTTCTTATGACGGCGTATCTTGACAACAGCGCCACGACCCCCGTGTGCAGTGAAGCTGTTGAAGCGATGAAAACCGCTGTAACAGAGCTTTGGGGCAACCCATCGTCCCTGCATCAAAAGGGGATAGAGGCGGACGAAATGCTCGAAAACGCGCGCTCGAATGTGGCGCGCAGGCTCTTCTGCCGGGATGACGAGGTTTATTTCACCTCCGGCGGAACGGAGAGCAACAATCTTGCCGTTCAGGGCGCGGCTCATGCCATGCGCCGGCGCGGCAGACGGATAGTGACGACGAGCGTCGAGCATCCGAGCATTGATGAGACGGTCAAGCATCTCGAAAACGAGGGCTTTGAAGTCATACGCCTCGGCGTTGACAAAAACGGACGCATCAGCGAGCGCGAGCTTTTTGAAGCCGTGACTCCCGACACGATACTCGTGAGCATTATGGCGGTCAACAACGAGACTGGCACAATTCAGCCGGTCGAAGCGGCGAGAACTGCGGTAACGCGCGCAAAGTCGCCCGCACTTGTTCATTGCGATGCGGTGCAGGCTTTCGGCAAACTGCCGCTCAAGCCCGCTGCTATGGGCGTTGACCTGATGACGGTCAGCTCCCACAAGATACACGGACCCAAGGGCGTCGGCGCGCTCTATGTCAAAAAAGGTGTGCGCCTGTCGCCGATAGTTTTCGGCGGTTTGCAGGAAGAAAAACTGCGCCCCGGCACTCAGCCCATGCCGGCGATAGCGGGCTTCGGCGCGGCGGCTGCGGCTCTGCCGAATCTTGCGGCTGAGCTCAAAGAAGTTACTGAACTTCGTGACTATATGCGGGACAGACTTCTGGCTCTCGGCGGAGTCGTTATAAACTCGCCCGAGGACGCGCTGCCGTATGTGACCAATATTTCGGTGCTCGGCATAAACTCCGAGCCGATGCTCAACTTCCTCTCTTCGCGCGGCGTCTATGTCTCGAGCGGCTCGGCGTGCTCAAAGGGACATCAGAGCTCGGTGCTCAAAAATATGGGGCTGAGCGACGAAGTTAGAAAGAGCCCGCTCAGAATCAGCTTTTCGCGTTTTACCACAAAAGAAGAGATAGATATGCTCATCGACGGCATTGCCGAGGGGCAGAAAACAATAAGGAAAAATAAGTAAAATAAATAAAAAAGGAATCACAATATGAAGGAAGTTATTCTCATCAAAAACGGTGAGCTTGCGCTCAAAGGACTCAACAGGCGCACTTTTGAAGATATGCTCATGGCGAATATCCGCCGCAGACTCGCGTCGCTTGGCAAATTCACCTGCACCCCCGCGCAGTCGACGATAATAGTCGAAGGACCCGAGGATGCCGATCTCGACGAAGCGACCGAAAGACTTCTCAAGGTCTTCGGCATAGCCGGACTCTCTCGCGCCGCCGCAGTCGAAAAGGATATGGACGTTATTCTCAACACCTGCGTTGAATATATGGCTCCCCTGCTCAACGCCGCATCGACGTTCAAGGTCGAGGCAAAGCGCGCGGACAAGAAGTTTCCGCTCAATTCTCCCGCGATATGCAGAGAGGTCGGCGGAAAGATACTCTCGAAATTCCACCATCTGAAAGTTGATGTTCATAACCCCGATGTTATAATAAACGTCGAGGTGCGCGACAAGTGCGCGTTTATTCACGGCAACCAGCTCAAAGGCGCGGGCGGTATGCCCTCGGGCTCTGCGGGAAAGGCGGCTCTGCTCGTCTCCGGCGGAATAGACAGCCCCGTTGCAGGTTGGATGATGGCAAAGCGCGGCGTGGAGCTGATAGCTATTCACTTCGCTTCTCCGCCCTATACGAGCCAGCGCGCCGAGCAGAAAGTCCACTCGCTTCTGCGCCAGGTCGCAAAATACAGCGGACGCATCATGCTCTTCGTTGTCCCGTTTACCGAGATCCAGGAGCTTATAAAAGATAACTGCCCCGAAGAGGTGTTCACGCTTATCATGCGGCGCATGATGATGCGCATCTCGCAGGAGATTGCGGTAAAAGAGGGCTGCCAAGCGCTGATAACAGGTGAGAGCGTCGGTCAGGTCGCGAGCCAGACCATGCCCGCAATAGCCTGCACAGATGCTGTGACCTCGATGCCCGTGTTCCGTCCGCTTATCGGTATGGACAAGGACGAAGTTATTGCAATATCTAGAAAGATTGAGACATTTGATATATCCATCCAGCCCTATGAGGACTGCTGCACGGTGTTCACTCCGAAGCATCCGCGCACCCATCCGACAATAGCCGGAGTCGAAAAGGCGGAGCGCGGCACCGAATGGGACGAGCCCATAAAGCGCGCAGTCGAGGGCACAAAAGTTACGGTTATAAAAGCTTTTTCAAAAGGTGAGTAACAATGGCAGTGTGTGAAATTCTCTGTGTCGGAACCGAGCTTCTGCTCGGCGATATCCTCAATACCAACGAGCAGTTTCTCTCAAAAGAGCTTGCGGCGATGGGCATATCCGTCATGCACCGCAGCTCAGTTGGGGACAATCCCGAGCGCCTCGCGCAGGAGCTGAAAACGGCTCTCGGGCGCAGCGATATTGTTATCACTTCCGGCGGACTCGGTCCCACGGACGACGATCTGACAAAAGAGGTCTGCTGTGAGGTCATGGGTTTCGAGCTCAGAGAAGATGAAGACACGGCGGAGCGCATACGCTCATATTTCAAATCAAAGGGCGGCAATATGCCCAAAAACAACCTCAAGCAGGCGATGCTGCCCGTCGGCGGCACCGTGTTTGAGAATAATCACGGCACGGCGCCAGGCGCGGCGCTCGAAAAGAACGGCAAGTGCGTTATTATCCTGCCAGGCCCTCCCGGCGAGCTTGCTCCGATGTTCAACGAGAGCGTGCGCGGATTCTTGAAAAAATATTCCGACGGCGCGATAGTCTCGCACACGGTCAATATAATCGGCATGGGCGAGAGCTCGGTCGCCGAAGAGATAGAGGATATGTTCGACGCAAAGAACCCGACCGTCGCACCGTATGCAAAAAGCGGCGAGGTGCGGCTGAGGATAACCGCGAAGGCGGAAACCGCCGACGAGGCGGACAGGATGTGCGCGCCTGTAGTTGATGAGATATGCAGCAGGCTCGGCGATGTCGTATACGGCACCGATATGAACAGCATCGAAGAGCGCGTTGTCGCTCTGCTCAAAGAAAAGGGCAAAAAGATAGCGACTGCCGAATCCTGCACGGCGGGATATATCCCCAAAAGGCTGACTGATATCCCCGGTGCGTCCGAGGTTTTCGAGTGCGGAATAGTCAGCTATTCGAATGATATAAAAACAAAGCTCCTCGGCGTTTCGCCAAAGACGTTTGAGACCTACGGCGCTGTCAGCGAACAGACGGCGCGCGAGATGGCACTCGGCGCAAAGCGCGTGAGCGGCGCGGATATAGCGATATCCACAACCGGTCTTGCAGGACCGGGAGGCGACGGTGTTCTGCCCGGCGGACTGAGCTTTGCGGCGGTCACGGACGGAGAGCGTACGGTTGTTGAAAAGATAGTCACCGGCCATGAAAATGACCGTGAATATAACAGATATGTCACGGCGTCGAGGGCGCTTAACCTTGTACGCCTGATGCTGGAAGAGAAAATAAAGTAAACCTGTATCGGAGGAAAGAGTATGTCTGACAAAAACAGAAAAGACGGCGAGTTTTCGCTGCCCGATATGAGGGAGATGTTTGAGCACTACACATCGGTTGAGGACGATGAACCTACGGCACAGCGCAGCGAAATGGAAGATATCGCGCGCAGGTACCTTGACAGCGGCGACGATGAAACCGGGGCGGAATCACGGCAGGAAAGCAGCGCCGTGACCGAAGAAAAAGAGCCGGAGCCGGTATCCGAGTCCGTAATTGAACCCGAGCCGGAGCCAATAATTGAGCCCGATTCGGAGAAACCCGCAGAGCCGAAAAAGGACAATTTGTATAAGTTTATCCCGCCCGACGATCTGAGCGGAGAGGATATTCCGAAAGTGACCGAGCCGGAATACCCGACCGAGCAGGCGCTCGACGATTTCGATATGCCGACAGATTCAACATTTGCCGTCAACCTCAGCGAGCGTGACCGCGGCTCACTGCGCGAATATGAACGCGAGGTCAGCGAGAACGAGAAGAACAGCGGCAGCGAAAAGGGCTTCAAAAAATTTATAAAGGGTATCATCCCGATGAAGGGCGACGCCGTATCCGAGATAGTCCGCAAGATAGTCTTTATGGCGGCGATAATTACTGTGTTCGTCAGCGCGGGAATGCTGATAAACACATATCTCATTCAGCCCAACATCGTTGACAACGACATAAAAGATATCAAGCCCAGCGAAGAGTTGACCTGGGACGAGATAAAGGCGAAGTACCCGAATGTCAAGTTTCCCGAGGGCATGCAGTTAAAATACGCCGAGGCGTATGCGCAGAACACCGACCTCGTCGGCTGGCTGAAGATAGACAAGCTCAAGATGGACTTTCCGATTCTCCAGACCGACAACGATTCGTATTATCTCAAACGCAGCTTCACCCACAGATACACGGATCTTGGAAACCCGTTCCTGGCTCATGCGAACTCAATCGAGCCGCTTGACCGCAACAGCATAATCTACGGCCACAGCACCCGCAGCTCGGACAAGATATTCAGCAAGCTCTTTGATTACCGCACCACGCGCGGATTCATAAACAATCCGATAATCGAGTTCAACACCATCTATCACGACTACAAGTGGAAGGTCTACGCGGTGTTTATCACAAACGCGACCACCGCCGAGGACAACGGATATTTCTTCAACTATGTCTGGACGAATATAAGCGAGGCGAGCTTCGAGCAGTATATAGCCGAGCTTGATTCGAGAAAGCTCTACACAACGGGCGTCGACATCAAGCCGACCGACAAGATTCTCACTCTTTCGACCTGCCTGTATGAGTTCGACAATGCCCGTCTTGTCGTTGTGGCGCGAATGGTGCGCGACGGCGAGAGTGAAGAAGTTGATACTTCGCTCGTCAAGACCAACCCCAACCCGAGATATCCTCAGGCTTGGTATGATAAAGACAAGAAACAGAACCCCTACAAAAACGCAAACAGATGGTATCCCAACTAATGAGGTGATATTTTGAAAAATAAGATTTCGCTCCTGGCTTTTGTCAATCAGCCTCTCCCGCGCAGGGCGATAGCGGAATATGAGTCCGTTTTTGCCGCAGCCTACGGGGAGTGCCGCTTTGAGCAGTTCACGGACAGCCGCGAGCTGTTTTCTGCCCTTGCCGGAGCGTTCGGAGATTCGGAGACTGTGGTTCTCGCGGCTGCCGAGCGGCATTATATCGAGATAAAGAAGCTGCTTTTCGACGCGCTCAGAACAAAAACCGCATTCTCCGATAAAATAGCCGAAGCGCTCGAAAAGGCGGATGAGGATCAGTGCCTGATGCCTGCCGACGCACAGATACTTGTGACCGATGACGGAAAATACAGCGGCTTTATTGAAAAAAGCGGAAAACAGATGCTGGCTTTTCTGCCCCTTTCCGACGGCAGATGCGCCAGGGTTGCCGAAGAACTCAAGTCTGTGTTCCTGCCCGTTGAAAAAAAAGAAGAAAGCGCAAATACTCCCGAGCCGGACGCGAACAGTGCCGGCGAGCTGAGTGCTGAGGAAAAGTGCGATCCCGAAGAGGTTGTTGAACTCTTGAAAGAGCGCGGACTTTCCGCTGCGGTTGCATCAAGCAAAAACAGCCCGTTCGTGTTCTCCGTCCTGCCCTATGACGACGGATCAGATTTCGGCGATGTCATATTCGCTCAGTCGGTAGATGTCGAGCGCCAGGAGGACGAGAGTCACGGCGAATACATAGCCGCCATGGCGGGGCGCGCCAGAGCAAAGAGCGGCGCGTCGGTCGGCGCGGCGATATCGAATGTGTTCCGCAACGACGATGAGGACAGCAAGCATTTCATGCTCATCTGCATAGCGGACGAGAACAAGGCGCGTGTGTTCAAGGTTTTCAGCCGCAAGGGTGAGACTACGCAGGAGTTTATCTACGCCTGCGTTCACAGGCTCTATTCCGCGCTCGCCGACTATGCGCGCAACGGCTTTGTCATGCACGATGTCAGCGACGATGCGTCAATAATAATCACGGATGATGAACATCCGTCCCATCATAAATCGGCACCGGTGCACTCGGGCAAAAAGACAGCGCTTATAGTCGCGTCGGTTATCCTGATCGCCGTGCTTATCGGCACTGCCGTTACATTTCTTGTCAAAGGCTACGGCTCACAGTCGGGCGCGTCGCTCATCAGCGCACGCACTCAAGACACCACCGAGAGCGGGACGGGCGACATAATCGGCGTTATAGATGATATTATCATTGCTGATGTCGAAGATCCAAACGGTGATACAACCGACGAATATAGTTCTGACAGCACCGCCGCGCAGAGCACCGACTCCGGAAAAACAACCGGGGAACAGACAAATGGCACTGTGCCCGGCTCGATAGCCGAGGGCTCAACCGTCCTGACGACGGTTATCTCGACAAAGCCCACGACTCGCCCGAACACGACTGGAAAACCGACCACTAAGCCCACCCAGAAACCGACCGAGACCACGACAAGGCACAGCTCTTCAAAGACGGGTACTTTTGTTTTCACCGTCTACGGTTACGGCCACGGAGTCGGCATGAGCCAGAACGGTGCGTCAGAATATGCGCGCCGCGGCTGGGACTATAAGCGGATTTTGCTTCATTATTATAACAACCCCGGCATCAGCCTCGTTAAAGATTCAAAATTGCCGAGCAAGGTTACATATAACGGCAAGAGCTATTCGCTCGCCGAATATCTCGGCAAGACTGCATATGCCGAGGTCGGTCCGTCCGCGCCGCTTGAGTCGATAAAGTCGCAGATGGTCGCGATTTACACCTACGCAAAGCGCCAGAATTTTAAGATGACTACCTCGAACCACGCATTCCGCGAGAGTTACGCCGGAACGAGTTCATCTATTGAAAACGCGATAAAAGCGACGCTCGGCGAATATCTTGCATATTACGGCTCGCCTGCGTTCACTCCGTATTTTTCAACGGCGGCGGGGAAGACGGCTTCGAGCGCGAATGTCTGGGGCGGCAGTCAGAATAGCTATCCTTATCTCGCGGGCGGCAGGACAAGCCCCGAGGGCAATGTCAAACGCACGCTGACCATTTCGAGCGAGGAGCTTCGCAAGAAGGTCGAAGCGTATAATGCAAAGGTTGATTCATCAAAGCGCATAACGCTCCAGAGCAACCCTGCGCAGTGGATAAAAATACTCGAGCATGACAGCGCGCGCGGCAGCAGCTGCGGCTATATTTCAAGCATGAGAATAGGCAATCAGACAATGCGCGGCAACGCATTCAGGCTCAACATAATGGGCGCGGCGACGCTCCGCTCGCATTGCTTCACCTTCACTTATACGCCGGACTGACGCTGAAATAAAAATGAGTCGAGAGAAAAATACTCTCTCGACTCTTTATTTTTACATATCCGCATATATGCGGTGCAGCTTTTTGGACATATTTTCTATTGAGTAGTTGTCTATGGCCGAACGCCTGTTTTTTGCCGACAGCCCCGAGCTCTCGCTCATTTTGACAGCCTGCCCGAGCTTCTCCGAAAGGCTGTCGGAATCGCCGTTTTTAAACCAGAGAAAATCAAAATTCTTTTCCGCGTGGCTCTTCATTCCTGGACAGTCGGACGCCACAACCGTTTTTCCGCAGTAGGCGGCCTCGACTATGGCATAGCAGAAGCCCTCGCTTCTGGAGGCCTGAATATATATGTCGGCGGCGCGGTAGTAGCTTGCGATGTCCTGTCTCGGCGGCAAAAGCTTCAGCCATTCGGGGAATTCGCCGAACTGCGCTCTGATTTGCTCTGCAATAGTCTGTGTATTTGAGGCGGTGCAGATGGCAAGATAAATGTTGAGCCCCTCGTCTCGGAGCTTTTTGACCGCCTCGCACGCCAAGTCGATGCCCTTGAGGCGGTAGTCATAGCCTATTGCAAAGCAGAGGACGGCGCCCTCGGGAACACCCAAATCGGGTTTACAAAGCTTTTCGTAGTTGTCCATTCGCGGAAAATATACCGCGTCGTTTAAAAGCACGGGCTTGCAGGAGACTATATTGCTCTCGGCCTCCCGCAAGGTGTGCGGGCTTACGCAAATGACGGCGTTCCAGCTGCGGTAGCAGAGCCGCGCGAAAAATTTCTTTATTGTGCCGAAGCTGCCGAAGCTGCTTCTGTAGTGCTTGAATTTTTTCACGCGAAGCCCAAGACAGGCGATATTGACGCACATATCGGTTTTCATGTCGGTGAAGTGTGTGTGAACGGTGTCGACGCCGTTTTCTTTTATGATTTTTCTGAAAGCTCTGATTTTTTCTTTGACGGAGCTTTTGTATATCGCTGCGGGAACTTCTTTTTTCAAGTCGAAGAACCACTGATTGCGGCGCTCTGCCATTCTTTCGGGAAACGCATAGAGCATAAAATCGCCGTCACCGAGGCTGTTTTTTCTGAAGTATTCGAGAGACTCGATAAAATTGCCCCTGTATTTTGCGGCATAGTCGCATATCTGCAAAATCTTCATGCTCGCTGCACCTCCTGTTTCTTTCGGTTAAAATTATAGCGTCTCGCCGAAAATAAATCAATAGCATAAAAAGACGCGAAGCTTGCGAAGCAAATATGACTCGGCGTATGCCTAATATCACTGCGAAGCAATAAAACTCTCCGCAGGCGAATATAACTGAAAAGCACTCGTTCAAAGAACGAGTGCTTTTTCTGGTGGAGATGGCGGTAATCGAAACCGCGTCCGAAAAGGGCTCCCCACAGCTTTCTACGGGCGTAGCCTGTCTTTTAAGATTCCCTCGCCGGAGCGCCGTCAGGCAGGCTCACCGGTTCGGTAGTTCCGTTGTTCATGACGGGTTACGGAGCGCTCACCCGTGCACGTTCACTGCTAATCGACGCCTTGTACCGGGCCGCAGTACTCCCGGCAAAGACGGCTGCTATTTAAGCAGCTTGTAAAACTGTTTTGTTGTCGTTTATTATTTAAACGTATGGGTTTTATAGCGGTCCCACACCGCTGCCCGCTTACCGAAGTTCAACCTCCCCGTCGAAATCCTTTCATCCCCATATATCAAACGGCTCTCGCCGATTGAATCAGAAGTTTTTCATGCTGCGCTCGATATTCCGCGCGGCGTCCTTTTTTGCGGCAGTCTCGCGCTTGTCATAGAGCTTTTTGCCCTTGCACAGCCCAACCTCAACCTTTGCGCGCCCTTTTACGAAATATACGCTCAGCGGCACGAGGGTCAAGCCCTCCTGCTTCGTCTGACCGAGCAGGCGCATTATCTCGCGCTTGTGCATCAGCAGGCGGCGCACCCTCAGCGGGTCGCGGTTGAAGATGTTGCCGTGCTCATAGGGGCTGATGTGCATTCCGTTGACGAACAATTCGCCGTCAACTATCGAACACCATGAGTCCTTGAGATTGAGCTTGCCCTGGCGGATGGATTTGACCTCCGTGCCGCAAAGCTCGATTCCCGCTTCATATCTGTCGAGTACGAAATAGTCGTGAAAAGCCTTCTTGTTCTGGGCGGCGATCTTTTTCTGTTCTGTGCCCATGGCTTTCACTTCCTTTCCGCACGGGCAGTTTTCGGGAGAATATTATAACGCCCGGCGGAATTTTTGTCAAGGCAATACCGCGCTCAGGCCTTATTCTTGAGTTTTGTCAAAAATATGAGCAGCGAATACATTTTATGCCTGAGAAGCAGAAACTTTATATTTGATGCTCGTGAGGAATATTTGTCCGCCCTGCGGTCTGTACACAGCTTGAAAAGCTCAAGCTCCTCGCTCTGCCGAATGAGCTTTAAGGCCTCTTTTTTCGGCAGTGCGGTCGCGGTGGGATAGAGAAAGCTGCGATATATATATCTGCTCAGGCAACAAAGCAGATCTTCCGTTTTTTCATCGTAGCAGCCGTCCGACCGAATGAGCGAGCGTATCTCCGCATTTGCGCAGGACGTCAGGCGAAGATCGTTATACGAATATGTCTTAGTCATTTGGGAAGCAAAAATATTATAGTTGTAAAGCGATATCGGCAGATAGCTGAAGGTGTTTAACCGGCTTATCATGTGCGCCGAGAGAAGCTTATCCTCGCCCCGGCTGTAGCCCCGGTAAAACTCCGTATCGAAAGTATCGGCGAACGCGCTTCGTCTTATGCATTTCAGGCACAGAGAGTTGAATCTCGACGAGAGCAGCAGCTCCCAAAGCTCGCGCTTGTTGCTCTTGTCAAAGGTCTTTCTTTCGTCGAAAAGCTTTTCGTGCGCAGAGGTGCCGTCGGAATAGCATTTGCTCAGGTCGAAAAATACCATGTCGCAATGACTTTTCTGAATTTCTTCGTTTATTAGCGTGAAGATTTTCGGGTCCACCGTGTCGTCCGAATCAAAGACGATGAAATAGTCCCCGCGCGCGTTTTCAAATGCAGTCTTTCGCGCGAGTAATACACCCTGATTCTCCGTGTGAATGACGCGCACACGGCTGTCTTTTTCTGCGTATTCGTCGCAGATGCAGCCGCTTGAGTCCGTCGAGCCGTCGTCAACTATGAGCAGTTCAAAATTTTTGTAGCTCTGATTTAGGACGGAATCCAGACATTCGCGAAGATATTTTTCCGTGTTGTATACGCACACTGCGGCGGTAAAAAATACAGACATATTATCCTCCGTCAGATGTCCGCGCAGCAGCATTTCGAGCGGCGCTTCTGCCTGCTGTGCTCGTCGCGCAGGGTGCTGTCTATGGCTATTCTGCGGATGATATCCTTGACGGTTATGTCAAGCTCGCTGTTTTCTGAGTAGTCTGCCGCGAAGGCGAAGTCAACGCGGTTGTGATAGAGCAGGTCACTCACGCCCTCGAGCTGGCGCGGTTCGTTGTTGTGGACGGCTATAGAATATCCGCCGTATGCCTTGACCATCTTCATGCAGGGGACATCGGAGAGACCGTCGCCGATATAGAGCATATTGGAAAACGGAACGCGGCGCTTGTTATCGGGTGTAGAACGGTTGAGATCTTTATCGTTAGATACATCGAGCACGCCTTTGTTTATGCGGTAGACAAACTGGGTCTTTGAAGTATAATTGACGGCGGTCTTCGGCCAGACTGCCTCGCCGTTCTCACCGTAAAGGAACTCACAGGCAAAAATCTCTTTGAAGCATTTGCCTATTTCGGATCCCTCGATTATCTCTTTAAGACCGGAGGAGAGGACATAGTGCTCGACGGTCACGCCGTTCTCGCTGCCGAAGCGGTTGAGGCGGTCGAACCAGCCGGGCAGACCTTTATACAGTTCTATCGCGCGCCCGCACTCCATGACGCTCTTGCGCGTCAGCGGAATCCCGCACTCATGCGATTTTTTTATCATGATGTACATATAGGACAGGATTTTGTCCATATGCTCTTCCTCGGCGTAGCTGTTGGCGAGCCCCCAGAAATCCGCGGGTTCCATGCCGACGCTCGGAATGAACTGATATTCCTGCATATCCTTTGTGCAAAGCGTGCGGTCGAAGTCATAGAGTATCGCCGCAACAGGTCTTTTTCCTGCCATTTAAGACACCTCCGCAGTTATACATATATATTGGGGTTATATTATACTATGAGTGTATCAAATTTTCGCAGAAAATGCAACATATATGTATCGCGGCGATAATATGCACATTATTTTGTGGTAATCTTTGTGCAATTTTTCAAGATGTTTTTGGTGACAAGAGCGCTTTCGTGGTATATAATAGATTTTGCCGGGACGGAAAGACCGATTTTCTCCGTCTCGATTTTTACGGCTTGAAAAGGGGTATCGGTATGCGCGTCAGAGGTCTGCAAAAACTTACATTGCTCGATTTTCCCGGCAAGATGGGATGCACTGTGTTCCTCGGCGGATGCAACTTCCGCTGCCCGTTCTGCCAGAATTCGGAGCTGATTCTTCCCGGCGGGGACGAATATGAGATTCCGGAGGAAGAATTTTTTGCGTTTCTCAAAAAGCGTCAGGGTATGCTCGACGGCGTGTGCATAACAGGCGGCGAGCCGCTTGTCAATAAAAACGTCGATGACTTCGCAAGGCGCATAAAAGACATGGGCTATCTCGTAAAGCTCGACACCAACGGCACTTTCCCGGACAAGATGCAGTCGCTTATAGACGCGGGGCTCATTGACTATGTGGCGATGGATATCAAAAATTCGCCCGAAAAATATGCTGAGACGGTCGGACTCGAAAAGTTCGACATGGAGCCGATATATGAGAGCGTGCGCCTGCTCATGGGCGGAAAGACCGATTTTGAGTTCCGCACGACCGTTGTGCGCGAGCTGCACAGCGCGGAGGACTTCGAGAAAATAGGCGAGTGGCTCAAGGGCGACGAGAAATATTTTCTCCAGAACTTCACCGATTCCGAGTTCGTTTTGCAGAAGGGTCTCGGCTCGCACAGCCGCGAAACACTGCGCTCTTTCGCGAATATAGTCCGCAAAAATGTCCCGAATGTCGAGATAAGGGGAATATAACGGACACTGGAACTCGGAACATCTTGGGGCAGAAAAATAAATTCTACACAATATCTTGTATTTTGCTGTTGACATTTGCCATGGTTGCATCTATAATTGAAGGCAGACAGCGAAAATGAAGCGTAATATAATTTTGACATATATTTGGAAAAGAAAATGGAGGCATGATGATGTACAAGGTTATCAAAAGAGACGGCGCAGTCGCCGATTTTGATATAGCAAAGATATCTTCGGCTATATCAAAGGCTTTCGACGCGCTCAACAAGGAAACTCATCCGACGGTCATCGACCTGCTCGCACTCAAGGTCACTTCGGACTTCGAGGGCAAAATCAAGGACGGACTTATCGCCGTTGAGGACATTCAGGACAGCGTCGAGTCGGTGCTCAGCCAGGCGGGCTACGCCGATGTCGCAAAGGCGTATATCCTCTACAGAAAGCAGCGCGAAAAAGTCAGAAACATGAAGTCGACCATCCTCGACTACAAGGAGCTGGTTGACAGCTACGTCAAGGTTTCCGACTGGCGCGTTAAAGAGAATTCGACCGTCACATATTCCGTCGGCGGACTGATTCTCAGCAACTCCGGCGCGATCACCGCGAACTACTGGCTCTCCGAGGTCTATGACGAAGAGATAGCAAACGCCCACAGAAACGGCGACATCCATCTCCATGACCTCTCCATGCTCACCGGTTACTGCGCGGGCTGGTCTTTGAAGCAGCTCATTCAGGAAGGTCTCGGCGGCGTCCCCGGAAAGATAACCTCTTCTCCCGCAAGCCACCTTGCGACCCTCTGCAACCAGATGGTCAACTTCCTCGGTATCATGCAGAACGAGTGGGCGGGCGCTCAGGCGTTCTCCTCGTTCGATACCTATCTCGCCCCGTTTGTTAAGGTGGACAACCTCTCTTACCGCGAGGTCAAGAAGTGCATCGAGTCGTTCATCTTCGGCGTCAACACCCCCAGTCGCTGGGGCACTCAGGCTCCGTTCTCGAATATAACCCTTGACTGGACCGTTCCCAACGACCTTGCCGAGCTCAACGCCATTGTCGGCGGCAAGGAGATGCCCTTCAAGTACAAGGACTGCAAGAAAGAGATGGATATGGTCAACAAGGCGTTCATCGAGACCATGATAGAGGGCGACGCCAACGGACGCGGCTTCCAGTATCCCATCCCGACTTATTCCATAACCCGCGACTTTGACTGGTCGGATACTGAGAACAACAGACTTCTCTTCGAGATGACCGCAAAGTACGGCACACCTTATTTCTCTAACTACATCAACAGCGATATGGAGCCGAGCGATGTCCGCTCCATGTGCTGCAGACTGCGCCTCGACCTGCGCGAGCTTCGCAAGAAGTCCGGCGGCTTCTTCGGCAGCGGCGAGAGCACCGGTTCTATAGGCGTTGTTACGATAAATATGCCGAGAATCGCATATCTTGCAGAGGATGAGGCGGACTTCTACCGCAGACTCGACAAGCTTATGGATATCTCCGCCCGTTCGCTCAGCGTCAAGCGTACAGTTATCACGAAGCTTCTCAACGAGGGTCTCTATCCCTACACCAGACGCTACCTCGGCACTTTCGAGAACCACTTCTCGACCATCGGCCTCATCGGCATGAACGAGGTCGGTCTCAACGCAAAGTGGCTCAGAGCGGACATGACCCACGAGAAGACCCAGCAGTTCACCAAGGAAGTCCTCGACCATATGCGTGAGCGCCTCTCCGACTATCAGGAGAAGTACGGCGATCTCTACAACCTTGAGGCAACTCCCGCCGAGTCCACCACTTATCGTTTCGCAAAGCACGATGTCGCTCAGTTCCCGGATATCATCACCGCAGCGAAGGACGGCGGCACTCCCTATTACACCAACAGCTCGCATCTTCCTGTTTCGTTCTCGGAGGATATCTTTGAGGCGCTCGACATTCAGGATGATCTTCAGACGAGATACACCTCCGGCACAGTCTTCCACGCCTTCCTCGGCGAGAAGCTGCCCGACTGGACCTCGACTGCTTCTCTCGTGCGCAAGATAGCCGAGAACTACAAGTTGCCCTATTACACGATCTCCCCGACCTACTCCGTGTGCAAGGATCACGGTTACATCGCGGGCGAGCACTTTACCTGCCCCGAGTGCGGCGGTCAGACCGAGGTCTACAGCCGTATCACCGGCTACTATCGCCCCGTCCAGAACTGGAACGACGGCAAGGCGCAGGAGTTCAAGGACAGAACCGTCTATAACCTCGGCGCGTCTCATCTCAAGAATGAGCGCACCGTCAGCCACACCGTGGAGGACGGCAAGCACGAGGATGCTCCCAAGGCATCAAACGGTGCAAAGGTCATGCTCTTCACCACAAAGACCTGCCCCAACTGCAAGATAGCCTATACTCTGCTTGACAAGGCGAATATCGGCTACGAGAAGATCGACGCAGAGGCTCAGGAGGATCTGACGATGAAATACGGCATCAGACAGGCTCCGACTCTTATCGTCGCCGACGGCGACGGATACGAGAGCTTCGTCAATCTTTCAAACATCAAAAAGTTCATTGAGCAGTGCTGATGCACTGATAAAAGGCGGAAGATCGGGTGGAGCGCGGCTTCACCCGGTTTTCGGCGCATTAAAGAAAAATTTTGCCATATTCAGAGGGAAAAGAAATGCAGCAATTTGATATCGTTATCGTCGGCGCCGGCACAGCCGGACTCACGGCGGCAATCTATGCGCTCAGAGCGGGAAAAACCGTGCTCGTGACCGAGGGCGAGTCCTTCGGCGGTCAGATAACCTCTTCGCCGAGAGTCGAAAATTATCCGGGAATATCGCAGATAAGCGGCAGCGAATTTGCGGATAACCTCGTCTCGCAGGCGATGGAGCTCGGTGCGGATGTTGAGCTCGAGAAGGTCATAAAAATAGTCGACGGAAAGATAAAAACCGTCATAACCGATTCGAACAGCTATCAGTGCAAGTGCGTTATAATCGCCACCGGAGCGCGCCACAGACCGCTCGGAGCGGACGGCGAGAACGACCTCGCGGGCAGGGGAGTGTCCTACTGCGCGGTGTGCGACGGAGCTTTTTATAAGGGCAAGAATGTCGCCGTTGTCGGCGGCGGAGACAGCGCTCTCCAGTCCGCGCTCTTCCTCGCGTCTTACTGCAAGAGCGTCACGCTTATACACAGACGCGATGAGTTCAGGGGCGAGAAGGCTCTTGTCAAGAAGCTCGGCGAGAAAGATAACATAAAGGTTCTCATGAACACGAAGGTAGTCAAGCTCATCGGCAGCGACGAGCTCGACGGCATAAAGATAGCGACAGGTGACGAGGAGCCCCATTCCATTCCGATGGACGGTGTTTTTATTGCGGTCGGTCAGATGCCGAACAACGAGAGCTTCAAGGATGTTGCAGACCTCGATGACTATGGTTATATCATCGCGGACGAGAGCTGCAGAACAAAGACACCCGGCGTCTTCACCGCGGGCGACTGC